>Ga0307952_1000535_pt1 | contig 21547 bp, 10 predicted proteins | sample OrgLakmetagen376_FD_201821 | JGI IMG/M metagenome (GOLD analysis project Ga0307952, IMG submission 201821) | Saline water microbial communities from Organic Lake, Antarctica - #376 | ecosystem: Environmental > Aquatic > Non-marine Saline and Alkaline > Saline | place: Antarctica: Organic Lake...
CCACAAATAATTTTCAGATGTATGAGGTGATCATTCGTCCAATCATATTCATACACTATAAATGGAATAATAACAGCCATTATACCTTTTATAACATCAACTGATAAAACGAAAATACCCGCTTTTTTACCTAAAACTCTAAATGTATTGGTTGCACCAGCATTTTTGCTACCATGCTCTCTAATATCAACGTTAAATCGAATTTTCCCTACCCAAACAGCTGTAGGGATAGAACCTAATAGATATGCAATTATTCCAAATAATAAGAAATCCATTTTAAAACTTTAATTAAACACTCTTAAGAATTGACTTTTGTATGCGGAGTTTTGTGTGATACCATAGATAAAATTTCTTGATTTTTTCTTATCTGCTTTTAATTCCGTTATCTCAGTATTAAATTCAGTGTCGTCTGTCAAGATATTCATTATCCCATCTTTTCTAAAATCATAATCTATAAAATATTGAAACCCTCCTGGAACGTTAAGCAGTATTCCCAGTCTATCTCCCATATTTGATCTCTGCTCAGCAAAAATATTAGTAGCTACATATCGCATTACTGGTTCGTTAAATATATTGACAATCGCTGATTGAGTTGTTGTTGTTTTTAAACCTTTCAGATTACTTCTAGATTTATCATAAGATGTAAACTTCACTCCAGTGATTACAATAGCATCTTGCATTTCCTTTGGAACGTTTTTAAATTCTTTCTTTAAAGTAAAGTCTGATTTTATTTTATCTGCAGTCTTTAAATCTACCCATTCTACAATAGCTTGCTCCAATGTGGTTGTATTAAAGTCAGCATCTTTCAAACCTTTTATTTCTAATATTTTAGGTCCTATACTTTTAAATGGTTTTTCTTCGAGCGGAGCTCTTATTGCCATTGTGAGGTTAAGGTCAGTTTGTCCTGTTTCCGCGTTGTAATTTAAAGTTCCTATTGATTTAATATCAAGTACTCCATAATCCATACCTAATGAGATTTCACCATCTCCATTCATTGAACAAGTCTCTGTATTTAATGAGATATAATTTCCTTTTTCGTTTCTATTGACTAACTTTTCTTTATTTGAAATTTGAAACTCCTTTTCCGGTTCGTTATACTGCAATAAACCACTAGCGGAGAATACTTCTGGATCTTGTTCACCCAAAACCTGACTTAAGAACGTTGGATATAGCCTTACTTCCTCAATATCTATGGTGTTTCTCCAGCGTATTCCTACAGTAATTTTATTTCCTTCAAGATCAACCATTTCTTTCCCAACAGGAATTTGAATTTTTTCAGGATCTATAGGTGTTTCGAATGCCATCCAACTGCGCTCAAAACTATTGCAATTGTGGTTAACCTTTGTCGCTCCTTTAAAAGTTAAATAAGGTGCTGCAGCATTAAGTTTTACCTCACCGTAAAAGTTAAATTGATCGCTTAATTCTAAGGTGCTATCCTGTTCAACCGAGCCAATAGCAACAGTTTGGAAAGAGGTGTCTAATCTAATTTCAGTCAGACGAATTAACTGTTTTTCAGCTCCTTCTTTTCCATATTCATAATCACCAATGGCAGTATAAGCTCTTCGCGCAGTAATTTCTGCCTCAACGTTAATCATTGAGTGGTATTTAGTGATGAAATTTGCAATGATTTCGGCATCCTTAAACTTATCCATCTTCGCATTTTTTCGAATAACAACTACAGAACTATCAGGGAATATTCTTGCATCAGCAACTTCAATAAATTCAGTGTCATAAGCATAAATTGTTCTTTCTTTTAAGCTGAATTTTGCCTTCGGAGATAAAAATTGAAGTGAATCTTGTTTTGGATTCGTAGAAAAGAAGTTTGGACCATCTAAGTCCATTCCACTTTCAATTGCTAAATTGTCATTCTCTTTCTTTTCAAGGGTCATTTCATCTTGGTCCATTAACCATGTAAATTGATCAATTTCACAAATGTATTGATTTACAGGGAACTCAACGATAGAGATGCCTTCGTTAGGACTAAAAACACCATTTCTCTTTTGGAAGTCCAGTTGACCATTAACGTTATCAGTTTTAAAAGCCAATGCATCTTCCGTTAAGTCACCTTCTTTTTTAAATGAATTATCTAATTGAAAAGAGGCGTTATCTGTCTTAGCAATCCATCTTGAAAAATCGAAGTTTTTTGATCTTATTTTAGCAGATTTCAAATCAATTGTACCTCTTCCTGTCATCCCTTCATTATTCAAAACGGTTGAACCATTTAGTTTTGCTTCACCATTAAAGAAAGATATACTTTCTTTATTTGATGTAGCTTTAAGTCTTTTTTCTCTAGGTAAAAAAGTGATGAAAGCGTCTGGCCCATCTGCATCAGGAAACTCTATACCGGTTTCTTGAGGTCGATTGATAAATGTTGCTATTCCAATTGCAGAATCAGGTAAGAACGTAAACAGAGATTTTGATGTGGAAGAAGAGTTGATGAAATTAATTGTTCCTCCGCCTTGAAGACCATTGTTAGAAAGTAATATTTTGTTTTCATATCTCGCTTCTGTTCCATAAAATTCATATCCTTCTGATGGAACATCTTGGGAGAAGCCAAGTGAATAATCAGCCATCACTTTTAGTTCATCTCGCATTTTTGGAAAAATACCTGCAGAGGTCAGCTCTCCTGGAAAACGTAAATTTCTCTCATTAAATGTAAGTAAACTATCCAAAGTAAAAGGATCAATTTCAAAATAGAATCGCTCTTTATTATATGCACCACGGTGCAATTGTTTCTGATCATAATAAACCCTTGTTTTTTCTTTAGAAACCAGAATTGGATATTCATCAAACCCTTCGTTCAATCCAGATCTGTTTGAAACTGCATCTATAATTATTTCTCCTTGAAGCCCATATAAAACAGATTGCAAAGGAATAGTTCTTTTTCCATCCTCCTTTCTCAAAGGATTTGAATTAAAATAAGCTACTTCGGAATCATAAACGTTGAATTTGTTTTTTTCATAATCATAATCTCCTGTTTTAATATTCACTTCCCATTTCCCGCTATTCACCCAACCAGAGAAAACAATATTTCTGTTCTTTTTAATCACTACTTTGTTGCTGTCAGGGAAAATGGTAGTTTTTTTTATTTCAGCAATTGAAATGAAATCAACTGCTTTAATATCCATGTCTAGTGAGGACAAATCTATTTTACCATATTCAGAAATTTGAGAACGTTCTAAGTTTCTTTTACGAGCTCTTTCCTGGTACGCTTTGTCATTTCTGTTTGTTTCACGACCTTGTTCTATTCGAATAGGAGAGAGGTTCGAAGTAAATGAAATATTATCATAATCACTTTTTCTCGATTTTGATTTAACGAAGTGTTCTGTTTTTTGGTTAACTTTTACTATCTCCCGTTCGGAATCATAACTGATGAATCCTAGAGCAGAAAGTTCTAATAATTTTGGTTTTGCTTGCTGAATTGTCCTATTTAAAGCAGTTGCAGCGGTGCCTTCCGTCATTTCAAATTTGTCATATTTGAAAGCATAATTGTATAATGATACCAGAGGATGGGTTTTTTCCAAGCCTTGTAGTTTTTGATACAACCTTTCATCATAATAATTGAATGATTCAAATCGAGCTGATCTTTGCTGCTCAGAAGTATTTCGATCATATCCCAGGACTAAATCTGATGAATTCTTATCCCAAATTATTTCATCAACATACATATTCATTTGATGAAATGAATTAACGAATGGTGCTTGTGAAATAGCGGTGTTACCTCTTATCATTTTTAAACTTTGCGTTGCTCTATTTAATGTAATATCAAGTCCTGTATGAGTTATTGAATCATTTAGACCAATAAACATTGTCATTTTAGCCTTATCTGTTTTTAAACTTTTCTTGTCTAGCCTAACTTGGTCTGAGAACGAAATAATGAAGGGTTTTGAATTTCTATAATAAGTTAATTTTGCTAGTTCATCTTTATTTCCTACACCAACAAATTGGTCGCCAGTTAATGAAAAACCACCTTTATAATCTAAGTCTTGAACTAGGTTCTTAATTTCAAAGTTGGCTCCATAGGAATTAAACTGAGGATAATTTTGATCGCGGTCCTCTCGGTAGTTTCCTTTGACAGCCCTGTCAAATATTCTTCCTAGAACTTGACGATTTATATAAGGTGTTTTTAATGTAACACTATCCGCCGAAAAATTTGTTGATCGAAAAGAGATGGTGTATTCATTAAATGTCGCTTTCGTCTCTTCTCTTGATAATCCAGCTTTCTCCCACGTATAGGTGCCTCCTTTTCCTTCCCATTTCTGACTTGTTAAATCAGCTATTCCGCTAGTATTCTCTATTTTTATAGAATCAGTGTAAGGTATATCTTTTTTTCCTCTGTTAATCGTCCTGCAAATTATTGTTGTATTGTTTACTTTTAATTGAGGAGATTTGCCGTTTATAAATTCAAAGTCGTCTCCATAAACTGACCAAATAAAATTTGGATCCTCAGCAATTACGCTTTTATATAGGAAGCTACTAGAAATAGTAAAGAAATCCTCTAGTCTTCTTGTATTTCTATTCTTTAATAAGTCATCAACGATTCCATGCCAATTGTCAAATTGCTCACCTGTTTTTCCTTTGTTAATAAGTGAATAGACAGAAACTACATAATTATGAAGATGCGGAAAAGCACTAATTTCCTTGTCATTAATTATATTAACTGTGCTCTTCATTTGTTGAAAACGATTTTCAGGAAATTGATTTCCTTCCAGTAACAATGGACTAAGTTCTTTTTCAATGAAGTCTTTTATCTCTTGGACACGTCCAGCTTCCATTGTTCTTGAATATTCTGAAATAAATTTTTCACGTTCTTCATTTGCCTTTTTATTTTGACCAAATGAATAGTTAAATGCTATAAACATTGAAAAAATCAATAAAATAGAAGTCGTTCTCATAATCAACTGTTTTTAAATAGTGTCTGGTCGGAAACAGACGATTTTTATAAATTTTGAGAAATATTTTGGTTTTATTTCTTTAGGAGATGTGCCATAGCATCAGCCGACTAGAAAAAAAGTAAAATATACTCAAAAGAATCAATTTTAATTCTGTGCTGTTTCCGACCAGACACTAAATAGCTTTATAACAGCCCAAGTTTCCTTGGTAAATGTTTCTAAGGTTTTAAAATTATATATCTCAGCATGGTCAGAAAGTTCAGAAATATCTGTTTCAAAAAATCCGCTTAAAAACAGTATTCCATCCTTATTAATGAGTTTTGAATAACTTTCTAAATGTTTCTTTAAAACGTTTTTATTGATATTGGCAATGATAATGTCATATCCATCATTGGGAACTAAATCAATGTCTCCTTTTATAATTTTAAAATTCGTTGTTTTATTACGTTCACAATTTTCTTGCGCATTTTCAACAGCACCTTCTTCTATATCTGTTCCGAAGACAGATGTTGCTCCTCGTTTAGAAGCTAAAATGCCTAAAACACCAGTTCCTGTTCCAACGTCAAGTACTTTTTTACCATTAAAATCAATAGTTAATAAATGCTTAGTCAATAAGAAAGTAGTTTGATGATGCCCTGTTCCAAATGACATTTGTGGTTGAATCTCAATCGACATATCGAATAATTTGTCTTCTTTATGAAATGGTGCTCGAATCAATAGTTTCTTATCAATTTCAACGGGTTCGTAATCAGATTCCCAAATAGCATTCCAATTCTGAGAGAGAATAAGGTCTTTTTTGACCAAAACGTGAATATCTTTTGATTTATATTCTTCAATCAATGCCTTAAAACGCTGCTCATCAAAGTTTTCCTCTGATACGTATGCTTGGAGCAATTTACTCTCTTCTGTAAAGCTATCAAACTCAATTCCTGCAAGTTCTTGAGTGATAATATCCGTCCAGGGCTGTTGAGGAGAAATGTCTAATGTAATCTGAATATAATTCATAAATCAATTGTATGTCGCTATAATTTTTAGAAAATCGGATGCTTTTAATGATGCTCCACCAATTAATCCACCATCAATATCTGCTTGATTCAATAAATTGTCTGCATTAGAAGGTTTGCAACTCCCTCCATATAATATAGATGTATTTTCCGCTATTTCCTGTGAATAGGCATGTGCAATTGCTGAACGAATACTTTTGTGCATAGCATTTGCTTGCTCAGGGCTTGCTGTTTTACCAGTACCAATTGCCCAAATCGGTTCATAAGCAATAACAATTTTTTCAAAGTCTTTTGACGATAGATGGAAAAGAGAATTCTTTAATTGAGTAACCACAGTTGAGAGGTAATCACCGGATTCTCTTTGTTCAAGACTTTCTCCGCAGCAGAAGAATATTTTTAAGTCTTCTTCAAGCGCTGAATCAATTTTTTCCTTTAAAAATGCATCTGACTCATTGAAGAGTTGACGGCGCTCGGAGTGTCCAATCAAAACCGCTTTTACTCCAATTCCAGCTAATTGTTGCATACTAATTTCACCTGTAAAAGCGCCGCTCTTATCCGGATGTCCATTCTGTGCGCCAACATGAACCCTCTGATCACTTTGGATAAGCGAATTGAGGTAAATATATGGTGTGAAATGATAAACATCACAATTGCTATCTGACTTTTTCAACGCATCGTTCACCTCCTGATGAAGTGTCTTAGCCTCATCAAATGATAAATTCATTTTCCAGTTTCCTGCTACAATTTTCTTTCTCATCTTTTAATCAACTTTTAAAACGTTTTTTGTCAACCATTCCCATGATGGAGTTGAACGAAATGGATATTTACCTTTAACAACACTTTTCTCTAATACCATTAATGAAGGATTAGATCTTGTGATTGATTTTATTTCAATTTCATCATTTTGAACAGTCGGAATATTCAAACCTGTTTCCTCACGGAATGCAGTTATTTCCTCCTTTGAAGAGGATGTAATCATTATAAGAGGAATATTGTGTTCTTTTGTTTTCTCCGCAATTTCCTTTAAACGTGATATTCTACTAAAGTTTCCTTTTTCTATATGTCTGCTGAAAATTAAGATGACTTGTTCTTGGTTTAAAATATAATCCTTTAAACTAATGTCAGTCAAAGATTCATTCAATCGTATTAAAGTATCACCAATAGCATATATTGAAGTATCAATATCTGGTAAATAGAAATCTTCAAGCAACATTGGGAAACGATCTCCTGTTTCTTTATCAATTACATCAATGTATTGTGCTTGATTACTTGCTAATATAGCTGCAATAGGTTCAAACTCCTTTTCAACTGATGTTAAATTTTCAATAGGAATACTTGGATTAAATTGTTGAATAGAATTTGGAATTGCAGCTTTTATCGTTTTTGTATTTCTTTTCTCAAACTTCCATGTATCTGTATCTCCCCAAATGTCTTCAGTACTTTGATCTAAATTCATAATCATAGTGTCTTCTTGCGTTTTAAGATTTTTATAAACCATATAGTTTTCATATTCTCCATCAACACCATCCTCCATGCGCTCAACCAAATTACTTCCTACATGATAAGGTCTGTAATCTCTCATAGGTAAATACATTAAGACATAAGTCACGAAAATTGCACAGACAAGGGTCAACATAAAAATCATTCCCCAATCGTTTCCTAAAAGTCGACCGCCAGTTCTTCTGATCCACAGCGCGAGAAGCAGTGAAATTAAACCGAATAATACAGGGAAGGTCCATGTGAATATGTAAGAGAAGAAACTAATGAAAACCAATCCGAAAACAATCATTACAATGTTTTCTCTTCCATTATTGTTTTTGATTTTCCGTCTAGAAATGAAGATAATTACAACAAGATAAAGCAAAACGATATCTTTCCAGAAACTTTCTGCTGGTGTTAATGAGCGACCAATTGAACCTTTCATAGCGTCACCGAAACAACCACAATCATCTACACACTGCGGTTTTTTCACTTCTTTAATTGTTACAAATTCTACATTCTGATTGATAATTGTGATGTTTTCATTGTTTACAGCTTGTGGGATTTTAGCTTGAGCTGCCGTTGAATTAATTGCATAAGTATCAAGATCTGTAAAAGTTGTGTGAGGATCACATTCTTTTGTATGCCATGTTAGGAAAGTAAAAAAGATCATCATTATTAGCATTAACCAAGAAGAAGATTTCATTTTCGCTCCAAGTAAAATAAGCGCTCCTAAAACGATTTCGAAAATACAAATCAAAACACTAAGCAGTAAAGCGTGGTCTATTAAGTACTCGAAAGTAAACGTTTCCCAGTTAAACCATTCTTTTATCCTATAGGCCAAAGCCCCATCTTCAAAATACTCTTCTAGTTTGTACGCAAATCCTTTTGGATCATTGGCCTTTATTAGGCCAGATACGATAAATAAACCGCCGACTAAAACGCGAGAAACATAGGCGAAAAGTAACATTCCTCTCAATAAAAAAGTAGCAAATAAAGAAGCAGCCATTAAACCATATCCAAGAACTTTGAATATTAATCCACTGTCCTCAAAAGAAGGATGGTAACCCGTTACTAAAAAACTTAATCCAATAAGGTTTATAGTAATCAAAATTATATTCAGAATAAGAGATTTCCCCGAAAGTGATTGATTTATTTTTTTAAGCATTTGTTTTGTTTTTGAATGTTAAGTGTATAAGTGCAAATACAGAGTAGTTTAGCATATCATAATAGTTTGCATCAATACCTTCGCTAATTAGCGTTTTACCTTTATTGTCCTCTATTTGTTTTACGCGCAAAAGTTTCATTAGAATTAAATCTGTTAAGGAGCTTACACGCATGCTTCTCCATGCTTCACCATAATCATGGTTTTTATTTTTCATCAGCTCAAAAGAGTTGTCAGTATATTTTACATACAATTCTTCAACTTGATTTATCTCTAACTCTAGCGCAAGATCTTCGCCTTCATGAAGCTGAACTAAAGCCATTACACAATAGTTTATAATCCCAATGAATTCATCCTCAATTTGCTCTCCAACTTTGTTTTCACCCGTTTCTTGAATTGTTCTTATTCTTTGGGCTTTTATGAATATTTGATCCGTTAAGGAGCTTGTGCGTAAAATTCTCCACGCTGTGCCATAATCCTTTGTTTTCTTTTGGAATATTTCACGACACTTGGAAATAACTTTTGTATATTGTTCAACTGTTTCTGACATTATATAGAGTAAAAAGTATTTATGGTGGTTAAAGATAATAATTATGAATCGAAAAATATGCTTATAATAGGTGATAAATTATATGACTTAAATTATCCTATGATAATGGGCGTTGTAAATGTTACTCCAGATTCTTTTTATAAAGAAAGTCGTTTGGAAAAATCTCCTGATATTATTTCTACAGTTAATGAAATGGTATGTTCTGGTGCACAGATAATTGATGTTGGTGGTATATCAACACGACCGGACGCAGATTTGTTGACAAGTGAAGAGGAAATGTTACGTATAATACCTGTTATAAAAACTATACGATTGGCTTTCCCTAATTTATTAATAAGTGTAGATACCTTTCGAGCAGATGTTGCAAGAGAAGCTGTGATTAATGGAGCAAATATTATCAATGATGTTTATGGTGGTAGATATGATGAGAAAATGTTCGATACAGTTGCAGCTCTTGAAGTGCCGTATATTTTGATGCACAGTAGGGGAGACGCCAGCAATATGAAAGATTTGTGTCAATATGATAATATAACAGAAGATGTATGTTTCGAATTAAGTAAAAGTTTAGAAAAGTTACGTTCAAAGGGTGTCAAGGATGTAATTGTCGATCCTGGTTTTGGTTTTGCGAAAAATGTAGAACAAAATTATGAGTTATTTCAGAATTTGTCCTTATTAAAGATTCTTGACTGTCCAATATTAGTTGGTGTTTCAAGGAAATCAATGATTTACAAGTTGTTAGATTCAACCCCCCAAGAAGCTTTAAATGGAACTAGTGTTTTAAATACAATTGGATTAATGAAGGAAGCTTCGATTTTACGTGTGCATGACGTAAAAGAGGCTTATGAGGTAATGCAAATAACTTCAATATTTAAGTAATAATTATGGATTTAAAGAAAAACTTATATGGAATTCTTTTCGGTGCTATCCAAGAAGGACTTATACTCGTTGATGTGAAAGGATTAATTGTAGAAATTAATAAAACAGGTAATACCATGTTTGGTTACGAGAATCAAGAGTTGGTAGGACAAAAAATTGAAGTTTTGGTTCCAACGAGTGTTCGAGGAGGACATAAACAGCATAGAGATAATTACAATGAACATCCAACATCAAGATCAATGGGCTCTGAGTTAAAATTGGATGGAGTCCGGAAAGATGGTTCAGAATTCCCTGTTCAAGTTAGTTTAAATCCTTTTAGTAGTAGGGCGGGTAACAAATATGTCGTTGCATTGGTTTCGGATGTTACTGAAAGAAGAGAAAATGAAAATAGTCTGTTTAAGCTTCGAGAATCACTTGAACAAAAAGTAAAAGAAAGAACTTTAGAGTTAAGAGAAAGTGAGCGTTTATACAAATCTATTTCTCGAAATTTCCCGGGTGGCGTGATTAGTATTTTTGATCAATCTTATAGATATTTGTTTGCAGAAGGACAGGGTTTATATGAATTAGGAATTGAAACGGAAGATTTAATAGGTCTTTATTATCTAGATAGGATCGATCCAAGAGCAAGGAAACAAGTAAAAAAAGAACTTGATGAGGTGTTTAAGGGGAACTATAAGAATTTTGAGGTTAAAGTTGGAGAAAAAACATATTCTATTAATGCAGTTCCATTATCCGATGATGGCAGTGAAGTTGATAAAATTTTGGTAGTTGAAAAGAATATTACCGATCAGAAAGAAGTTTCAAAGAAGCTGGAGGATACATTGAATAAAGAACGAGAGCTGACAGAGATGAAGTCGCGTTTTGTTTCTATGGCTTCGCATGAGTTTAGAACTCCTCTAACAACAATAAATTCCTCTGCAAGTCTAATAAAAAAATACAACGAGAGAGAGAGCTATGATAAATTAGATAAACATGCAGATAGAATAAAAAATTCAGTTAGAAATTTAACGGCTATTCTTAATGATTTCTTATCTTTTGAAAAACTAGAATCAAATAAAGTTAATGTCAATATAAGTTCTTTTAGTGTAACTCAATTAATACAAGAGGGGTTTGATGAAATTTCAGACATAACCAAGCCAGAGCAAACTCTTGTTTATAAAGGACCGAAGGAATTATTGATTTTAACAGATGAACAACTTTTAAGAAATATAATATTGAACATGCTTTCTAATGCCGTAAAATATTCACGTGAAAAAGGCAGAATCATTGTATCCCTAGAGAATAAGCAAGATAGTATCCTTATTTCAATACAAGATTTTGGTGTCGGAATACCTAAAATTGATCAAAAAAACTTGTTTACTAGATTTTTTAGAGCCGGAAATGTGACCAACATTGAGGGAACGGGTTTAGGATTAAATATTGTACAACGTTACTTAGAATTACTTAAGGGGGAAATATCATTTGAATCAAAGGAGGGAGTTGGAACAACATTTTTTATTACTTTGCCTAAAGAATATTAACATTATATCACAATGACAAAAATAGTTTTAATCGAGGACAATCACGAAATGAGAGAAAACATTGAAGAAATGTTAGCGCTTGCTGATTACCAAGTTTTATCTGCTGAAAATGGGAAGATAGGATTGGAACTTGTAAAAAAAGAACTCCCTGACTTAATTATCTGCGATATAATGATGCCCGAGTTAGACGGCTATGGAGTTCTGTACTATTTAAGTAAGGTTCCCGAAACCCGCGCTATTCCTTTTATATTTCTTTCGGCTAAAACGGAACGCACAGACCTTCGAAAAGGTATGAACCTTGGAGCAGATGATTATATCACCAAGCCATTTGAGGAAATGGAGCTATTGGAGGCTATTGAATCACGTTTGAAGAAAAGGCAGCGCTTTGAAGCAATCATGGATATCGAGGATAAATGGAAAGGATTTCAGAATGCAGTATGTGATCTAACTGGATTAGACGACTTGAAAGATAATGCACATATTAAATCATTTGGTAAAAGAGAAGATATTTATTTTGAAGGCGATACACCTAAGTGGTTGTTCTATGTGAAAGAAGGTCATGTAAGAAACTACAAAGTAACGCGAGAAAGCAAGGAATTTGATACTGGACTATACGGTGCTGGTGATTTCTTTGGTTATATTGATTTGTTGTCTCAAGGAAAGTATAATGAATTTGCTGTTGCAATAGAAGGAGCGAAGTTAGCTTTGATTTCTAAAGACGATTTCGAAAAACTTATTCTCTCTAATAAAGACGTTTCAATAAACTTCATCAAGCTTTTAGCTGGTGATATTTTAGAAAAAGAAAATGAATTGGTAAGTCTAGCTTATAATACGGTGCGTAAAAGGGTAGCAAATGCTTTGAGTAAATTATATCTTAAATATAAAGAAGGATTGGCTGAACGAGTAGAGGTTACTGTAACTAGAGATGAGCTAGCAAGTATGGTTGGGACAGCAACTGAATCAGTTATTCGTATCTTAAGTGAATTCAAAAAAGATGAATACATTAAAACGAAAGGCTCTCTAATCGTAATCCTAGATTATCCATCACTTCGCGATTACCGTTACTAGTGCTGTAACTCATAAATAACGGTGCTTAAATTTTAACGAAGTATAAAGGGAAAAGAGGAGTGAAATAAGCGATGGAATTTATGAATTACAGCACTAGTTTTCGTTTTTCTTAACTGTTTAATAATTTCATTAATTCCTGGTGTTTCCTAGCCTTTCTAGTTTACAGACTATAGATTTGTTTTAGGTTATATAAAGATTCATCTGTATATTTTAATATTCAGCAATTGAAGCACATTTCAATTTTATACCTTATATATAGCGTGTTATTATTCCTTGTTTCTTTTATGATGTAATAACATGAAAGAAACTCAAAAAAACTTTCACTATTAAAGGGTAGGTTTTTAGGCTGTTAGGAGTGTTGTTAAAAATACTTTAGTAATACTTGTTTAAAGCACTTGGAAATGGAAAAAAGCTGAGTATCTTTGCACCCCGCAAACGAGCGGTATTAGAGTTAGAGAAGATATTTAATGCTTTCTTTTAACATTAAAAAAAAAGATTTGATTTATTTTTACAAACACTTGTTAAAGTGAAAAGTCTAAGTATCTTTGCACCCCGCAAACGAGCGCACAGAGATTTTGAAGATTAAATTAGCTTTAAAACAAAGTTAAAATTAAATTAAAAAAAGCTTGCTGATTGAAATTAAGTAAGTATCTTTGCACCCCGCAAACGAGCTGGGAAATTAACAATAAGAGCAAGAGAAACTTTTTAAAATTTAATTAAAAAAAGGCTTGCAAGTTAAAAATTATTTCTAATTTTGTCCTCCCCAAACAAACGTGTTTAGGGAATAAGGTTAGAGCGTAAAGCGTTATTGATTTAGCGACTTACAACAATGAAGTTCTTTGATAGATTGAGAAATATGGAAACAGCGTAATAAACGAAATTAAGAGCCACAACAAAAATTCAAAGTCTTTTACAACGGAGAGTTTGATCCTGGCTCAGGATGAACGCTAGCGGCAGGCCTAACACATGCAAGTCGAGGGGTAACATTTGTGCTTGCACAAGATGACGACCGGCGCACGGGTGAGTAACGCGTATGCAACCTGCCTTCTACAGGGAGATAGCCCGGAGAAATCCGGATTAATATCCCATACTATTATAGAGACAAAAGTTTTTATAAAGAAAGCTTCGGCGGTAGAAGATGGGCATGCGTCCTATTAGTTTGTTGGTAAGGTAACGGCTTACCAAGACAGCGATAGGTAGGGGGCCTGAGAGGGTGAACCCCCACACTGGTACTGAGACACGGACCAGACTCCTACGGGAGGCAGCAGTGAGGAATATTGGTCAATGGAGGAAACTCTGAACCAGCCATGCCGCGTGCAGGAAGAATGCCCTATGGGTTGTAAACTGCTTTTATTTAGGAAGAATCGCCAGTACGTGTACTGGTTTGACGGTACTAAACGAATAAGGACCGGCTAACTCCGTGCCAGCAGCCGCGGTAATACGGAGGGTCCAAGCGTTATCCGGAATCATTGGGTTTAAAGGGTCCGCAGGCGGGCTATTAAGTCAGTGGTGAAATCTCTTAGCTTAACTAAGAAATTGCCATTGAAACTACTAGTCTTGAATTCGGTCGAAGTGGGCGGAATGTGTCATGTAGCGGTGAAATGCATAGATATGACACAGAACACCGATAGCGAAGGCAGCTCACTAGGCCTGAATTGACGCTCAGGGACGAAAGCGTGGGGAGCGAACAGGATTAGATACCCTGGTAGTCCACGCCGTAAACGATCATTACTCGATATCAGCGATATACAGTTGGTGTCTAAGCGAAAGTGATAAGTAATGCACCTGGGGAGTACGATCGCAAGGTTGAAACTCAAAGGAATTGACGGGGGCCCGCACAAGCGGTGGAGCATGTGGTTTAATTCGATGATACGCGAGGAACCTTACCAGGGCTTAAATGCATTGTGACAGGGGTGGAAACACCTTTTTCTTCGGACACTTTGCAAGGTGCTGCATGGCTGTCGTCAGCTCGTGCCGTGAGGTGTTGGGTTAAGTCCCGCAACGAGCGCAACCCCTATCTTTAGTTGCTAGCAGGTAATGCTGAGGACTCTAGAGAAACTGCCAGCGCAAGCTGAGAGGAAGGCGGGGACGACGTCAAGTCATCACGGCCCTTACGTCCTGGGCTACACACGTGCTACAATGGTCGGTACAGAGGGCAGCTACCAAGTGATTGGATGCGAATCTCGAAAGCCGATCTCAGTTCGGATTGGAGTCTGCAACTCGACTCCATGAAGCTGGAATCGCTAGTAATCGCGCATCAGCCATGGCGCGGTGAATACGTTCCCGGGCCTTGTACACACCGCCCGTCAAGCCATGGAAGCTGGGGGTACCTGAAGTCGGTAACCGCAAGGAGCTGCCTAGGGTAAATCTGGTAACTGGGGCTAAGTCGTAACAAGGTAGCCGTACCGGAAGGTGCGGCTGGAACATCTCCTTTCTAGAGGGCTGTTAATGTAGTTTGTTAGCTGTTTTCCATTTCTTAATCAATAATATCTCTCCCACCAAGCGGAGCAAAGCAACAGAGGTGGGATTATTAATTTAGTCCCGTAGCTCAGTTGGTTAGAGCACTACACTGATAATGTAGGGGTCAGCAGTTCAAATCTGCTCGGGACTACTATTGTCAGAGTGAAGGTAAAGAGTTATCAAGTTAAAAAGTTATCAAGTTTTTAAATCTTAAAGTTGATTATTATAGATAAAAAACTTTTACACTTTAAAAACTTTATAACTTGACAACTCTATAGCTCTTCAACTAGAAAACTCACCCTTTATTGGGGGATTAGCTCAGCTGGCTAGAGCGCCTGCCTTGCACGCAGGAGGTCAACGGTTCGACTCCGTTATTCTCCACTTATTTCTCAATTTGTCTGATTATTTAGACAAATTAGGATAAAAAGCACAGAAAATTCGGTTTATGACCGTGGGTTTTAATTTTACACCAAACGAGGTGCAAAATATTAATTAAAAGAGGTATTTACAATTTTTATGAAGGTTATAAGCAGTGAAATGCTTTTAATTGACAATAAAAGTTCTTTGAAATGTTGGAATTGATTGAAATAGTAATAGAATAAAGAAAACTAATAAGTTATTAAGGGCACACAGGGAATGCCTTGGATTTGAGAGGCGAAGAAAGACGTGATACGCTGCGATAAGCTACGGGGAGAAGCAAATATTTATTGATCCGTAGATTTCTGAATGGGGAAACCTGTTATGTTGAAGACATAACACCCGCACTTGTGCGGGAGCTAACCTGGAGAACTGAAACATCTAAGTACCCAGAGGAAGAGAAAACAATAGTGATTTTGAGAGTAGCGGCGAGCGAAATCGAAATAGCCCAAACCGGAGTTGTTTCGGCAGCTTCGGGGTTGTAGGACTACAAATTGGACTTACGTATTATAATCGAATAGAGTTGGAAAGCTCAAGCGTAGAGGGTGATACTCCCGTAGATGAAATAATATTTATACCTAGTAGTATCCTGAGTAGGGCGGGACATGTGAAATCCTGTCTGAATCTACCAGAACCATCTGGTAAGGCTAAATACTCCTCAAATACCGATAGTGAACCAGTACCGTGAGGGAAAGGTGAAAAGAACCCTGAATAAGGGAGTGAAAAAGATCCTGAAACTGTGTGCCTACAAGCGGTCGGAGCCTACGGGTGACGGCGTGCCTTTTGCATAATGATCCTACGAGTTACTCCTCATTAGCGAGATTAAGGATCTAAGATCCGTAGTCGAAGCGAAAGCAAGTCTGAATAGGGCGAAATAGTTAATGGGGGTAGACGCGAAACCTTGTGATCTACCCATGGCCAGGTTGAAGTTCCGGTAACACGGAATGGAGGACCGAACTGATATACGCTGAAAAGTGTTCAGATGAGCTGTGGGTAGGGGTGAAAGGCCAATCAAACTAGGAAATAGCTCGTACTCCCCGAAATGCATTTAGGTGCAGCGTTCAGGTTGAGTCTTATAGAGGTAGAGCTACTGATTGGGCTAGGGGGCTTCATCGCCTACCAAACCCAGACAAACTCCGAATGCTATAAGATATACTGAGCAGTGAGGGCATGGGTGCTAAGGTCCATGTCCGAGAGGGAAAGAACCCAGACCATCGGCTAAGGTCCCAAAATATACGCTAAGTTGAACTAACGTGGTTCGATTGCTTAGACAGCTAGGATGTTGGCTTGGAAGCAGCCATTCATTTAAAGAGTGCGTAACAGCTCACTAGTCGAGCGATCGAGCGTGGATAATAATCGGGCATAAGCGTATTACCGAAGCTGTGGATTTTCTAATTAAATTTAGAGAGTGGTAGGGGAGCATTCTATATGCGTTGAATGTGTACTTTGAGGTATGCTGGAGCGTATAGAAAAGCAAATGTAGGAATGAGTAACGATAAAGCAGGCGAGAAACCTGCTCACCGATAGACTAAGGTTTCCTGAGCGACGCTAATCGGCTCAGGGTTAGTCGGGACCTAACGCGAACCCGAGAGGGGTAGTGGATGGACAATGGGTTAATATTCCCATACTAATTGTAACTGCGATGGGGTGACGGAGTGATGAAAGATCTGCGAACTGACGGAATAGTTCGTTAAAGCGTGTAGCTATATTTTGTATAGGCAAATCCGTACAGAATGGCCAATGTGATAGTACCACAAGTCTACGGATGAGTGGATAATGATCCTAAGTGCTTCCAAGAAAAACCTCTAAGCTTCAGGTTACAATTACTCGTACCGCAAACCGACACAGGTAGTCAAGGAGAGAATCCTAAGGTGCTCGAGTGAATCATGGCTAAGGAACTAGGCAAAATCGTCTCGTAACTTCGGGAGAAGAGACGCCTCTCTTCGGAGAGGCCGCAGTGAATAGGCCCAGGCGACTGTTTATCAAAAACACATGGCTTTGCGAAAACGAAAGTTGAAGTATAAGGCCTGACACCTGCCCGGTGCCGGAAGGTTAAGAGGAGATGTCATCCGCAAGGAGAAGCATTGAATTGAAGCCCCGGTAAACGGCGGCCGTAACTATAACGGTCCTAAGGTAGCGAAATTCCTTGTCGGGTAAGTTCCGACCTGCACGAATGGTGCAACGATCTGGGCACTGTCTCAGCCATGAGCTCGGTGAAATTGTAGTATCGGTGAAGATGCCGATTACCCGCAACGGGACGGAAAGACCCCGTGAACCTTTACTATAGCTTCACATTGACATTGGACACTTTATGTGTAGGATAGGTGGGAGACTTTGATGCTGCGTCGCTAGGCGTAGAGTAGTCGTTGTTGAAATACCACCCTTAAATTGTTTGATGTCTAACCTGTCTTAAGATAGGAACATTGTGTGGTGGGTAGTTTGACTGGGGTGGTCGCCTCCAAAAGAGTAACGGAGGCTCCTAAAGGTACCCTCAGCACGGTTGGTAATCGTGCGTAGAGTGTAATGGCATAAGGGTGCTTGACTGAGAGACATACAAGTCGATCAGGTAGGAAACTAGAGCATAGTGATCCGGTGGTTCCGCATGGAAGGGCCATCGCTCAAAGGATAAAAGGTACTCCGGGGATAACAGGCTTATCACTCCCAAGAGCTCATATCGACGGAGTGGTTTGGCACCTCGATGTCGGCTCGTCACATCCTGGGGCTGGAGAAGGTCCCAAGGGTTGGGCTGTTCGCCCATTAAAGTGGCACGCGAGCTGGGTTCAGAACGTCGTGAGACAGTTCGGTCCCTATCTGTTGTGGGCGTTAGATTTTTGAGAGGACCTTCCTCTAGTACGAGAGGACCGGGGAGGACGCACCTCTGGTGTACCTGTTGTGGCGCCAGCTGCATCGCAGGGTAGCTACGTGCGGATGAGATAAGCGCTGAAAGCATCTAAGCACGAAACTCACCTCAAGATGAGAAATCTTTTAAGGGCCGTGGAAGACTACCACGTTGATAGGCTACAGGTGTAAAGACAGTAATGTCAAAGCCGAGTAGTACTAATAACCCGAAAACTTATAGTTCTCTACTGTTACTATTTCAATCACCCAATATTTTATAGCAACCAAAAACATTGTGTTAGCTTATGCTAATCAAGATTTTCGGTGTCTATTGCAGCAGGGTCCACCTCTTCCCATTCCGAACAGAGAAGTTAAGACTGCTTGCGCTGATGGTACTGCCCTATTAAGGGTGGGAGAGTAAGACGACGCCACTTTTAAAAACCTCATACAGTAATGTATGAGGTTTTTTGCGTTTAATAAAGGCTTATTTATATGCTTCATCTGTATTATATGCGCTGTTTATCTTAGCCACTACAATGGTAATTTAGTTCTTGATCTAAGTAATTTTGAAGTGCTGCTAATGTTTTGTTTTTATATTAGTTTATTGAATTTTAATTAGTACTGTCCAGTTAAAAATAGTCCATCTTTAAAGAATTGTTTATTGGTCTCAGAAAGAGTTAAAACTATGCACCTCAGTGCATCTTGCTTTAGCTTCTAAAAACCTTTATATCAAATATTATATGTTAGATGTTAGAAAAAAAGACAAGAAGTCTATTGTCTATCATATAATGTCTAAATATTTTGATAGTTATAGCATTTTATTCTCATTTGAACCTATGGTACTTTTAGTCCATAGTGGTTCAGTTTACTTGTTTGTGGGTAATTTATGAATCTATAGAATTGGTTTATTAAATGCTAAGGGCCCCGGAGGGTTAAGTGAAAATTATTTATCTTGTCGAATAGCATTTCTTTGAATGAACTGCTGCGCAGCATGCTCCTCTGATCCTAAAAACAGTTAACACTGAATATAAGAAGAAGAGGTTTAGATGCAAATAGGATTCAGTATCATGTGGGTTTCATTTTAATCTGATAATAGTTAATTTTAATTTTAAAAAAGCTTTTACTGTTTGCGAGTAAACAATATTTTATTTTATTTGTCTATTATATAAATTAAACAATATGCTTTATACTACATCATTCCGAAATAAAGAAGAGGAAAAAGAAATCAATGCATTAGTGGGCTCCCGATATAATGTCATTGACATGTTTTATAAGAAAATAGGTGCAATTGGTTGTTCGCGAATGGAAGTGCTTGACTACAGTAAGCTCTTTATTGAGGTGATGGATAAAAGAAAACAAGCTGTTTTTGCAAATATTGCTTTAAGGCCTAAGGGAATAATAATTGTTATGAATATACGGCTAAGTGATTATTCCTGGGTTATTCCTTATCGTTTTCTATCTATTTTCAAAACCGATATATTAGTAATTCATGGACAAGGTGAATTCTTGAAATTAAAAATTACAGGTGATCAGAATAAGCGATTTATTGCCAAGGTATTGAAACTTAAAAGTGAGCAGTCTAGTCAAGATTATTATGGTTAGAGTTAGATGCTGTGCTTTTTAATCTTGATGTTTTTATGTGATAGTTAACGGTATCCGTGTCGTTAGTTTAGAGTTGAATCAGAACGTGAATTGGTTTTAACTATGAATTTAGGAATAGGCATGAATGGCCAATTATATATAAATGTATGAATAAATTGATATTTTTATGTGATGATTCACAGTCGACAAGCTTAAAGGTCTTGCCGTCCAACTGTTGTAAATTGATTTCAAATTGATACTTTTATGTGATGATTCACAGTTTTAAATTAAGACCTTATCAAGAAGATATTGTTGTGAATTGATTTCAAATTGATACTTTTATGTGATGATTCACAGTCGTGTTTCTTTAACTCTTTGGTAAACACACGTTGTGAATTGATTTCAAATTGATACTTTTATGTGATGATTCACAGTTAAAGTAAGCGATGAATATTAGTTTTTGTTGTTGTGAATTGATTTCAAATTGATACTTTTATGTGATGATTCACAGTTATAGAGCTACCATCTGTGAATAATTCAACGTTGTGAATTGATTTCAAATTGATACTTTTATGTGATGATTCACAGTAACACTGGAATGAATGTGTATGCTGCGAATGTTGTGAATTGATTTCAAATTGATACTTTTATGTGATGATTCACAGTTTAAAACTAAAACGATTTACATAAAACAGGTTGTGAATTGATTTCAAATTGATACTTTTATGTGATGATTCACAGTTTGCCAATGCACTATAACCAGTGTTAGCATGTTGTGAATTGATTTCAAATTGATACTTTTATGTGATGATTCACAGTAAGGTGTAACGGTAAATGTTGCCAGTGCTTGTTGTGAATTGATTTCAAATTGATACTTTTATGTGATGATTCACAGTTTATAGCTAACGATGTAACACTTGAAGCATGTTGTGAATTGATTTCAAATTGATACTTTTATGTGATGATTCACAGTCTGCATAAATTTTACGAAGCACACGGAATGTTGTGAATTGATTTCAAATTGATACTTTTATGTGATGATTCACAGTTTTGGATCTTTATTTATGCGATCAATCCCTGTTGTGAATTGATTTCAAATTGATACTTTTATGTGATGATTCACAGTTCCTAACTCTGGTTCGTGTGTTTCTAAGCAGTTGTGAATTGATTTCAAATTGATACTTTTATGTGATGATTCACAGTACCTTGATTCTCAATGACTGGCCAAGCAGTGTTGTGAATTGATTTCAAATTGATACTTTTATGTGATGATTCACAGTTCTTTCCGTTAATTTTTACTTGAGTTGTCAGTTGTGAATTGATTTCAAATTGATACTTTTATGTGATGATTCACAGTGTTGCTAATGCATTGCTGAAATATGCAAGTGTTGTGAATTGATTTCAAATTGATACTTTTATGTGATGATTCACAGTCGAATATATAGACGAAGAAATACAATGAAAGTTGTGAATTGATTTCAAATTGATACTTTTATGTGATGATTCACAGTTGATGTTGGTGGTTATATTTCGCCTGATTTGTTGTGAATTGATTTCAAATTGATACTTTTATGTGATGATTCACAGTCACAGGCTTTAATCTTAATACTAATTGTCTGTTGTGAATTGATTTCAAATTGATACTTTTATGTGATGATTCACAGTCGTAGGCTTACATACCTACAACACGTGGTAGT
>Ga0307952_1000537_pt1 | contig 21523 bp, 20 predicted proteins | sample OrgLakmetagen376_FD_201821 | JGI IMG/M metagenome (GOLD analysis project Ga0307952, IMG submission 201821) | Saline water microbial communities from Organic Lake, Antarctica - #376 | ecosystem: Environmental > Aquatic > Non-marine Saline and Alkaline > Saline | place: Antarctica: Organic Lake...
CATAACAATAATTCGATTCTGGATTGACAATATGTTCTTTATTGATTGCTGCTAAATCTCTTCTGCGTTCACGAACCTCTTTTCCACGTTCCAAAACAATAGGCTTAAGCCCTAATTCAATAGCCTCCAATGCTGCAAATAATCCTGCAGGACCAGCTCCAATTATATGAACAGGCTTGCTATCGGAAACGTTACCATATTCAACATGAGGAACAGTTAATTCCTGTTTAGTTTCAGTTAGAACAACTTGTAAATTGTACTTTACAGATGATCTTCGGGCGTCAATTGATCTTTTACGAATGTAAAAATAGGGTAAGTCTTTCTTGTTTCCTATGTTCTTTTTGTTGGCTATTTTAAGAATAAAAGCCTCATCTTGCAACTGTTCGGGCAAGATCTGAATTTGTATTATGTCTTCCATTATCCTTCGAAAGTTAGGGAAAACCACCACACTCTATTGTATAAAACATTAATTGGTTTTGACAATCGCGTATCATCCTGAATTAGAGCATTCTTAAAACCATGAGAAAGTTTGAGTTCTAGACCAAATTTGAAGTATGGCAAGAAAAAATCAACACCTGCTCCAACTTGCGCTTGAAAATCATCTCGAAATAATTTGATAAAAGGATCTCCAAATTTCTGTGAACTATTCTCCTTGGTTTGAAGGTCTACGGTATACTGAGCACCTCCTATAATATAAGCAGCAAAATTATTATAACGTGCGGTTCTAAATTTCAACAAAAGAGGGAAATCTAAATTTGTTGATCCAATACGTTCTGGATAAAATTCAAACTCCTTCTCTGGATCATCAGACAATGAAGTGTAATTTAGAATACGCTCTTGAAAGGATAAAGACGGAATAAATCGCAAACGCAGTAAAGGTGTCCAAAGTTTTAATGAACTGATGAGTCCCAATTGGAATCCAGGCTGACTTTCATTGGTGATAGCGTAAATACCATACTCAGCCAACATATTCGGTTTATACTGGGTTGAAAAATCAGAGGTATTCACTCCCAACATAAATCCGAAATGGATAATTTTGCGATCAAATTTTCGATAATTTTGGGTAAGCGGATTACGCTGTGTTAATCCAAAATTAACTCCAATAAAAGTAAAAATCAATATGAAGATTAATTTCCTTATCATGATTTACAAAAACGTTCTTCTGTGCATTTTATTTTACACCTGTATAAATTGTTGCTATTCCACCAAAAACTAATCTAGCAGAGGTATTCTTGTATCCTACTTTTTTAAGAATAGCTATAAAATCTTGTCCTTCAGGAAAAGCAGCGACTGATTCTGGCAAATATTCATAGGCAGAACTGTCTTTTGAAATTGTTTTCCCGAGAAAAGGAATAATGTATTTTGAATAGAATCCAAAAACCTGTTTTATCGGAAATTTCTTTGGCTTCGAAAATTCAAGAATAACTGCTGTTCCACCGTGATTAATTACGCGTAACATTTCCGTCAAACCTTTTTCAAGATTTTCGTAATTTCTTACTCCGAAACCAACCGTTAAAGCATCAAATTCATTGTCTGCGAAAGGTAAATCTTCAGAATCTCCATATACCATAGAAATGATATCTTCCTTTCCTCTTTTTATCATTTTCTCGCGTCCCTTAGCAAGCATTCCATTGGAAATATCGACTCCTACTACTTTTTCTGGATTCAATTTCAATGCCGCTAAAGCAAAATCTCCAGTTCCTGTTGCTAAGTCAATGATTTTCTTCGGTTGTTTAGCCTTCAGCATATTGATTGCTTTCCTACGCCATATATGGTCAACTCCTAAAGAAAGAAAGTGATTCAAAAAATCATACTTCGCTGAGATGTTATCAAACATTTCTGCAACTTCCTCTTTCTTCGTTTTATTGTCTTTGTTATACGGTTTAACAACTTTGTTCTCTGTCATAACTAACCAATCATTGTGTGCCCTTTCGGGTATTTATATCTTCTACTCATTACTTGCTTACCAAACAAATAAGCTATTGTTAATGTTCCAACACGACCAACAAACATTGCAATAATTAATACAATTTTCCCTGGTTCTGTTAAATCTGGAGTTATTCCAGTAGATAAACCGACAGTACTTGCTGCAGAAACATGTTCAAAAATGATATCTAGCAATTCAAATTTCCCAGCTTCTAACGCTTCGTATTCAGTTACTAGAAGTGCAAAAATACCAATTAAGTTACCTACTACGAAAAATATGAATATAGAATATGCTTTTAACACCAATTCATTGTCGATTGTTCGCTTAAAGAGCTCAACGTGAGGCTTGCGTTTTATTGTAGAAACGACAGAACTCATCATTATTGCAAAAGTAGATACACGAATACCACCACCAGAAGAACCTGAACTTGCACCAACAAACATCAAAAAGAGGAAAAAGACCAAAACAGGTAAACTCAATGTAGAAATATCAACTGTACTAAATCCGGCATTTCTTGTAGTCATTGAACTAAATAAAGTCGTAACTAAAGCCCCAAACCCTGATTGTCCGTCAAGACTTTTATTATATTCAAAAGCATAAAAAACTACCGAACCAATAAGCAAGAGAAATAGCGTTGTATAAAGCGTGATTTTCGTATCGAATCGCAGCGTTTTCCATGGAAATCTCATGCGCCTTCTCAAACTTTTGATTCCAAAAATATCGAATAGATAAATCATCCCAAATCCTCCCAAAAAAAACAATCCCAATGTAACACTGTGCAATAAATAATTGTCTGCAACCAATGTATTCATCAGTCCATTTGGAATAATTGATAGTCCAGCATTACAGAAACTTGAAATCGCATGAAATAAAGCATGATACATTCTGGACCCAGTATCTTCAAAAATCCCTGCGGGCTCAAGCAGAATAAATATAAAAATAAAGCCAATAAATTCAATAAACAATGTCCATTTTACAATTTTAAAAAACATCGTCTCCGTGTCTAAAAAAGAAGTGTTGTTTACAAAATCTTCAATAACATCGTGTTGCTTTATGCCAATACCAAATTTCGCTATAAGTAAATAAAGAGCAGCAAATGCGATTGTATTCAAGGCTCCAAGTTGGATTAAAAACAGAACCACTATCTGACCTTTAGTTGTCAATACACTCGATATATCTATGGTTGTGAGTCCCGTCACACTGGTTGAGGAGGTAGAGATAAATAAACTATCTATCCATGATAAGTCATAATTGGCCTTGGTCATTTCAGGCAACATTAATAGTCCTGTCCCAATAACTATGATCCCAAAAATCGAAAGTGTAAATAATAAACCAGGATGTATTTTGAAATACTGTCTGAAATTTCGTTTTTTAAAGATTTCCATAAATATATACACCACAAAAAACAATTGTATTGTTAGATTAGAGAAATCTGAAAAGCCCTCAAAACCTATATATTCAAAGAATTTAGAAGTGAAAATAACGCCAAAAACATTATAAGAAATCCCTTCAATAATCAGCAAAGATACAATAATGGTTTCTACCCAATGTTGTCGCATATATTGAAAAGGATTGTAATCATAGACAATCTTTACGAAATAACGAAGAACATAAAACAGAAAGCTAAACTCAATAATTCTAATTAAAAACTCTTGAGATTCAGTCGTTTGAGGAAATCCATAGTAATAAGTCAACACACCCATCATTGACAATGCTATAATAATGTGCAACCATCTAAACAGAGAGCTTACAGCATTTTTAGAATTATATAGGCCTAGATTAACCTTTTCTCTAAAATCGCTTAACATTTAATATTGAGTTTTTTGGCTTCATCAAGTAATTCGGTTGCTTTTATCGCTACCACTCCACGGTATTCACAAACAATTCCTCCAGCTAAATTTGCGATTGCTGCTAAGGTTTCAATACTTAATCCTGCAGCCAAACATAATGTTGCAACGCTAATCACAGTATCTCCTGCTCCGGAAACATCAGAAATAGTTCGTTTATGGGCTGGAATATAATGTCTATCTTTTTTATTGGCTATAAAAACCCCATGTTCGCTAAGCGTAACAAAAACGATATCAGGATCTGCGATAGATTTTAATTCATTAATTGCCTTTTCAAATTGCGGAAGATCATTTGCAAAATCGATTTTCATTTGAAGTCCTTCACTCAGCTCTTTTAAATTTGGTTTAAACAAGGTAACTCCTTTATAAGCTAAAAAGTTTTTTAATTTAGGATCTACTGTTGTCAAAACTCCATATTGTTTTGTTAACGCAATCACCCTACCAATGAGGGTTTTAGTTAGTACACCTTTATTATAATCTTGGAAAATCAAAACATCGCACCCTAATTTCAACAACTCTTCAAGGTCATTTATAAGGGCCTCTTCTTCCGATTTTGAAATACCATCCGTTTGCTCTTGGTCAACACGCAACAATTGCTGATTATTTCCAATAACACGTGTTTTAATTGTTGTTTGCCGCTCCTTTGAACGAATCACTCCTGAGGTAGAAATAGCGTGTTTTTCCAAAAGTTGAATCATTGTTTCAGCTTCTGGGTCCTGTCCAATAACGGTACTCATTGTCACTTGCGCGCCCAAACTAATTAAATTAAGCGCTACGTTTGCAGCACCTCCTAAACGTTCCTCTCTTTTTGAGAAATTAACAATAGGAACAGGCGCTTCTGGACTCATTCGATCAACGCGACCAGAGAGGTATGCGTCAATCATTACGTCTCCCAGTACAATAATCTTCTTTGTTTTGAATTCTTCAAAGAGCGTTTCCAATGTCATTACTTTAATTTTTGTAAAGCAGTTTTAATACGATCCATCGCTTTTATTAGCGTAGCTTCATCTGTAGCATAAGAAATACGCATACAATTATTATCTCCAAAAGCATCACCAGAAACCACAGCAACCAAAGCTTCTTCTAGCAAATAGATGGCTAAATCATTTGCGTTTTTAATCGTTCTTCCCCCGTAGGTTTTTCCAAAAAAACTAGAAACATCTGGGAAGAAATAAAAAGCACCATCTGGCTCATTCACTCCTACTCCATCCATTGACCTCAGTGCATTCAAGACCAACGTTCTGCGATTTTCAAATGCAGCTAACATGTCTTTCAAATAAGAAGGATCTTTTTTCAATCCTGCAATTGAAGCACGCTGCGCAATAGAATTCGCACCACTCGTAAATTGACCTTGCATTTTATCACATGCCGCTGCGATTGCTTTTGGCGCACCAATGTATCCAATTCTCCATCCTGTCATTGCCCAAGCTTTTGACATTCCGTTGATCGTTACCGTTTGGTCATATACTTCTTTAAATTGAGCTATACTTTCGTGGTTTCCCTTGAAATTGATGTGCTCATAGATCTCATCTGCAATAATTACAATGTCTTTGTAATCTGCAAACGCACCAGCAATGTCTTTCAATTCTTCTTTTGAATAAACAGATCCAGTTGGATTGCATGGAGAAGAAAAGATAATTGCTCTCGTTTTATCAGTAATTTTTGCTTTGATTGCTGCTCCACTGACTTTAAAATCTGCATCAATTGATGATTCAATAATCACGGGAACTCCTCCCGCTACTTTTACAATTTCAATGTAAGAAACCCAATATGGAGCGGGCACTAAAACCTCATCTCCAGGATTTACTAAACTCATCATTAAGTTTGCAATCGATTGTTTGGCTCCTGTAGAAACTACAATTTGATCCATATCGTAATGCAGACCATTGTCACGTTTGAATTTATCAGCAACAACCTGACGCAATTCATCATAACCGGGAACAGGTGTATAGGTTGTGTAATTTTGTTCCATCGCTTCAACAGCAGCCTCTTTAATAAAGTCTGGTGTATGAAAATCTGGTTCCCCTAAACTCAATGAAATAATATCTAGCCCTTGACTTTTAAGTTCACGACTTTTGCGAGACATTGCCAAGGTTGCGGATTCCTCCATGGCTAACAAACGATCTGATAATTGTACCATTGAAAACTGTATTGATTTATTGGACAAATTTAAAACTTTTTTAGGCTTTTCCTTTCCTTTCTTTAAAGAATGGTTAAAAGTAAATGAGGATGTGTGTTGAGGCGGGTTGAATCTTAGTGAAAACTTAAAAAATTTACACTTTGATTATAATTTTGCTGTATTCAAATTGTGTCGTACTTTCAGGACTTTTTTACACTCACGAGTTGTTCAGCCTAGGAGTTACCTCCTAGGTTAATACGTGCCGTCCTTTCAGGACTGATCCATTTAAATACCTTCCGTTATAACCAGTAGATCAAATAATTATAACGAATTAACTAATACGCAAGCCACTATAAATCCCAAAGGGATGACATGCGCTAACCTAGGACGTGAGTCCTAGGTAGAAAGTACGTGCGCACATCATAGTCCTGAAAGGACGACACAATAAAACTCAGCCAAACGCTCATTCCCGTTCTTAAGGTTAGAAATTAACTTTTGATATTAGTAAATAATTATCTTCATATCGTTTTTAACACTAAAGGTGTAAAGGCGTTAATTCATCCGCCATTTGAACAAAATCTTCATGCATATATAACTGGGATATGTAATAAACTTGAATGTACAGTTTTGATAGTAGGTGGATATACCGATCACATACATATTCTATGTAAGCATTCTCAAAAGATTACCTTAATGGCTTTACTACAAAAAATTAAAGCAAACTCGTCTAAATGGATAAAAAGTCAAGATGAAAGTTTGAAAAACTTCTCTTGGCAAAGTGGCTATGGATCGTTCTCTGTAAATCCAACAGAAACAGATGTAGTGATTAAATATATTAGAAATCAACATATACATCATAAAAAAAAGACCTACAAAGAAGAATATCTTGCGTTTTTAAAGAAGTATAAAGTCGATTATGATGAGCGATATTTATGGGATTGAGATTACACTTTGATTATAAATTTACGGTATTCAAATTGTGTCGTCCTTTCAGGACTTTTATAAATTATGACTTATTCAGCCTAGGAGTTACCTCCTAGGTTAATACGTGCCGTCCTTTCAGGACTAATCCATTTCAATACCTCCCATTATAACCAGTAGGTCAACTAATTAAACGAGTTAGCCAATACACAAATCTCTATAAATCCCAACGGGATGACATGCGCTAACCTAGGACGTGAGTCGTAGATAAGAAACATAATTAATTCCCTCCCTCTTTCCTAAGCACCAAGTAACATTTATCACTCTTAACATTTGTAAAGATTTTCGATTGTGTTTCTTGCACCTCTTTCTTTATCTTTGCTTTTATGAAAACAAAGAAAACTTTAGTCGTTGGTGCTAGTGAGAAAACAGATCGCTATGCAAATAAAGCAGTAAGGATGCTTCAAGAGTATAATGTTCCTGTTATTGCATTTGGGAATAAAGCTGGTAAGATAAATGAGACTCTCATCACAACAGAGTTCCCTATTGATGACGATATTCATTCTGTAACACTTTATCTTTCTGCAAAAAATCAACCTTCGTATTATGCTAAAATAATCGATTTAAAACCGAAACGTGTGATTTTCAACCCAGGAACTGAAAACCCAGCTTTTGAAAAGCAACTAAGCGAAAACGGTATTGAATCTGAAGTTGCTTGTACATTGGTTTTACTGACTACAAACACTTATTAATCATGGATGCAAAACCTTGGCTAAAAAAAAGAAAATGGGATATCGTTTTTGTTGCTTTCATTGGATTGATGTTTATTCCTAGTGTGAGAATGCCTGTCATGTCATTTGTACAGCGACTTTTTGCTGGATCACCATCTGAAATAGCAAAGAATGAACAAAAATCGATTGGCTCTATGGATTGGGTTTTATTGGATTTAATTGGAAAAGAGCACAATTTCTCTGAAGCGCATGGAAAAATAACAATTGTAAATATGTGGGCAACTTGGTGTCCACCATGTGTGGCTGAAATGCCTTCTTTACAGAAATTGTATGATAAATATGGAAATCAATTGGCTTTTTATTTCGTCAGCAATGAAAAACCTGCAGTTCTAAATAAATTTCTAAAAGCGAAAGATTATACTTTCCCAGTTTATTTACCAGCAAGTAATTATCCAAAAGAATTCGAATCAAATAGTTTACCAACGACTTATGTATTGGATCAAGAAGGGAAAATTATAATGGAAGAAGTTGGAGCGCATGACTGGTATAATAGTAGCTTTTTGGAAAAGATTGATGGGATGTTGCCGTAGATGTGTTGCATTGCAATATATTTACTGCAACATATCCATTGCAACATATCCATTACAACATATCCATTACAACATATTCACATCAACATATCCACTGCACATATCTACCCCCAACATCAAAAAATTCTTATCTTTCAAAAAATAAGTTAATAATTTACCAAACGTTACATCCCCTCCTACGTCATATAAATGTGAAACTAATACAGCTCAAACAAGTCAACAAATGGTCAGAAGAAGTTCTGATACGGGAGTGTCTGAAAAAAAATGAAAAGGCGCAGCGATACCTTTTTGAAAGTAATCAGGCAAAAATGTTTGCAGTTTGTATGCGTTATGTTGATAATGAAGACGAAGCTTTTGATATTTTAAATGAATCCTTCTTAAAGGTGTTCAATAAATTAAAGCATTTAAAAAGCAACACCAAAGTTGAAGCTTGGATAAGAAGAATAGTTGTAAATACAGCATTAGATCACATTCGAAAAAACAAATCTTATCGAAAGATATTTATAAAAACCGAAAAACTCTCTCATTTTGAAAGCCCAAACAATGAAACTGACGATATTAGTGAATGGTGGATAAGTGCATTAAAAATTCCGCAAGAACGCTTTTTTCTAGAAATAAATAGACTCCCAAAAGCTTCCTGTTTGGTTTTTAATCTTTTTGTAATAGATGATATTAAACACAAGGAAATTGCAAAGCAACTTGGGATAAGTGAGTCCACCTCTCGCTGGCACCTTTCCAATGCAAGAGAAATTTTAAAAGAAAAGGTGAAAAACATAATTAATAATGAAATAGTTAATGAGCAGCAACAGCCAAAAAGATATTGATCAACTATTCAAGCGAAAACTTGAAAATTTTGAATTAAAGTCTCAAGACTCCTCTTGGAAGATGCTTCAATTTGTGAAGGATAAAAACTTACGTACGGAAAAGATTTTCTTTGCTAAAACGCTATTGGAAACTGCATTCTTTTTCTCTGCAACACTCCTATTAACTTTTTCAAATGTATACACAAATGAAGAATCAATAATTGAACCTTTATATACACAAGAAGTGGCTAATTCCATAAATGACATAAAAAAAGTTGACTATTTATCAAACCGAATTTTATTGCAAAAAGCAGTATCTAAAAATATTTCTACGTCTTCAATAGCATCGTTAATATACAGTACTAAGAAGAACAATTCATTAGAAGGTAATTACAATTTAAAAACTGAATTTAAAACAAAAAAAGAAAGACAACTTATTGCTTCAGAGTCTTTAACTACTTACAAAGGGTTGTTTAACTTGGATAAAACATCATTACAAAAAACAGGCAACGAAGGTATCAATTCCTCTTTTGATGAATATGCTCCAGTAATTAGCAAAGATGGTTCTTATATGTTTTTCACTTCTAGAAGACCTATAACAAATAAAGAAATTCGAAAGGGTCAAGGAAAAGAACGCATCTATTACTCAGAGACAAATGCAACAGGCTGGACAAATGCTAAATTATTGGGAAGCTCTATAAATTCCGAAAACAACTTCAACTCCGCAGTTTCACTTTCAAAAGATGGGGAAAGTTTATTCATATACCGAGATGATCGTTTTGGAAATGGAGATTTATACGAATCTAAGCTAAGCGAATTCAAATGGAGTACACCTAAAATACTTCCTTCTCCTATAAATAGTGAGTTTCACGAATCTACTTTAAGTTTATCGTCTGATGGCAAAACACTTTACTTCACGAGTAATCGAGATAATGGAGTTGGCGGAATGGATATCTGGTATACCAAAAAAAATAAAGCAGGAATGTGGGGTGATGCTAAAAATCTAGGACCTGCAATAAACACTAAAAATGACGAAGAAGGAGTATTTATTCATCCTGATGGAAAAACGCTGTATTTTAGTTCTCGTGGCCATGAAGGCATAGGTGGTTATGATATTTATTATACAACATTAGAAGATGGGAAATGGTCTGAACCTGATAATTTAGGTCCAGAAATTAACACTAAAAACGATGATGTATATTTTGTTATACAAGAAAATGGAACAGACGCCTATTATACCTCTGTAGATCCAAAGACCCCTGAAAAGAAAGATATATTTAAAATAAAATACAATCACGATTTTTATAGTAAAAGAATTTCTAAAACCCAGTCGCTGTTAGAAGGTGTTGTACTTACAAAAACAGATAAGAATCCTATTGAAGCTAAAGTAGAGATTTATGAGAGCGATAGTCATAGGCTTATTTCAATCTTGGAAACTGATAATGAAACAGGAGGTTTTTCTATTCCTCTGCCTATTGGTAAGAATTACCTTATCAATATTTATGCTGAAGGGTATTTATATTACACAGAAAAGATCATTAGCAATTTAGCAGAAAACAATCAGGCAATAACTAAAACGATTCTTCTCGACCAGTTAAAAAACAACACACAATTTATTTTGAAAGAATATAATATAAACAAAAATTCTTTTGACCGAACATTTCAAACTTCACTTGATCAACTCTATCGATTATTGATTGAAAATCCTGAATTAAAAATCCAACTTTCACTAGAAACTAATTCTACTAAAGATTCAGGTAACGAAAGTCGGCAAAACATTATTAATGAGTCTATCAATTATTTAAAATTGAAAGGAATTAATAAAAACAGAATAAATGGACTAGTTGTTTTGGATGTTAATGCTCAAGCACCGAAAGCTAAAACTTCTAATTTACTCGTAACTATTAAATAGAACATAAAACTCGATAAGATAAAAACTTTAAAACATTAACTGTATTATTCAACAATTACAACACCTTAATTACGCAAGACGTTTCGGTATTTTAAGAAGAAAACACTGTGTATAAAAAGATTACACACAGTGTTTCAATATAAATATTTTCACTTATTTTAGTGGTATCAAAGTCACAAAACAGTTTAAATATTTACAATGATAAAAGTACAAAATTATGAGAAGTCTGTAAGTCCTTTTTCAGGAATATCTTTTGTTAATGAATCCTTTAACAAAATAGGCTTGTCAAGATTAATAGACTCAGAACCAGGTTAAAGAGTTAAATACGCTGGTTATTCTTACAGTGAAATCATCAGGAATTTAACCAACGTATTCTTAAGTGGAGGTAATGTTATTGAGGATGTTAGCTTTCATTTAGGCACACATTTAAAGGAAATCCCCAATAACACTGTTCCTAGCCCTGATACGATACAAAGAGGTCTCAAGGAATTAACCACAGAAAACATTGTTCATCAATCAAATAACAGCAAATAAAAAGTATGATGCTAAACGTACATACAAAAATAACAAAGGTTACTACCCAGGTCTAGCAACGATTGGCGAGAATATTGTTTATATTAAAAACCGAGACGGAAATGCCAATGTAAAGTTTAAGCAATTTAACGAGGATAATAATTACCGTTTGGTAATTATGCGTGAAAAAACTACGAACAATCAGATATAAGTTTTTTATTTTCTGAAATTAGAGAAACTTCTAGACACCAATATAAAAAAATACAATTTCAAAAGCGGTTAGACAAGCGAAATCGTATTTTATTCCTCATATCTGTCTCAAAATAAACTCAAAACACATTGTTTGATAGAAATTCTGTGGAATTTAATTAACTTGCGGATTTAAGGCAACACCATTAAAAATTATTTTATTTATTTTGTCATTAAAATACTATACATTGAAAAACCTCTTGTTTATTATATCGCTTATTATCCTCCCCTTCATAGGTTATTCTCAAGCCCGTTTGGTTTTGAATAACGATGGCTATATTAATATTGAAGATAAAGCATTTTTGGTAATTGCTAACGGTTATACCAATGCAATTGAAGTTACCCCGACTGGAGGGAATATAATTTCTGAAGGCGAAGAAAATGTTATAAAGTGGAATATTAAAGACAATACTGGAAACTACATTGTCCCTTATACAAATCCGAGTGATGTAAAAATCCCATTAGAGGTAAATATTACAGATGCTGGAAATGCAGGTGGAAGTTTTATCTTATCTACCTACCGAACTGGCTCTGATAATTTACCATTTCCAGTAGATGTTACAAATTTGAATTCACTTACTCTTGGAGCAAGTGGTGCTTCTTTATTTGTTATAGATAGATTTTGGAAAATAGATTATAACTCTTACACAACAAAACCTGGCGCAGAACTTAGCTTTAGTTATGATTACGCTAACGAAGGAACTGGCAACAACACTATTGATGAAGCTAGCTTACAAGCGCAACGTTTTAATGAATTCCTATCAGACTGGGAACTTATATTGTTTGGATGGGCTAATATTACAAACAAAAAAGTTGAGAATGTTACGGTTTATCCTAATGCTTCCCATAAGGATTGGACATTGGTACAAGGCTCTTCTGCTTTACCAATTACACTATTATACTTTGAGTCTGATTGTGAAAATGGACAAACCCTATTGAATTGGTCAACTGCTTCTGAGAACGATAATGATTACTTTGTGATTGATAAAAGTACAGATGGATATAACTTTCATCAAATTGCAACTGTACAAGGTGCTGGTAATAGCAATGCGTTAATTAATTACTCTTATAGAGACAAGACACCAAACGTTTCAATAGTTTACTACCGATTAAAACAAGTTAATTTTAGTGGTAAGCAACAGTCTTTTAATATAATTTCCGCAAACTGTTCTTATGATAATAACTTTATTGTTAACCAAGAGTTGTTTGGCGATAATTCTCTAAATTTTAATATCCACACCTCTACTGACGAATCACTAAGCATTTCTCTAAATGATTATAGCGGAAGACAAATTGCAAGTAAAACAACAATGGTAAAAGAAGGTAGTAATCAAATTGAAATGAATGATTTACATTTAGTAAGAGGGATTTATCTATTAAATATAGTTGGTGAGAGAAACCATTACGCTGCTAAACTATTTAAGAAGTAGGTAGAAAAATGGTGGAAGGTTCCTAACTTTATCATAATAATAATACCAACAAATTAAACCAACAAGTAATATTACTAAAGTGTCTGGTCTGAAACAGGCAATTTTTATTCCTGATTTTATCGGGATGAGAGGTATTTATTCAATCATAATAATTTTTTAAGGTTTTTCCCGATTTCTCGGGACAGGCTATGAGCTTGCTTTGCTGCGGTTTGTTTTTCTTTCTTTAGGAGATGCCATAGCATCAGCCGACAAGAAAAAAAGTAAAATATACGCAAAAGAATCAATTTTAATTTTGTGCTGTTTCTGACCAGAAACTAATTAGGTTGTAATAAACAAATACGGAATAAATCTGTTGTTTTATAACAACACTCACACATAATTTAAGATTTTTTAATACTGTTACTTCCTTATATTCAAAATCTTCTTAGTAATTTGGAAATAATCAAGAATGATACTGATTTTGCTTTAAAAACACTCCTTTTTTGGAGGTCTTTTTAAAACTTAAAGAAGTATTATGGATTTAAACGACAGCTGAATTTTAACTTCAGTTTTAATAAACAGAATTATGGAAAAGAAAGAGAAATTAGAAAAAGAAATCAATGAGTTGACAAATAAATTACGAAATACTAAGCCATCGGTTTATAAGCTTTTAGTGGAAGCACCAGAGACTATTCCTAATAAACAAAATGATAATAGCGATGATTTTGTGATGGCATTGACGCAGTATAAGGAACAATTAGAGGGGCTGTTAAATGAAGAAGAAAAATAATAATTAAAACAAATAAAATGAAAGAATTCAAAAGTTTAGGATTTGATTCAGAAGAATCAGAAAGCGTGGTAAATAATTTAAATTTACTTTTAGCAAATCTACATGTACATTATCAAAAATTACGTAATTATCACTGGAATGTAACAGGAGGTAATTTTTTTGATATCCACGAAACAACAGAAGCGGAATACACAGAGGTTGTTGGAGAGATTGATGAAATAGCAGAAAGAATTAGAGTATTCGGAGCTACACCGTACAGTTTAATGACAGAATATTTAGAAGTTTCTGAAATTAAAGAAACAGGAACAGATCTAAGTTCTAAAGAAATTGTTCAGGAGATTTTAAGAGATTATGAAATTTTATTCTCGTTTATGGTTGACACAATCGAAACAGCTAGAGATATTGGAGATATTTCAACTGACGACTTGATTACAGGTTTTATGAGAAGAAGAGAAAAAATGCACTGGATGTTGAGTGCTTTTAGCAAAGAAGACTAAATAGTGTCTGGTCGGAAACACAACAAAATTAAAATTGATTCTTTTGATTTAATTGAATCAATGTTTTTAAATAATTTGTAGGGTCGTTGCATTGCAACGACCCTACAAATCCCTTAACTTCCCAATTGTATCCACAGGATCCTTTGAACCAAAAACAAAACTACCGGCCACAAGCGCATCAGCTCCTGCCGTTACCAATAATTTTCCGGTTTCTAAATTTACTCCACCATCAACTTCGATTAATGTTTCCGTTTTTGCTTCTGTAATTAAAGCTTTTAATGCCCTTACTTTTTCAACAGTTTGAGGAATGAATTTTTGTCCCCCAAAACCTGGGTTAACCGACATTATTAATACTAAATCTACATCTTGAATGATGTCTTTCAGTAAATTAACTGGAGTATGTGGATTCAATGCAACTCCAGTTTTCATTCCAGCACCTTTGATGCGCTGTAAAGTACGGTGTAAATGAGGACAAGTTTCGTAATGAACTGTCAAAATCGCTGCGCCTGCTTCCTTAAAGTCATCTATATAATCATCCGGAGTGGCAATCATTAAATGTACATCCAATGGTTTATTCGCATGTTTGTGTATTGCTTTCATTACTGGCAGACCAAACGAAATGTTTGGAACAAACTGCCCGTCCATAATATCGATGTGAAGCCATTCAGCGGCACTGTTGTTTAACATTTTTACATCACGCTCTAGATTAGCGAAGTCAGCTGATAATACCGAAGGGGAAACGATTGTGCTCATAATATTACTTTTTTACAAAAGTAGTGAAATCTTCTTTCTAAGTTTTGATTTTTCATGAATGGTATTTTTTTCCTCGCTCTCGCTTTGTTTCTTCTGCTGATTTTCACAGGAACATGCTGTTACATTTTAAAATATACGTTTGGTTGGACGCGCTGTAATTCGTCCCTATATTAATTCTTAAAACTAACACTTTTGTTCTTTTTCCTCGCTGTTACTTTGCTTCTCACTCAGACTATCACTCTGTATTAGATCTCTTCCGATGGCTTACTGAATAATTCATACAAACTTCCTTCTTTATTGTAAACATCTTTAAAGAATTGTACAAGATGCGTCGAATCATTTATACCAGAAGTATTGTAAATAATTGTAACGGGGAAAGTTTTACTCAACATCAAATATGTTTCTTTTGCACGTTCTATTAAAAATTCAACAGAATCGATATATATATGATTCTCTGAGGATAAGATTTCATGTACTAACTTGAATGGAGATTCTGCTCTTACACAACCATGACTAAATGTGCGTTCATCTCTGGCGAAAAGGTATTTGGATGGTGTGTCATGTACATAAATTGATTTGTCGTTTGGAAACATCAATTTTACAAGACCTAAACTATTTTTAGGACCAGGTTCCTGACGGATGAAAAACGGGAAATTACGCGAACTGTATTTATTCCAGTCAATACTGTCAGCTAGTAATTGGTTTCTATCTCTATCTAAAATTGAGTAGCGGTTTTTTTTCAAATAGGAAACATCTTTTTTTAATTTTGGTAAAATCTCTTTACTTGCAATGGAGTAGGGTACATTCCAATATGGTCTAACTACAATATATTTCATCGTTGAAGTAAAAAGCGGAGTTTGATTGCGTTTGGTTCCAATTATCACTTTGGAAGTATTTAAAATTTCATCATCAATATACAAGCGCAATAAATAACTTGGAATATTGATTTCAATTAATTTCCCTCTGATTAAGGAGTCTGGAAAATCTCTCATTTTATCGAGTGAAATGACTCCTTTGATATAGCGCTCGTAATTGGTCTCATTTAAGGCATCCATGGTTTTTTTTCCAAGCTTAGCATCAGTATTCAACCCATTTAACAATTGAAAAGAGCGCAGTTTTTCTTTTAAAGAAATAGTATTCATTAAGGTATCGCTGATAAAATTCCTATTATATAACTGTTTTGCGATAAATACGCTGGCCAAACTATCTTTTGGCGTTTTTAAATAGATTTTGTTGTTGATTTTGTTTTCAATGCCATAAGCAGCGGTAAAATGGTTTAAGGCATAATGTAACTGAATTAATCTTTGATTTTTCTCTTTGTATTTCACCAAATGTTCAATCCAAGAATCAGAGGGTTTTTTATCTTTCAAAAATTGGATAAAATATTCTTGAGAAACCAACTCCAATTTATTTAAAGTGTTTTTAGAGTAGTTAATAATTGTGGTGTCCTTCAGAAAAAGATATTCAGCAGATCTTAGTAAACTCCTTATTTCTTTGTTGACTATATTTTCTGTTTCAGTAAATGGTTGATTTGAAAAATATCCTATCGGTATATTTAGCGCAATGTCAGAATTTAAATAATTAAAAAAATCTTGGATAGAATCTGAAAGCTTGCCGTTTTTAATCCATATTGATTGATTCCTTAGTTTGGCGTATAATTGATTTATCCATTTTTTAGAGGATTTACTGATGTTACTGTTTTCAATCGTTAATTTGTCGACGGTTATAATTATTTTGTCTATTTTTTTACCGTCGTTCGATTCCTTTTCATTAAATTCAGCATCCGAGCTACATTTTGTAAATAAAATAGCAACAAATAGAAGTGTAAGAAGTAGTGTTAATTTGTTCTTCATAGATTGAAATTACACTGTAAAAATACGAATTATTTAGTCAATTAAAAGACGTCTTAGAAAGTTAACAAACATTTATGGAATTACAGAATTATCCTGTTACAATAGTTATAATTATCGCAACTGTTCTTTTTTCAATGCGGGCATTCAAGGATGCCGATATGAAATATAAGTGGATTTTTTATCCTTATAAAGTCAAAAGAGAAAAGGAATATTACCGCATTGTCTCTCATGTTTTTATACATGGTGATACAATGCATTTATTCTTTAATATGTTTGTATTGTTCTCTTTCGGAGGAATAATGGAATATATTTTCACCAAATACTTCGGTCAAGGATTAGGAAGTGTTCACTTTATTTTCCTCTACATTTTAGGAGGATTAGCAGCCTCAATTTGGCCGTACATGCGTAATAAAGACAATCCCAATTATATGAGCCTAGGTGCTTCTGGGGCCGTTTCTGCAGTTTTGTTTGCGTCAATTCTTTGGATGCCAGAAGGAGGGATATACTTGTTTCTCATCCCTTTTGAAATTCCAGCTTGGCTTTTTGGAATTCTATATTTAGGTTTCGAATATTATATGAGTAAGAAAGGAGGAACTGGTGTTGCTCATGACGCTCATTTTGGAGGTGCAATTTTTGGGATTTTATATGTACTACTTATCAACTTTGATAAAGGCGCAGAATTTTTCAAATATATACTAAGTTAAAATGGAAACAAACTACGTAAACAATAATGGTGAAATATTAGAAAATAATGGATTCACTTTGGAATCAGCTAACCGCGGACATTTATATGGTGATGGTTTGTTTGAGACCATTCGCATCTTCAATGGAAAGCCAATCAATGTTGAAATACACATTATGCGACTTATTGAAGGAATGACTGTTCTAAAAATGAGAGTGCCTAACTATTTTACTGTAGATTTTTTTTCCCGAAGAATACTCGAGTTAATTGATAAATCTCAAATAACCGAAGGCGGAAGAATACGTTTGTCTATTGATCGAGCAAGAGGAGGAACCTACAAGCCAGAAACGAATGAAGTAACTTATTTTTTGGAAGCCTATTCAATACCGCAAAATGAATTTACACTAAACAGTAAAGGACTTGAAATCGATCTATATACTGCTGTATGCAAACAGAATAATATTTTCTCAAACTTTAAAACCAAGAATGGGTTGGTCTATGTGATGGGAGCGATAGAAGCCAAGGAAAAAGGCTTAGATGATTTGCTTATAACGGATCAAAAAGGAAATATATTAGAAAGTACAAGTTCCAATTTGTTTTTGGTCAGTAATGGTGTTCTCTATACTCCAGGATTAGACGAAGGATGTTTGGGGGGAACGATGCGTATGACGATTATCAATTTAGCGATAGCCAATAAGGTAAAAGTTTACGAATCTTCAATAACTCCACAAAACATATTGGTAGCCGATGAAATTTTCTTCACCAACGCAATTAATGGAATAGCCTGGGTAAGTGGTTACCGAACAAAAAGATACATGAACAATAATGCAAAGACTTTTGTTAGTCTTCTTAACAATCATTATTCCCAAAAAACAGTAGAACAAGCATGAAAATCATAGGTTTCGCAGGAAGTAACAGCAGTCAATCGATTAATAAACAATTGGTGAAATATACACTCAGTCAAATTGAGTTATTAAAAATAGAATCTTTAGAAACAGAATGGGTGGACATTTCAGATTATCCACTTCCTGTTTTTGGTGTTGATTTAGAAGAAAAGGAAGGATTTCCAGGAAATATTGGAAAATTCATTGATAAAATTCAGAGTGCCGATGGAATTGTAGTTTCACTTGCAGAGCACAATGGTTCTTATTCTGTAGCTGCAAAAAACCTCATAGATTGGTGCTCTAGACATACAGGTAAATTCTTTAACGACATTCCAATGTTATTAATGGGAACATCACCTGGTGGATATGGTGCTAAAAATGTATTGGATGCCGCCGAAAAGCGCTTTCCTAAATTCGGAGCTCAAATTATTTCTATTTATTCATTTCCCACCTTTAATGATAATTTTTCACCTGAAAAAGGAATTGTTGATGAAGAGCTGAAAAATCTTCATAAAAAATGTATTCAGCAATTAATTGCATCTAATTATTAGTTCAAACCTATTTTTAGAGGGGGTGATTTCTGTTTAATGTTATTTATTTTTAGTTTCACCCCCTTAATTTTCATTCATTATCAAAAAAAATAGGTTTTTATAAAGATTATTCTTTTTGAATTTCTACTTTTGTCATAAATAAAAAAGAACTTATGTCATCTGCTAGAAAGAATGCTTACCAAGATGTTTTGCACCGCGAAACAAAGAAATATGAATGGACTGGGAAAATTTCAGAAAAATTTGGTGAAAATGTATTTTATGAAGATAAAATGCGTGAATACCTTCCAGAGCAAGCCTATAAATCTATAAAAAGTGCAATTCAACATGGAACTAAGATTGACCGAAACATTGCGGATGTAGCAGCTTCAGCTATGAAGGAATGGGCTTTAGAAAAAGGCGCTACACATTATACGCATTGGTTTCAACCTTTGACAGGAGCAACAGCAGAAAAACACGATGCTTTCTTCAAACCAATTGGACCCGGTCATGCAATTGAACAATTCAGTGGAGACTTATTAGTTCAGCAAGAGCCTGATGCTTCTTCTTTCCCAAATGGTGGAATTAGAAATACTTTCGAAGCAAGAGGTTATACTGCTTGGGATCCATCATCTCCAGCATTCGTAATAGCAAACACATTGTGTATTCCAACAATTTTTATCGCTTATACAGGTGAGGCTTTAGATTATAAAATGCCCTTGTTAAAAGCCTTAAACGCACTAGACAAATCGGCAGTTGACGTTTGTAAATACTTCGATAAAAATGTGACAAAAGTAATTGCTACTTTGGGTTGGGAACAAGAATATTTCTTGATGGACAAAGCATTTTATAATGCACGTCCAGATTTAATGATGACAGGGCGTGTTCTTTTTGGTCATCCGCCAGCAAAAGGACAGCAATTGGATGATCACTATTTTGGTTCTATTCCAGCAAGAGTAACTAACTTTATGCGTGAATTTGAAATAGAAGCAATTCGTTTAGGAATTCCAGTTACAACGCGTCACAATGAGGTTGCACCAAATCAATTTGAATGTGCTCCTGTTTTTGAAGAATGTAATTTAGCGAATGACCACAACTTATTATTGATGGATTTGTTGGAAAAAATTGCAAGAAAGCATGATTTCAGAGTTATTTTGCATGAAAAGCCATTTCCAGGTTTAAACGGATCAGGAAAACACAACAACTGGTCTTTATCAACAGATACTGGAGTTAATTTATTATCACCAGGAAAAAATCCAAAGAGTAATCTACAGTTTTTGACATTCTTCGTGAATACAATTAAAGCAATTCATGAGCATTCAGACACATTGAGAGCATCAATTGCGAGTGCATCAAACGATCACCGTTTAGGAGGTCACGAGGCACCACCAGCAATTGTTTCTGCTTTTATAGGTTCTCATTTGACAAAGCTTCTTGATGATTTAGAAAAGAATATTAAGGCAGGAAAAATGACTCCGGCTGACAAAACAGAACTGAAACTTAATATTGGAAAAATCCCTCAAATAATGTTGGACAATACCGATAGAAATAGAACTTCTCCTTTTGCTTTTACAGGAAATAAGTTTGAATACCGTGCCGTTGGATCTTTAGCAAACTGTGCACAACCGATGATTACATTAAATACCATTGTTGCAAGACAATTACAATTGTTCAAAATCGCTGTTGATAAAAGAATTAAGGGTGGTGATGGTAAAGATGAATCCATCTTAAAAGAACTTCAAAAACTCATTAAAGAATCAAAAAGTATTCGTTTCGAAGGAAATGGATACGGTGACGAATGGGTAAAAGAAGCAGAAAAAAGAGGGCTAAGTAACTTAAAAGATACTCCAAGTGCTTTAAAAGTATGGGAACGCCAGGATGTGATTGATGTTTTTGAAAAAATGGAAGTATTTACTAAAAGAGAGTTACTTGCGCGTCAGGAGATTGAATATGAAAAATACATTATGCGCAATCAAATAGAAGCGCGTTTGATAGGTGATTTAACACAAAATCATATTATTCCTGTTGTTGTAGATTATCAAAATAAATTAATTCAAAATATTCAAGGAATTACTGCAGTTTTAGGAGACGATGCAGTTCAAAGTACCGTTGCTCAAAAAGGAATTCTTCTTGATTTATCAATGCACATGAACAAAATGCAAGAATTTTCTCGCACAATGTTGGAGAATAGAAAACAAGCCAATAAAATTGAGGATATAGCGGAACGTGCAGAAGCATATCGTGATACCGTTCGTGTTTACTTCAAACAAATTTCTTATCATACAGATAAATTAGAGATTTTAGTAGATGACGAAACATGGCCTTTCCCAAAATTGCGTGAAATGTTATTTACAAGCTAATTTTATTAAAACTTAAATAGAGTAGAAGCAGAAATAGTAAAATATTTCTGCTTTTTTTGTGCTCAATAAATCGATGGTTTTGAAGTGTAATAGGCTATATCTATTATTTAAAACTCTGCGCAGTTATTATATCACAAAGGATATGAAGTATTAATC
>Ga0307952_1000547_pt1 | contig 21291 bp, 24 predicted proteins | sample OrgLakmetagen376_FD_201821 | JGI IMG/M metagenome (GOLD analysis project Ga0307952, IMG submission 201821) | Saline water microbial communities from Organic Lake, Antarctica - #376 | ecosystem: Environmental > Aquatic > Non-marine Saline and Alkaline > Saline | place: Antarctica: Organic Lake...
GCTTCTCCAGCTGAGCATCGGGCCTGACCTGATTCTCGGGCATCTGTGACTCGGGTTTTGGCATAACATTGGCTCCTCAATCCGCGCCCTGAAATCTATGTTAACTCATAGAGCAAGTGTATGGATTCAGGTTGACACACAGGGGCGTCGACATCGATGTTGCTGATCTTCATGGGCCTGAGTACCGTCGAGTGATGGGCTATTGTCGCACGACTTTTTCAAGCCGAATTTTTCCTCCTGAGCGCGGATCTGAGCGACTTTTTCAAGGCTGCTGCGCCCGGGGATGAGCGACAGCACAACACTGCACTGAGAGGATAGTGGAGGTTCTGCGCACGACTTTATGGCCTCGCGCTGAGTGCGGCCAAAGTTCTCGGAATTGGAGTCAAAACCCTGTCAAGAATTTTTTTAACAAAGTCGAGATGCATAGTTACTAACTCTATAATACTCACGAATTATGGGGATGTTATTTTGGCTCGGCAACCTGCACCTTTTAACCTTACGGTTAACGATCAACTGGAACTGGAGAGCTGGTTGCGAATGGGTACGCTAAGCCAAAACCTGGTGCAGCGAGCGCGGATTTTATTGCTATTGAACGCTGGGCAATCTCCGAAAGAGGTCATAGAATCGCTCGATGTCAACAGCCCTACCGTATTCAAGTGGCGAAATCGACATACGGAACAAGGGCTAACAGGGCTACGCGATGCCCCACGGCCAGGATAGCCACGAAAGCTTGATACAAAAAAGGTCAAAGCCATCCTGGACGACACGGCCAACAAGGTGTCGCGTGGGGCCTGGGTGAGTCTTGTGCCTCGAGGCTTACGACAGCGATATTCAGCCAATGCCGCTCGGGGTGGTCTGAAGCCATCCCCTGCAAGCGGACTCCGGGGGTTCGGCTCCCCCATCGCTTCAACAGCGCCTCATGCCGCCAGGTAAGCTCCTGTAAATCCGGACAGCGTTGCTGTGGCACACAACTAAACTGACACATGGAGGATCGTATTCGAATAGCACTGCCGGGTGACCCACATATAATTGTCCGACCGATCCGTTTTGCCATCCTGTTTTAATACTTGTACCCGGGTGTCATTGGCTTTCAGGTGCAGTTAGCCACTGTTATTCTGAACCTCCAGCATCAGACGGATCAGGGGTTTGACAATCACCGCTGTACAGCTATCTTTACAAGGCTACACTTCCAAGTGCGAGCCAGAATAATGATAAAAAGGAGCTATTCCATGAGTAAAAAAAGAATGTTGAAATGCGCCTCGGGGCTTTTGGCGGCCGCCGTAGTTTCGGTTTCCACCGGTGTTCAGGCGGAGGGTAATTACATGATGGGCACTGCCACGACGGGAGGAACCTATTATCCCGTGGGTGTCGCTGTTTCAACGCTTATCAAAGTCAAACTCGAACCCTTGACCAACATATCGGTTTCTGCGATCAGCTCAGCCGGTTCTGGTGAGAACCTGAAGCTTATGGACGAAGACCAGATCCAGTTTGGTATTCTTCAGGGGCTCTATGGGGCTTATGCCTGGAATGGAACGGGGCCGGTTCCCAAGGCTTACAAAAACCTGCGCTCGGTTTCCATGCTGTGGCAAAACGTGGAGCACTTTGTTGTTGCCAGAGACGTCACAAAAACCGGCACAATCGAAGATATGACCAATCTGTATGGTGAGAGCTTTTCCATTGGGGCCAGAAACTCAGGCACCGAAGGTTCTGGCCGTTTTATTCTTGGTAAAGTCGGTATCGATCTGGAGAAGATAAACCTTACGTACCAGGGCTATGGTCCGAGTGCTGACGCTCTACAGAATGGCAATATTGATGGCATGAACATACCGGCCGGCGTGCCGGCAGCTGCGGTAACAAGAGCCTATGCCTATATGGGGGACGAAATTACCACGTTGAACTTCACCCCGGAGCAGGTTGCACAGGTTAACAGCGATTTTGAACTCTGGACGCCTTACACCATTGCTGCAGGCACATATCCGAACCAGGATCAGGATATCAACACCATTGGGCAGCCCAACATCCTGGCAGTCCGTGCTGATGTCCCCGAGAACGATGTTTATGAGATCACCAAAACCATTTACAACAACCTCCCGTTCCTGAACAACATTCATTCGGCAACCAAAGCGATGGCGCTAGAGAAAGCGATTGCCGGCCTGCCTCTGCCGCTTCATCCCGGAGCAGCGCGTTTTTATCAAGAGCAGGGGCTTCAAATTCCTGACCGGTTGATTGCTCAGTAACGGTGGCTGGTAATACAGACAGCGAACCTGCTATTGCGATTCGCGATGAGAGTATCAGCGGGGCGAGTGAGCGTCTGGAGCATCGGCTGATCGGGCCGGTGGTCTTCTGGCTCGCCATCGGCACAGCACTCGTTCATCTTTACTTCAATACCATCTCTACATTGTCGGAGTTGTGGAGCTCTGCTCTGCACTTCGGCCTTTTTGGTCTGATCTGCACACTTACGACCCCCATGCTCAAGGCCCGCTCAACAGGAGGCCGAAGGATCGTGCTGGGTGTTGATGTGATGCTGGGGCTGACCGCACTCGCCTGTGCGTTTTACCTGATTATCTTTGAAGATGATCTGTACGATCGTGGATTTAACTTCGATACGAGTGACTGGATTGTCTCGGTCGTGTCCGTGACGCTGATACTGGAATTGGCCCGCCGCACGGTTGGTTGGTTTATTCCCGTTCTTTGTGTGGTTGCACTGACCTATGTGGCTTGGTGGGGTCAGTATGTTGACGGCCTTTTCAATTTCCCCGGCCTGTCCTGGGAGACGGTTCTCTATCGCTCCTATATTGGCGGTCAGGGGATGCTGGGGTCCATTGCCCGGATTTCCTGGACTTATGTGTTCATGTTTATTCTGTTTGGCGCCTTCCTGGTTAAGTCCGGGGCAGGGGATTTTATTATCGAGCTGGCCCGTTGTGCCGCAGGTCGGTTTGTGGGCGGCCCCGGATTTGTGGCGGTGTTTGCCTCTGGTCTTATGGGGTCGGTTTCAGGCTCCAGCGTTGCAAATACGGTTTCTACCGGCGTGATTACCATCCCTCTGATGCGTAAAGCGGGCTTTCCGGCGCGTTTTGCCGCAGGTGTTGAAGCTGCAGCCTCAACCGGAGGGCAGCTGATGCCGCCGGTGATGGGAGCCGGCGCCTTTATCATGGCGTCCTATACCCAGGTTTCCTATCTAACCATCATTGGCGTTGCCGCTTTGCCGGCCCTTCTTTATTTCATCTCGGTGGCAATGTTTGTGCGCATCGAGGCCAAGCGCAGCCATGCAGTCAAGCTGGAAGACGATGCAGCGCCTTCACTCAAGGAAGTTCTTAAAGGCGGTTGGCAATTTCTGTTGCCGCTGATCGTTCTGGTCGCAGCACTTGTGTATGGGTACACGCCAACGTATGCGGCGGGGATCGCCATTCTGTCCGTGGTTGTGGCGTCCTGGCTCTCGAAGCATCCGATGGGAATCCGGGATATTCTCGACGCTCTTGCGATGGGCACACGAAACATCACAACCACAGCGATTTTGCTGATCACGGTTGGCCTGATCGTAATGGTTGTCTCTACGACGGGTATTGGTAATACATTCTCACTGATGATTACCGAATGGGCAGGGGGAAGCTTACTGATAACGATTTTTCTGGTCGCTCTGGCCTCCCTGATTCTGGGGATGGGTTTGCCTGTGTCCGCCGCCTATATCGTGCTGGCCACACTCTCAGCACCGGCGATCTACAACTTGATCGCCCAGAGCCAGTTGGTGGAATTGATGGTTAACGGCAATCTGCCAGAGCAGGCCAAAACCATCTTCATGCTGGCCGCACCCGACAGGCTGTCGCTGCTGGACGCGCCCATGGCTGCCGCAACCGCTCAGCAGATGCTCTCCCTGGTGCCGGATACCTTCAGCAGCCAACTCCTGGAACAGGCGTTATCAACTGAATCGCTTTCCATGTTGCTGGTGGCTGCGCACATGGTCATCTTCTGGTTGTCCCAGGATTCGAACGTGACACCGCCCGTTTGTCTGACCGCATTCGCGGCAGCCGCAATCGCAGGGACACCCCAGATGCGCACGGGGTTTACGGCCTGGAAGCTCGCCAAGGGCCTGTATATAGTGCCGCTTCTTTTCGCCTATTCACCTTTGATCACCGGAGATTTCACCGAAATGATCCGGGTATTCTGCTTTGCCCTTTTTGGCATGTACGCAATCATCGCGGGTCTTGAAGGCTATCTTGAGCACAAACTCAATCTCCTGGTACGGCTGTTGATGTTTCCGCTCGGCGCTCTGATGCTGTGGCCCCATGGGCACATTCTGTTGGATGGAGCCGGGCTGGTGATGTTTCTCGGTGTTCTGGTGTGGAGCAGTCGTTGTGAAAAGCGACTGAGTAGCAATCAGACGGGTAATAATTCAGGCGTTTCGAGTGCTGCATGACTGCAATTGAAGTAATAGGACTGCTGGCGTTGGGCGGTCTTGCCGGATTTATCAACGTGCTCTCTGCAGGCGGGTCGATGCTGACCCTGCCTCTTCTGATGTTTCTGGGGCTGCCACCACAGGTTGCGAATGGTACTAACCGGGTTGCGATAATTCTGCGGAGCACCACCGCTGTGGCGGGCTTCAGGCGCCTGGGCCATGGCGACCTTCGGGTCAGCCTGCACCTTGCGGTGCCGGCGGTTCTGGGGTCGTTGCTCGGCGCTTGGATAGCAACCTGAGTGGCAGACGCGATATTTGAGCTGGTACTGATCGTCGCTATGATGGGTGCTTCTGTATTCATGCTGCTGCCTCAGCCTAAACTGGATACCAATCCGCTGACTTCGGAACGGCTTGGCCCGATCATTTATGTTGCCATGTTTCTGATTGGCGTATACGGCGGTTTTATTCAGGTAGGTGTAGGCGCACTGTTTATAGTGGTTTTGTACCGGATGCTGCGCATCGATTTGCGCCAGGTCAATGTGTTCAAGGTGTCGATTATTCTGTTGTACACCGTACCCGCGTAGCTGATTTTTGCCCTTAATGGGCAGGTTCGCTGGGGTATGGGGCTGATTCTCGCCCTCGGTAATATCACGGGCGCTTTTTTTGCCGTGAGAGTGAATCTGAGCGAGAAGGGCGCCCAGTGGGTGAAGTGGATTACCCTTGTGATGGCAGGCGCGATACTGATCCGGCTTATGATCTATTAATCGGAGATTGAGGAGACACTGCAATGAAAGCAATGGTTATCGAGAAGTTTGGAGGCCCCGACGTCTTCGTGGAGCGGGAAGTGGAGACTCTGGAACCGGCTGCCGGGCAAGTACGAATCAAAGTAGTGGCTTCCAGTGTAAACCCGATTGAGACCAAGATCCGCTCAGGCCTGGTAAAAGCCGGGCCTACCATGCCAGCCATACTGAATGGTGATGTGGCGGGCATTGTGGATAAGGTAGGGCCGGGGGTTACCTCTTTTTCTGAGGGCGACGAGGTATTCGGATGTGCAGGCGGTACTAAAGGATGGCCGGGAGCGCTGGCTGACTTCATGGTTGCGGATGCCCGTTTACTGGCGAAGCGTACATCGGTGATTGCGCTGCCTTTAGCTGAGTGTGCGACGCTACCTTTGGTGTTTCTTACCGCCTGGACCGCTCTGGTAGAGCGAGCCAGGATCCAGGCCGGTGAGCATGTCCTGATTCACGCCGGGACGGGGGGAGTGGGCAACGTTGCAATTCAGATAGCCAAACATCTCGGGGCGCGGGTAGCCACTACGGTGTCTACGCCTGAAAAAGCCGAGCTGGCACGGCAATCAGGGGCGGATGATATTATTTTTTACCGTGACGAGTCAGTTGATGCGTACAAGCAACGGCTGACCGATGGGCAGGGCTTCAGTTTGGTGTTTGATACGGTGGGAAGAGAGAACGTGGATCGAGCCATAGAGGCAACAGCCATTGCCGGGCGGCTTTGCTCCATTAATACGCGTTCAACCCACGACCTTAGCCTGATGCATGCCAAAGGACTGACTCTTCATGTGATTTTTCGCTCAATCCCGCTGCTCCACGGTATTGGTATGGATGACCAGCCGCGACTGGTATCAGCAATGAGCGAGATGCTGGAGAAAGGCGTCATCCGACCACTACTGGATGAGAAACGTTACTCCTTTGCATGGGTTGCCGAGGCTCATCGTCGTCTCGAATCCGGTCTCGCCGTTGGTAAAATCCTGCTGCTACGATAGCAGTGACAGGACTGACTTACGGCCATAAAAAACGCCAACCCGGGTTGGCGTTTTTCGTGGAGCTAAACCGGTAAGGTCAGGTCTTAAGCGATAATCGCTTCAGCTGCCTTGCGGGTGTAGTTGTCCATTTGGTCAAAGTTGAGATACTTGTAGATCTCTTTTGACACGCTATCCAGATTTTTGGTGTATTCCAGGTATTCTGCCGGAGTTGGCAGTTTACCCAGAATTGCACCTACCGCTGCCAGCTCCGCAGAGGTCAGATACACATTGGCACCATCCCCCAGCCGGTTCGGGAAGTTACGGGTAGACGTGGACAGTACGGTGCTCTTTGCAGCAACGCGTGCCTGGTTACCCATACACAGTGAGCAGCCCGGCATTTCGGTGCGAACACCCGTATTGCGTCAACGACAGCAGGCTGATAAACCGCCTGAACATGATGGATGACCCCAGTTTATTATTGTGATGATCTCATTACACGCGATGTAGCGCTTCAGTTGAATGAGACCATCGCAGCAAAAAAGAAGGCTATGTCTCAGTTAGCTGTTGCACATTCGTATACCCCAGCGACTCCCCTAGACAAATCAATGGGTTGAGTCGTGCCTTGTAGCGCTCAAGCAGGCGCCGCCAGCCCAGATAGTTGGTTAGATACTTCGTGGCCACACCATGAAAAGGCATCATCCAGTTCTTGAGCCGGCTATCGTAAGCATTGACGTTCTGGATGTGAAAAGCCCCATCAACCCGGCGCTTCTGACTCGGGTTGACCGGTCGATGAGTAATGCCTTCTGCCTTGGCAAAGTGGGCATAGACACCTGCGCTGTCGGTACAAAGAATCGCGTCCGCCCCCACGCATGTGGGGAGGACCTGGGACTCGGTCGATGAGATGTCCAAATGGCAGAAACACCCCCACGCATGTGGGGAGGACACCAATATATTGTTAAAGAACTGGGTGCAAATCTACAACATGTAGTTTCAAGCTCTAAGCGCCTCTATTACTAATTGAAGCCCACTAATCTCTGTCAAGGCTTTGCGAGGCGCACCTAAGCTATAAACCTCATAACCAGGCGGCTTAGGAAGGGACCGAAATATAACTATCCCAGATTCAGGCGGACAATGTTCGTACAAGTAATCTATTACCTTTTTCGCTACCGAATCTTTTATCCCTGAAACAAAAACGTTTGGACGAGGCTCTGTAAACCAAAGCTTGACTCTTCCCCTCACTGCCGGTGGGAGGTTATTTGCGACGACCACGAGCATCTTTTACTCCTAAAATCTCAGGGACATCAAGAGCCAGTCTGGAAAGTAGATCCATATCAATAACCCTTTTCCGAAAAGCCGCCGAAACCTTGTGTTTGTTGTATCTCCCAGCCATTTCTCGCGTAAGAGCGAATGAAAGATCAATACATAGATGCTCCTTATAAAGGTCCGCAACATCATAAACGAAAGGTAAGGGGCTGCCAGAATGCACAAACCCTACGTACGGGGAGTATCCCAGGCTGTGCAAACCGGAACAAATAATTCCATAGAGTGCCGCGTTGCAAGCTGAAAGAATTTGATTGGTTGAGTCGCTTAAGTCGAACTTCCCAGGGACAAAATCCCTTCCTTTCCAGCCAACTTTGTAGTGCTCTGCTTTTGATTGGTAAAGTTCCCGAATCCTATGCCCTTCGGTTCCCATCATTTCCTTTAAGGTCTTTCCTTCGAGATCGGAACCAGGGAATCGACGCGAAAACATTCGCCGGGCAACCTCCAGCGCCGCTGTTTTGTTTGATGCAAGTTCTATCTGGCGTTTCAAGTTTTTGCTATCCGACGTGGGTGAAATTCCGGCTGCATAAAACAACAAAGAATCTTCGCCCACCCAGCATATAGAGCAGTTCGCTGAAGCTGAGGTCTTAACAGCGTCGTGAGTTATGCTTGTGCCGGGACCTAGAAGAAGACAGTTCAGGGTCGCAACCGGTAAGGGAACCACATTGCCCTCTGAATCAATCCACTTAATGCTACTGTCATCAATCTCCAGTCTTCCCCGCTCCAGATAAAGGAACGGGTACTTATCCTTAACCTGAGGGAGGGAGTCACGAGTAACCTTTATAAAAAGGCGTTTATTATCGACCATAGTCACGCCATTTTCTGAACAGTTACTCTGCGGTCCCGATAGATCTTATCAGGCCCAAATTGCACAGGAACATCGTTCAGAGTAAACACTTCACCTTGATGCTCTCCCTGCAACACTTGGAACAACGGTTGCCGCCCCTTCGATTCAGCAAGATGTCTGGCCGCAGTCAGAGCAGCATCGGCGCCCATGTATACGCCTTGGCCGATAAGCTCGGTTGGCACGCAACTTTTCCGTCCTAAATAGAGGTCCCATACTGGACGCTGAAGAGCTGTTTGAAGCTCCCCTAACTCATGATCGGGCCCCTGCAAACAGACTGCGAACGCCATGTCTTGCAAATAATACCGGTAAGTCATTTTTGACCCACCGCCGACAGCTTTTTTCCCCTCGCTGGTTTTGGGTATCAACAACGTCTGCCACGGGTCGCTATCGTCGTAATTACTACCCACCATGTGAAAGTCACGCAAAAGCGGCTGGCGGACTGGGCTTTCACCACGAGTATCCCCCCGTGCATAAGCCTCCACCTGCATATCTCTATCCGCCCAACGTGCCAGGAAGTCTCGCTGCTCACCACCGGCACCCAGGGCGCAACAAAGAACCCCCATCACGCCCGATTTTGTAGGGAAGTCCAAGCTGTCACGCCGTCCGAACCTTGAATCGTGACCCCATGACTGAAGAGGCGCCTCCAGCCATAGCATCAGATATGAATCGCTCATACCAAACCTCTTCAAATGTGGCTTTGTAGATCACCAATTAGCGCGTCAACACTGTAATTTTCGTCTTCGCCCCAGTCGTAAGCGGCAACTTTTCCAAACAGTGACCCCGTCATCTTTTCCTTTTTATCAAGATAGCCTTTAAGGCTCTCGATACTGGCGTCGGCATAGCCGCCTTCCCGTGCCTTTACCGGAGTCTCGAATGGAACCTGCAAGCGCTGCCCTTTCCGGACCATCACTCGCGCAAACTCCCATGGGCTGGCACCCGACTGAGTGGTTTGGCGAGCGCTTGGCACAGCAACGAATAACGCCTTGGTAAAGGCCTCAACCGCCGTTTTAAGATCGTCTTCGCCCATGGTCTGAGCGAGCTGTCCGACATCAAGACTGATGTACCGGTAATAAGTAGCCGAGTTAAATTCCAGGCTTCCCATGTGGGCGGATCGAGCATCCTCTCCAGGCACATCATCGAGTGCCGTAAAGAACTCAATTTCGTTACTAACTTTGTGAGTAGAGATCGCGTGAGAAAAGGATGCAGCAGCTTCTACATTCATCTCAGTCGCTTTGGCTACCATACGCCCGAACAGGGCAATATCGAGAGCATCCACTGCCGGATTAAGTGTCTTTTTGGCGATTTTTGCGAGCTCTTTCGCTTTCATCTGCTTAGGGTCAAATTCCTTTTCAGCGGCATACTGAGCGAAGGCTTTTGCTTCGCTATTGCTGACGAAAAGCAGAGTGTCGTCGGTCAACTCAGACGCTATTGATTCACCACAGACTGCGGCTTTTTCTTCATCAGCCCCCTCTGCCATGCATGCTTGCTTGAATATCTCCTGTGTTTTTTTCGTGCGGATGCCCAGTTCAACCCCAAACTCCTGCATAGCCATACGAACTTGGCGTTTCCAGCATTGAGAACTGACTCGGGCCCTCTGAACGCCGCCAACGATAGCCGACTTGGGCGCTCCAACATCATCCCGGTTCAGAGAGGTCACTGGAAAGGACTGGAGGATGTGGAATTCGATGCGGGTATTCGTGTATGCGTTATTCATCAACAATTTCCTTAAATTAACCAAATGGATTATTTGTCACGGGGACGATTTGAAGGAGCCCACAACCAAAAGCACGGGCTCGCCCAATGCCTTGTTTGAAGCTCTGTGAAAAACTGTCTTGATCGGTAACTTCTAGCAGCCCTTGGACGTGGGCCTGAACGATAGTGACTGGTCGTTTACGCTTGTCGTTGAATTGCAGGACGTCGACGTTATCGACCTGTAAGCTGACCTCATCGACCTTAAATCCCCAGCTTTTTGGGGCACGATTTTGAAACCATTCCGCAATCTTGTCTCTGCCTCGTACAGATACCAGTTTCCGACTCGCTCTATCTCGCCAGGTCGGATTAACCACGACGTTAAAGCGGTACCGCCCATGATCAAGGAACTCTTCCGGAATCGCTTTTGTCCGAACTTCACCATAGACGCCATCCACGGCTTCATGAGGCATCCTGTCCGACAGCATTAATATCTTTCTGCCATGGTGGTCACCACCTTGGTCGGCGTAAATAATACCGCTGGAGGTACTACCGGCTTTTTCATCGTCTGTCCTAACGTCTTCGAAAAGACTGTAAACAACCCGGTGTAATGAATAGGTGTCTGTTATTCGAAGCGCCTTAACTGCTTTCCGGTCAAGGTGTAATGCACTCGCAAACATCGTCATTTCGCATCCTTGTCGGTTTTCGAGTTTGTGGATGGGCTGTAGAACTCCTGAGCCCACTGTGTCTTCGTTTTTTGTCCTGATTCGATCTCAAAAAATCGCAACTGTCGCAGCAGACGAACGAAATCCAGCGGCTGACTTAATTTACTGTCAATCAACGCTAGGAGAGGGCGCAAAACCCGAGCGACCTCCATAAGATCTCTGCAAGCCAGCAAGCGACGCATCTTTGCTTTGGCTTGATTACTATTGCTCCCGTCGTCGTAGCACTTCGAAAGAGCCTTGCCGAGAGTCAGTGATCCGTTTTTCTCGGCTTTTGACTTGGCAATAGCCGATGCCACAGTGGCGAACGGCACTCGCTCATAATCTTTCTCAAGATCGATGCCATAGTTCCCAAGAAACTCCCAGCTTTGATACTCAGTCGAAGGATTGTCAGCACGGCGCAATCTTGCGGCCAGACCTTTATCCGATCGGCAGCGCTCAATAACAGATTCCACAAAACGCTGTTCTCGTGTCTTCTTTTCAGATGCTTGGGTGGCCGGTTCATCTTTGCTCATGACCGTCAGTCCTCCTGATATATGTAGTTAGTGAAATTTGGGCGACATTTTGCCCAGGCATCGAGCTGGCGGGCGGTGTGACGGGAGCAAAAAGTGTCATAAGCTTCATGGGCATAGGCAGCGAACCGGTAACGTAAAGCCTGACGCTTTCCCAGCGACTCTTCTGCTTGATCGCAATGATCAATGAGACTCTGGAAGTCGCGCTCACAAAGCTGCCAAAACACCTGCGTGGCTCTGGGTGCGCTCTGACTTCCGTCCGCACTCTGTTCCTTGTGGAAAGCCAAAACCCGCCCGTAAAGGGACTTGGCAATCGTATCTAAACTGTCCATCTCAGTTTTAAGCTGGACAAACCACGACTCGCCAAGCAGATCGCTTTGAAGCCAGATCTCTGACTCAACATAATCATCACTGCCTGAGGCATATTGTTCCCCAGCATTACTGCTGACCCGAAGACCTCCGGACCATATTGCAAAGCTATCTGTCGAATCGCGGGCTCTATCCAGTCCAGTCCGGATCTGCCAGCTCTGAAATCCATTTGCACCGGATTGGCTAACGAAGCTGAGCAAGGCAGTCAACTCTCGCCAAGGGCGTTTTTCAGGGTTGGTCCACAAAGCTTTTGGTTCTTTTCCGGAGGTATTAACAGCAACACTTGGATCTGTAACGCCTTCCTTGTAACCGAGATGGGCCAGGCCTTCTGAGTAATGAAGGCCATCGTCTGTGAGCAAGCAGAATCTGCTAACCGGGATAAGGCGCCCCATTAGTGACGCTTTGAGCCTTTGAGCCTTCTCGCAGTCTTCGTTTTGAGGCATCTGTTCCCATGGGGCCACACCAATCCCTTCAGGATAAATGTTCATCCGATCTATCTGGCTGCGGGGAAAAAGATTGAGCAACACGGTTGACTGAATGTCCGGGCCCATCAGAAAGCTGTGCAAAAAACCCATGTGACCGACAGATGGACCAGCCTTACCGGTCGACGGCTTGCCTTTATCGTTACTTTTGCCTGCATAATCTGGCGATAGCACAACGGAGTTATCTGTCTTCTTTCCTGACAGGGCAAACCCCATAAGTGTGAGTAGAAGTAGAGCCTTTCCTGCCGAATCAACCGGTCTTTGCGCCTGCATTTGATTCAATACTGTTGTATTTCCCGTGGAGATATCGGGCAGAACAGCGCCAAAGGACTGGATCTTGGCCTCTTTAATTTCGGGCATCTGAAGGAAGGGCTGGTCTCCGTATAAATAAAACCGCTCTCGCCAGTGCTCCAAGTAATTCAAACAGCTCTCGGCAAGCCCGCTGGCGCCAATATCTGCAAGCTCTGACTCATCTGCTGGAGTAACCGCTGATTGCGCAATTGCGAGAAGAAGCTTCAGAACGGCAACCTTCTGCACGGGATTGCCCCCAAGACTTCTGTACTCCGGGTTGCTGAAAATCTGCCGGAGACTGACAAGCCCGAAGTCCGCTACCGGTATCCATGCTTCGTCGATTAAATTAAAGCTATTATCCATAAGCCTCCTCATCAGGCTTTAATTGCTCGGTAACCGAGATCATTTCGGTACTCAAGTTGGTGGTTTTCATGGGCGTCACCCCCGGTTATGCTTTTAAGGCATCCCGTTTCATCCACAAGAACAACGCGCAGCAAAGCCTCTTGATCGGGCTGTTCTGGATCGCCTAAATAGAAACAGTGGTGGAGCCCCAGATTTCGGAGCTGTCTTATTGAAAGACCTTTTGGATCCTGCCCCATAGGAACGGCAACGACGTGTCGCATAAGAACAGCAGTTCGCTTGCGCCATTGATCTCTGTTCAGCCCGCTCCTATACAACGCAATCTGGACTACGTCGCCATTGTCGAGGATGAGCCTGATCTGGCCTTTATCGGTGTCATGGGAAATCGACCGCAGCATTAGGACGTCAACGCTTTCACTGTCACTGTACCGAGTTGAAGCCTTCTCCTCCGGAAGAGTGTTTCCACCTTCCGCCAGGGCAACGCGTGCTAACTGTCGCATTGCATTCCGTCCGAGGCGCTGTCTCGATCCGTCATCAAGATCCCGCAACCACTGACTCATCGGCCCAGACTCCTGCCGCGTTTCATACGTGCTTTCGATCAGGCCTCGGATGTCTTGGGGCAGATTTATTGATTTCACCTCTTGCCAGGTTTCAAGACTCCGACAAAGTACAAAAGGGCTGTATACAAACGCAGATGAACCAAAATGTTTCTGAGGCTCTTCAATCGCGGATTCCAGCGCTGGAGCAAGCAACCAGGCGTCGGGGTTTGCTTCCACTGGGCGAGGGGTCCCCTCGTGACGCCACAAACGTCCAAAACGCTGCAAAACCATATCGGTAGGTGCAAATCTTGTAACCATGAAGTCAGCATCGATATCAATGGACTGCTCCAAGACCTGCGTGCCAATTAAAATCCGGCCTTTCTCTGAGCGCTTACCCCACCCAGACTTACCAAACAGGGTCACCCATTCGGCCTCGATGTTCTGACGGTCGTTCACTGTGAATCGAGACGTTAACAAGCCGCATCCAACACCTATTTCTGCACACCGGCTCGCCAGATCAAGAAATCGTTGCTGAGCGTCCTTTACGGTGTTTTCAATCCACAAAACCTGCTGACCTTCACCCGCACGAGCCAACGCCTCGTTCATGGCGCTTGCATCGCTATTACTTAGGTGAACGCTGATCGATCTGGAATCAGATGGCGGGACATAGGTTTCGATTACATCACTGGGCGATAGACTTGGACTTGAAGTGACCAATGGATAGGCCATGGATTTGGTAGGATGACCAAGCAGCTGCTCCCGCCGCTCCTGATTAAGGGTGGCACTAAGGATAATCACTGTGCATTGCAGATCGCGGAGCAAACTGACCAGATCATCAAGAAGCGACCCGGTGTAGGTGTCGTAAGTATGAACCTCATCGAGTATCACTACTTTCCCTGCCAGCCCAAACGCTCGAACAAAGCCATGCTTGACGTTCATTGCAGCCATTAACGCTTGGTCGACCGTACCCACTGCAAACGGGGCCAGAAGTCCACGTTTACTTTGATTGAACCACGCTCCACCAGGTTGCCCCTCTTCGCCCATGTCAGTATCAAAGAGCCAGGCATTGGCATGAAGCAATAAGGATCGGTGGCTACAATCATCCGCAAGGACCTGACTGAGAAATTTCTGGAACCGCTCGAAAATTTTGTTTGAGGTTAACTGGGTGGGTAGCGCGAAGTAGATCCCCGTCGCATGTCCATCGGACGCTATCTGGTAAGCGGCGTATAGCGCAGCCTCGGTTTTACCCATGCCCATTGGAGCTTCCATGACAAAAACGCCCGGTGTGCTGGCGCAGTCAATTAAAGTGGATTGAGCCTCTCTGGGGGTAAACCCAAAAACATCCTGAAAGGTAAGGCCTGACTTGAAGGTTGCCGGGACAAACCCCGCGTCATCTACGGCCTGTGAAATACGCTCTCTCCAGTCCAGAGCTGGATCATTAAAATGTTGTCCGGACCCTATCCAATCTGCTACTGAGGTTAACCCCGCAAGCAATCGGGCCTGAGAAGCAGACTCAACACTTGGCCACGAACCGTTGAGAACCGATGAAAGTTCCGCAACAAGCTTCTCACGCTCCACTTGCCATCCAGCTCCACCGAAGATTTCATCCGTTGCTTTCATGCCACTCAAATGAGGGGAGAATCCGTGATGCTGACCGAGAACCTCCGGGACGTACTTAGGTGTCCCTACATGCTTCGCTGTGAGCTGGCTTACGCCCGCGTGTCCACCCCACGCCTTTTCCAGGTCAGGATTGATTCCAGGCAAACCTTCCTGCTTACAGGCTCGCATAAGCTTGCTATAAAAGGTGGGGCTGACTTTTCCTATATCGTGACAGGCGGCTGCGAAGTGGGCATCTTGCGGAAATAGTTGAGCGGCACCGGATCTAATAACGAGCTCTTTTGCGACTTCGCCCACGATACGGCAGTGTTCGAAAACGCTCCGGCCGATCGTTGGATTTCCTGTTGGGCCTATGAATGTTTTTGCAGGGCACTCATGAAACCCCAGAGTTTTGACTGGCTCCTTCTTTGATCTTCCGCTCGGCCTTCCTATAGGCATCCATCCAGTCCTTTCGGCTATTAAGCTCAATAGAAATCGAATATTTATAATTGCTTACGACCTCGCCATTTTTTGCAACATTACATTCCATTAACTCAAAGGCATCCACTCTAAATTTCCGCTTTCCGTATTACCCCAAACAGACCACTTTATAGAGTCAATGCGACTGAACTACCGAACCATTAGCTTTTCCGAATAGACCGCAACAAAAGGGCGCTACTCGCGCTCCCACTGCCATTCCCCGATAGAGGCTTACCGCTTCCTTCGGTTTTTCTCGTTCCTGTGGAACATACCCCAGATTGTTCCACGCTATTTCCTGCACACATATAAATCCTTCCCCATTCCAGTAATTTCAGTCACTTACCATCTCCTACCAGCCCCTTTTGCACACTTTTCTTCGGTGGGGGAGGGCAGATGTTCCACGCACCGGCAGAAGTCACCTCGGCCCCGGCGCTAATAGGCAACATAATACTCATTATGATGCCCTGTTCTTATTTAGTAATATTACGTTTGATATTATGTAACCGTTATATTATCTTTCAATCATCAACAAACCAGTCATGGCGCGGCATAGGGCCGCACCAGCGCAGGAGTACTGTAATGCCCAGAGAAGCCGCCATTACCTATGAAGACGTCGCCAGGGCGTGTGTGCGGCTAATTGGCCGTGCCAAGCACCCTAGTGTTGACGCGGTTTACGAGGAGGTTGGGCGCCGGGGCTCTAAAAGCACAATCCATAAGCACCAGAAAGCGTTTCTGGAAAAGTTTCAGTCCCAGGGCATGTCCATGCTTCCAGCTGCCCTGCCAGAGGCATTGCTGCCAGCGATCGAAGAGTTCTGGGGCGAAGCCCGCTTGATGGCCGGGAACGTCTATCAAGAGAAAGAGGCAGAGTGGGAACGTGAACTGGCGGCGATGCGAGAAACTCTTGAGGCTCAGACGCAACTGGTTGCCCAGCGTGATCGCGAGCTGGAGCAGTCCCGCCGCGACATTGAATCCGTTCATCGGGAAAAGGACACCGCAGAAGAAACCATTGCCGACTTAAAATCCAAGCAACGGGCGCTCACCGGGGTGGTCGACACTCTGCGCAATGACAAAGAACGCCTTCGCGATCAGATCGAAAGTGAAAGAAAGGATGCACAGGCCCGACATGATCAGACGGTTGAAGATCACTTGGCCGAAAGAGAGATGCTGAAGGACGCACTGAATTCTCTGAAGCAACAGCGAGCCGAGGATAACCATAAGCAGGAAAAACTAACTGACTACTGGGCGATGCAGGTAGCGGACGCACGCGACCAGGTGTCAGCGGCAAGAGAGGAGGTGCGACAGGTTAAGTCGTCATACTCCCACAGTCTCCACGTTGAAAAGGAAAAGGTTGCCAGCCTTTCGGTTCGGGTCGATAAGCTTCTCGATGCACTGGAAGAATCCCGCACCAACCATATGCAAGAGACGGCTGATCTTCAGAAGAAGCTGGAAGAGCATTTGACGAATCATATGATGGAAACGAAAGAGCTCAGGAAGTCTCTGGAGACATCCAAAACGAATGAGCAGAACATGGCCACCAAACTAACAGCGCTTGACGACCAATACAGAGAGCTAAAGGATCAGAAGTAGGAGCCTTTTCATTTACCATCCTTTGAAAATACGCTTCGGACTAAACCCGAGGAAATTCACGCGGATGATTTCTCCTGCCGGGTTTTTCACCCCCAAGCTTTCTAAAAACGTCTTCGCGACTTCCGGTTTCATCACTGGGGTACCGTTTTCGTCATACTCGAACTTTGCCCGCCAGGTGTTGCTGACTGATCTGGTTTTCTCGGACTTCGAGGTACCGCGTAGGTTGTAACCACCCAGGAAATTCATTCCGGGCAACACATATACTGGACCGCTGCTTTCTTTCTTGGATGCGGCGGCAACCACCTCAACTAAGTCTTTTAGCGTAGCGCTTTCAGGCAGTAGATTAGTCTCCGCCTCAGACAACAGTCGAAAATCAAAAGGCTCAACGTTCGTCACGCAATGCTCAAATAGATCGGTCATCGCCTTCTGGAACTGCTGTCTCTCGACCGCGAACGGAGACACCTCCTCAAACTCGATAACCGCGCAAAGGGTGGAGTCGAGCATATATTTCGATGGCGCCAAGGGCAGGAATGCTGATTCAGATCTGAAGTGGGAAAGCTCCCGAGGGCCAGTCGGCCGCAATACCGCGTGCTCATTCCAGAGAAGGGGAAGTCCACTTCTCCCAGCCCACTCTTTAATAACTGCATCCATCTCCAGTTCCGCACAAGCCGTATCTTTTGGGTTCTGCTTCAGTACGGAGTAGGAGAACTCTGCGACCAGATCATCACCGCGATACAGCCCCACGATAATGGCAGACGACATATCATCAAACGGATTCAGAAAGTCATCCACTTTTACACAGTCGGCGCCGTGTTCGCTTATAAGCTTTGGGCCAAAGACCTCGAACGCAGGTCTGTTTGGATCGTAGGCGCGATCAATGCCTTCCGGCAGATGCTTGAACGTTTCGCTGAATTTCCCCAGGAGGGCGGGGTAGATGTAATTCGGCAGTTCGCCATTAACGAGGTGGGCAACCGAATCCATGTGCTGCATGTAGAATTCAATGTCATCACAATCGAAGAAGAAGAGCTTTGTTTCGGGGTTGGCCGCAAAAAACTGAGGGCCGAAAATGTGATTTGATGAATTGGACATAGCGTCAGGCGCGGGGGTGTGTTCATAACCTTGAAGACCCAGGATGGTATCCCCGGACCACCGGCCGACAAAGCCCACGGGGTGCCCACCGGACACCAGAGATATCCCCATTGCCGGGTATTGAATGGCGTTTTCGGCGAAGCATTCATAACCCCATTGCATCAATTGAAAACCCACGCTTATTTCGTCAACCGACAGATATTCAATCTGGTCATCAAGGAACTCTGCTAGAAAACTATCAGGCTGATCGGTTAAAACGTTGTTTCCGTCTGTTTCACTGTCATCGTCGTCATCAAGCCCGTCACTAAGAGCAAATTCCAGAACAGACACTCGCCCGTGGACTAGGTGTGCGCCAACTCCCCCGTAGGGGTCATCTCCGTCGTATCTATCCATGTCCAGCACCTTGAAGGTTTCACGGATGTTCTGGGATGACGCTGAATCAATGCTGTGATTGGTAACGTCGTCAGACTGCAAACCTTCAACACAAAGAAACAACAAGCAACTTCGTGTGAAGAAGTTCGGGCCCCACGGATAGCCAAAAACCTCACTGTCGGGGTCTTCCGGTGCGATGCCCATATCTACAAATTCATGAAAGGCGACGTTTAACGGCTTGCCGCTGAGACTGTCGGCGAACTCCTGTTCCCGACCCGCGAATGATCTCGATTCCCAGGAATCACTGCGGGCACTGATTCCGCCCTTAACGTTCAATCCAGTCGATGCCTCGATCACTGATCGCCAGTCTACTTGAAGTATTTCGACATCATCTTCGATCGGTTCATCCATGAACTCTTCCATTGGGGAGACGCCAAAGAGAAGATCTATCTGCACCAGCGCGTAGTTTGACCGTTTACCATCACCAACCAAATCAATGACAGTTTGGGCCAAGCATGTCACCGCAACCTCACGATCGGCGTCTTTATCAAGCGACCAGGTTCGAAATAGCTCGACTTCGGTTAACGATGGATCTGGATGAAGATCTGAGGGAAGTGCTGCCAGGAGCGCTGCCTGTGTCCGGAAACCGCATAAGCGAGCGAAAATCTGGTGGAGGGTGTTGAACTTCAGTGATGCAAAGACAGTGGGTTCGACGTCGACCAGTTGCTGGCGGACAGCACGAACAACGGCATTCAGCGCCGCCTTATCGGAAATGAGCATAATGACTCCAATGCAACTCGGCCTTTATTAACGAGCGGCAGTGGAAAATTCGATTAGAAAAATAGAACCGACCAGCTGCACGAAACACTTGGCTGTTGAGTTAAGGCACCTCGGCGAGCCACGCCAGCGAATACGCATACCTTAACTCTATCCGCGATTTGTGTTTTGACGCAACCTACTTCCATACGTCTTCCAGCGTTTGCGATCAGGAGTGTCATTACTCCTAACCTGCCAACAACCGTAGCCCTACCATTCAATCAACTCAACGGAGGTATTATGTCCTTGCAATGGGCCTCACCCCGGTTTCCACCAATCAACCTCTGGAATGCACCCGCCACTCATGCGCTCAATGTTGCTCGAACTGAGACAATTCAGCAGTCTTTACGACGTTTGGGCTTTGGTAGCCGATGGAAAAGAGATGCTCGCAACAAACGTGCACGGCTCCATATCTGGAACCGAAAAGATGTTTTCGATAGTAGGGGAGTGCTGTCCGCCAGCCAGGCCATCGACTTGATTGAGCTTTTCGATGGGACTCCTCCAAATCCTGATAGACCGTACTTCTTTCGAGTTTCAAAACCATAAAGGAGTACGATATGAAGCAAGTGACTTTTGTTTTCACCGTCAATGCCACAAGCGATAGCGCTTCAGAGCATCCACGTTACGCATACTTTCAGGTAACCCAGGGATTTATCGATCGACTGGATGAGCTCTGCGGTGTGCTGAAGGATTACAACCTTTCCGAAGTACGTGAGTTCAGCGGCCCGGAATATGAGGACAAGGACGAACATCGTCTGGACTCTCATGAACTGGTTGTGACTCCGAACTTTGTGTGGTTCCGGGCTACTGTTAAAGACGCTGATTGCGATGTTGAGACCATAGCAATCTCGCCTTCTACGTTCGATGAACAGTGGGAAAAGTCTGCAAACAATGCTGTAGTGTTTGTTGGTGAAGACGGTGACAAAGAAGATGCGATCGAATGGTTTCACGAGGCTTTTGCTGAGCTCGATACCTGATAGATCGTTTAATTAGCCCTCCTTCGTGAGGGCTTTTATGTGTGCAATCCCTTCTTCCCTCCTAATAATGCCTTCTGTTTAATTTCACGCTGCTGCAAGCCATTATCACAATACCAATTAGCTAGTTGCCGTAAGCAATTCAGCTTTAAAGAAAGTTCAAATCTTTAACCACCGAACTCAGTCGGAGATAGTTAATGGAGCGCTGGAAAGAGGAAGTTAACCGGGGGATAGCTCTGCTGGAGCTGTGCCAGACACTCCAGTCGGCCAAAGATGGAGTGGAGCGCCCAGCCCTGCATTCAATCGATAAAACCAAAACGCTCGACCAGTTCGCCATGGACATCAGCAGCGCTGCCACCAACATGTCCGCGTTGTACAAGCTGATTCCCATGATGAACGATCTTTCCGAACTCGGGCGTAAGCTGGAAGCCGGAGCTGCGGCATGCATGACGATAAAAAGGTAGCAATTATATTGTGGTTAATCGGATTTGGAGCCCTTCTCCCGTCCGCAGTTTTCAAAATGCCGATATTCTTCGCAGTGCTTGGAATGGGGTGCATCCTGACAGCTTCGTGGAAGTTCGTTAAGCGAGCCCTGATAGAGCATCGCGAGAACAAACAAACTGAAATTGGCTGATGGGAAAACGGTTCCGGGGAGGCGTTATGAAATTTCCAGAGAATCTACCGGGCGGTTGGGAGTTCACAGAACCGTTTGCGCCCAGTCCGCTTACCAAGGGCCAAGTCTGGCGAAAGTGTGGCCCCTCTGACGCGATAGAAGTTGTTCGAGTAATGCAGCCAGGGCACGCAGAATTCGATGGTGGTCTGCCGGGTATCAGTGTCCGCTCAAGCCAAATCGGTAACCGTGCGGTGACCTGGTGCAAGGATACCTGGTTCATGCCCGGTACCGAAGCGCAATTAATGAAACGCCTTGAGGCAGATGGGTATGCTCGGGCGAAGTGACATAGGAAAACGATTTATGAATAACGAGCATTTGAAACGCGATCCTGAAATTCTTGTGATTGGCGAGAACACGGAAGGCGCGTCAAGAGCAGTCGCCCTGCCGATTGTGAGTGGTGCCCCGAAAGTAACTCACGCCT
>Ga0307952_1000553_pt1 | contig 21196 bp, 18 predicted proteins | sample OrgLakmetagen376_FD_201821 | JGI IMG/M metagenome (GOLD analysis project Ga0307952, IMG submission 201821) | Saline water microbial communities from Organic Lake, Antarctica - #376 | ecosystem: Environmental > Aquatic > Non-marine Saline and Alkaline > Saline | place: Antarctica: Organic Lake...
TTGGGTCGGATTTGGCCGTAGGCCAAATCCGCCGGCGTCCCTCACGGGTTGGCGCCCCTCACGGGGCCAATTACGACGCCCCGTGAGGGACGCCACCCTCACGGGTCCGACTCTGCGAGCGAACCTAGGCTCGCGACTAGCGAGGCTAGTTCGCTCGCACTCGAAGGGATTTTCGCGCCTCCCTCCCCGTGAGGGGGGCGCGAAAATCCCTTCGACCCCGTGAGGGGCGCTCCGTAATAAGCGACCTCGACCCCCCTACGGGGGGAGAGCGAACCTACAAAAATCCGAGCGCTTACCCGTGAGGGACGCTGGGGCGGCGCGTCCCTCCCCGAAGGGGGGGTAAGCGACCCCCTCACGGGGACCCCCCTACGGGGGGAGAGCGGACCTAAAGAAAATTCTATACCGTAACAAAATTCCTATATAGGAATTTTTCCCCCCCTTATATCCGCGGGGGGGAGGGATCGACGATGTTTTCGTATAAAACATCGTCAATAGAATTTTATTCGATAAAAGATTAGAGCTCTTCTCTGAGCTTAAAACACTTGGTGTTTTAAATTGGGACCCTTTCCCTGTTAGGCGTATTTACATACCTAGACCGGATGGAAGGATGAGACCGATCGGTATTCCTACTATAAAGGATCGGGTAGTACAAGGTGTTATACGTTGTGCTCTCGAACCTGAATGGGAATCAAAATTCGAGTGCTCCTCTTACGGTTACCGCCCTGGTCGTCAGATCAATGATGTGGTTTCTCGCATAAATCGCATTTTAATGCAACCTTCAAAAGCCTGGGTTTTAGAAGGTGATATATCCCAATTCTTTGACTGCATTGACCATTCCTTTCTTCTCAATCGTCTGGAACATTTTACAGGCTACGATCTAATCGAGAAATGGTTAAAAGCAGGTATCTTCCTCGATCTAGTTTTCTATGAAACAGACGAAGGAACTCCTCCGGATATAAGGGGGAGTTATTTCTCCCCTTCTTGCGAACATCTGTTTGCATGGCTTACCCGAGGAGTTAGGCATCAAGGAGCAGCCTGACGGACGTATATGGGAGTTCTACTCAAAGGGGCGTACTATGCTGAGGTTCGCAGATGATTTTGTTGTTTTCTGCAAAACTCGTGAAAGTGCTCTCGCTTTATACGATTTGTTGGAGCCTCTTCTCGCAAAGCGTGGTTTAACGTTGAATCGTACAAAGTCCAAGGTAACCTCGGTCACTGAGGGCTTTGATTTCGTGGGTTTTAACCATCGTCTCGTTAAGAGGTTCGGTCATGAACATGCGCACGGATATAGTTTTCGCCCGGATGGCGAATACAGTTTTATTAGACGTGAACTTTTCACTCCGTCTTCCGTACCTTCTAAGAAATCTTTCAAGAAGGTTAGGGACACCCTTTCCGAACTCTTTGATGGGTTCGCTGGGAAATCTCCAACAAAATTAATCCGTCGGGCAAACAGGGTTATACGTGGCTGGTGTTTAAGTAAAAGAGCCTGGTGTCTATTGAAAAAAGTGAAAAAAGGACTGCTTCACGCATTTCAAGTCGCTCGATTCCTTTCTCTATCTTAAACAGCTACGTTACATTAAACGCCGACACCGAAATAAGAACGCGGCCCTCACGGGTGGCGTGTCTTTAAGTATTTCGCCATGGAACGTAACCCTCAAAAAGGTTATTTTTACAAATGGACGTTTCGAGACCCGGCTACGGGTATTCCAATGCTTAAAGCTTTTTGGTTTTGGCGCAAAAAGATTCCTGGTGGTAAAGTCATTGATTACTCACCTGTGAAGTAGGTCCGCTCTCCCCCCGTAGGGGGGTCCCCGTGAGGGGGTCGCTTACCCGTGAGGGACGCGCCGCCCCAGCGTCCCCCGCCCCTGGCGGGACGGGTAAGGTCGCTTATTACGCTTTAGCGTAATAAGCGCTCGGATTTTTGCGGACGCAAAAATCCGACACTAGGATTTTTGCGTCCGTCCGAGCGAATAGCCCCGCTATTCGCGAGGCTAGGTTCGCTCGGAGAGTCGGAATTGGCGCCCCTCACGGGGCGGCGTAATTGGCCCCGTGAGGGGCGCCAACCCGTCCCGCCAGGGGCGGGGGACGCCGGCGGATTTGGCCCCCGTCCCGCCAGGGGCGGGGGAGGCCAAATCCGACCCAATTCCGAGCGCAGAAATTGCCCCCCCCCCTACGGGGGGAGGGACGCAATTTATGCGACCTACGTCGGATTTTTGTAGGTTCGCTCTCCTGCCCTCCCCCCGTAGGGGGGTCGAGGTCGCTTATTACGGAGCGCTTGCGCTCTGCGAAGCGCTCAGTCGGAATTCGCGATCACGATCGCGAATTCCTAGCGCATAATTTGCGTCCCTCACGGGGCAAATTATGCGACCTACGCTGAAGCTTCGCACTAAAGCGTAATAAGGTCGCTTATTACGCTAAAGCGTAATAAGCGCTCGGATTTTTGCGAACGCAAAAATCCGACGCTAGGATTTTTGCATCCGCAAAAATCCGACGAAGGTCGCAGAAATTGCGTCCCTCCCCCCGTAGGGGGGGGGGCAATTTCTGCGCTCGGAATTGGCGCCCCTCACGGGGCCAATTCCGACTCTCCGAGCGAACCTAGCCTCGCGAATAGCGGGGCTATTCGCTCGGACGGACGCAAAAATCCTAGCGTCGGATTTTTGCGGACGCAAAAATCCTAGCGCTTACCCGTGAGGGACGCTTTAGTGCGAAGGTCGCATATTCCGCTTCAGCGTAATATGCGCTAGGATTTGTCCGCGGACAAATCCGACTTCAGGTCGCTTATTACGCTTTAGCGTAATAAGCGCTAGGATTTTTGTAGGTCCGCTCTAAGAGCGGACCTACAAAAATCCGACGTAGGTCGCATAATTTGCGTCCCTCACGGGGCAAATTATGCGCTAGGAATTCGCGATCGCGAATTCCGACTGAGCGCTTCGCAGAGGTCGCTTCCCTCACGGGTTTGCCCTCCCCCCTACGGGGGGGGACAAACCCGTGAGGGAAGCGCTAGGAATTGTCCGCCCCCCCGCAGGGGGGAGGGGGACAATTCCGACGCAAGTCGCAGACTTCGAACCCCCTTTTGAGAAAGGGGGTTCGAAGATCTGCGAGTTGCTCGAAGGGATTTTCGCGCCTCCCTCACGGGCGCGTAAATCCCTTCGACAAGCGCTCCGTACCCGTGAGGGAAGCGACCTTATTACGCTAAAGCGTCCCTCCCCGAAGGGGGGGTAAGCGACCCCCTCACGGGGCGGGACCCGTGAGGGGGGCAGGAGACCCGTGAGGGGAACCTACAAAAATCCGACGGAGGACGCGCTCGGAATTGGGTCGGATTTGGCCTCCCCCGCCCCTGGCGGGACGGGGGCCTCCCCCGCCCCTGGCGGGACGGGTCCGACCCAATTCCGACTCTACGAGCGAACCTACCCCCCCGAAGGGGGGGAGCGACGATCCCCTAAGGGGATCGTTCGCTCGTACTTGACCAGACTCCGGACAACCCGGACTCCAGACAGTATTTCCACGATAGACAAATCTCTTTATTGTCTCGTGGCTACGCTGATCTGACTAGGAAGTTAGACATTCATCTTGCGGATAGGCAAGGTTGGGTGTGTCCGGTTTGCAATCTCTCTTTTGGTGAAAACCTTGGAGAACCTATCCATAAGCATCATATTGTGGAACGGAGTCTAGGAGGGAAGGATTGGCCCTCAAACTTAATCCTTGTTCCTGTATGATAGGCCTTGTCATATGAAAGTTCATTATGATAAAGACCAATCAAAGTGGAGATTAAGATTCCCCGTGAGGGCGCCGTGAAAATGAGCCACGGGTCACAGCCCGCGCAGCTCGAAAACGTATCCGTAGATCTCGATACCGGCGATATCGTAGACTAACGGACTTTTATAAAAGGAGAAAATAAATTATGGTCATTTATAAAATAGAAAAAGACAAAATAAATCAAGTTCGAAGAAAGCTAGGGACTCTCGGTCACCTATGTCTGTTCTTCGTGGAAAAACACCCGTCCCGCCAGGGGCGGGGGAGGCGCCCTCACGGGTCCATTGGGGAGTTTGGGCTGCCCGTGAGGGGCACATTTGTGCCCCTCACGGGTCAGCACCCTGGGGGCATACAATAACATCGTGCTCGCGGCGTGTTCTTTATTCGTCATAGTGGCTATACTAATCCAAATTAGGTTCGCCTCCCCCGCCCCTGGCGGGACGGGTCTTCACAGCCACCGGCGCTGGTGGATCGTTTACCATCTTATCGGTTCTATAAGAGCCGATATATAAAATCGGAGTGGACTGATTTAGTTATTATCTCCTTAGGAATGTATTACATACTACCTTGGTTAAATGCGGATCCGGTCGAACTAGAAGAAGCAATGTTTTCTAACCTAGATGTAGGTCCGCTCTCCCCCCGTAGGGGGGTCCCCGTGAGGGGGTCGCTTACCCGTGAGGGACGCTTAAAGCGTAATAAGGTCGCTTATTACGCTTTAGCTTAATAAGCGCTCGGATTTTTGTAGGTTCGCTCTCCTGCCCGCGAGGTCGCTTATTACGGAGCGCTTGCGCTCTGCGAAGCGCTCAGTCGGAATTCGCGATCACGATCGCGAATTCCTAGCGCATAATTTGCCCCGTGAGGGACGCAAACCCGTGAGGGATGCGACCTACGCTGAAGTCGGATTTGTCCGTGGACAAATCCTAGCGCATCCCTCACGGGTACGCTTCAGCGTAATATGCGACCTTCGCACTAAAGCGTAATAAGGTCGCTTACCCGTGAGGGACGCTAAAGCGTAATAAGCGCTAGGATTTTTGCATCCGTCCGAGCGAATCGCCCCGCTATTCGCGAGGCTAGGTTCGCTCGGAGAGTCGGAATTGGCCCCGTGAGGGGCGCCAATTCCGAGCGCATAAATTGCCCCCCCCCCTACGGGGGGAGGGACGCAATTTCTGCGACCTTCGTCGGATTTTTGCGGACGCAAAAATCCTAGCGTCGGATTTTTGCGTTCGCAAAAATCCGAGCGCTTATTACGCTTTAGCGTAATAAGCGACCTTATTACGCTTTAGTGCGAAGCTTCAGCGTAGGTCGCATAATTTGCCCCGTGAGGGACGCAAATTATGCGCTAGGAATTCGCGATCGTGATCGCGAATTCCGACTGAGCGCTTCGCAGAGCGCAAGCGCTCCGTAATAAGCGACCTCGCGGGCAGGAGAGCGAACCTACAAAAATCCGACGAAGGTCGCAGAAATTGCGTCCCTCCCCCCGTAGGGGGGGGGGGCAATTTCTGCGCTCGGAATTGGCGCCCCTCACGGGGCCAATTCCGACTCTCCGAGCGAACCTAGCCTCGCGAATAGCGGGGCTATTCGCTCGGACGAACGCAAAAATCCGACACTAGGATATTTGCGTTCGCAAAAATCCGACTATGGAAGTACCTCAACCTAATACGTCTTCTTCTTCACCGTCCGATCCAAAAACTACTCTTCCCACTTTTCTTGACCCGACTCTTCATTCTCAGCCGGTCCCTCCGGAAACTACTGATGAAGAAAAGAAGCCGGGGCCAGAGCTCGCTGGGGCTGTTATGGACAGTCAACCAAGCGAAAAAGAATCCTCTACTGCCGAAGCCCAAGTTAAATTGGGAAATGGCCAGATGGAAGGATACTCTGGGCAAAAGCTGGGCGCAGACGCGCTTGGCGAAACTCCCGCGGCCAAAAAGGAAGAGGCGTCCCTCACGGGTCGCCGTCCTCATGTCGAATAAAATCCTATATTTATAGGATTTTATTCGAGATCTCCGCGTTTTTCCTATATATAGGAAAAACGCGGACATGAATTTCGCCGCATGGAGTAGCCTAGTGCCCCCCTCACGGGCCGGGCTCTGGGCTTTTCTTTTGGGGAGAACAGGTTTTCACAGTACCTGTTCTCCTATAGTCTTGTCACTCTAGTTACTTAATGGCTGTCCAGTTAACGCGTTGGCGTGAGCCGTATGCACTGTGAGGTGCTCGTACGGTTCTAACGGGGGGGATCGCTCCGTAAGGGGCACCCTACCCACTCTAGGGTGCATGTAAATTCTTCGGACAAAAGACTAACATACCAACGTGGTGTGATTAGCTCTCTTAATGGGTCGTGGCTCAACGTCCCTCTTTATTCTCCGAGTACCTTAACGTCAAAATTTGACATAAAGGCTCTTACAGAACCCGACTTTAATCTATTTTGCTCTATACTTACAGCAAAAATTCTTAAAAATTCTTCCCCAGAATGGGAAATAGAAGAATTTGATCCTAACGCAGGGATCAAGGATATTTTAGAAGAGCACTTTGATGCTCCAACTGAAATCTCGGATGTTCCTCACAAAGGAGCATATCCGGAAGTCCCACTGGACAGTCTACTTATGGTAGAACGTATCAGCGAGGACGATCCAACATCTGACCCCAATTATGGGGCCAACAATCCTCTATTACGCAAGTACATGGGGAACCCAAACCAGGAGAAAAGTTCAAATTCTAAAGAAACCCCCTCAAAAAAAGCCTCTTCTAAAAGCGGGCGCAAAACTACCAACGAGTAGTCTAATATAGGAATCAAATCCCTATAACAAGAGGAAGAAGTAAACAAAAGGTTAAAAAACCTCAGGAAAGAAAGAAAAAGGAACCCCCTGAACCATTCAAGCCAGAATTAACTAGTCTGAACTTGTCGTTAAGGGAAGCAATAGACCATATATATAAGGAACAAGCAGTCTTAGCAGACGGCCTTGCGTCGGAAAGTCGTGATCAATCACAGTTAGTACGAAGAGCGAATATTCAAGTACGAGCGAACGATCCCCTTATATATATAGGGGATCGTCGCTCCCCCCCTTATATATATATATATATAGGGGGGGGTAGGTTCGCTCGTACAAGAATTGTCGCGGTACATCGTGTTCTTTCGAACACAGGTTCTCGCTCCAAAGGTCTCGGCCCGCCAAGACCTAGGACGAATGAGGATTATGTAACATTGGTCGAGAAACTTCGTGTAACCACGAAAAAACCCGAATCATATCGTGCTAAACCGTTGGATCGAAAATACATACCAAAAGGTAAAGTTGACACAGAAACAATAGAACCTACCTTAAATCTTAAGATGAGGATCCAAATCTTAGTGAGAAAACACTGCGTCCTATATCTATCCCTACTATTTTTGATAGATGTATACAAGCAGTGTACGCCATTGGCCTAGAGCCATGGGCAGAACATACAGCCGACAGAAACTCCTACGGTTTCCGCAGAGGTCGAAGCCCCTCTTGGGCCATGAAATATCTAGTACGAGCGAACGATCCCCTTATATATATAGGGGATCGTCGCTCGGTTCGCTCGTAGAGTCGAAATTGGCGTCCCTCACGGGGCGTCTCCCTCACGGGTTGGCACCCGTCCCGCCAGGGGCGGGGGACGCCGGCGGACCCGTCCCGCCCCTGGCGGGACGGGTCCGACCCAATTCCGAGCGCGTCCCCCGCCCCTGGCGGGACGGGTTTGCCCCCCCCCCTACGGGGGGAGGGACGCAAACCCGTCCCGCCAGGGGCGGGGGACGCGTCCCGCCAGGGGCGGGGGACGCGTCCTCCGTCGGATTTTTGTAGGTTCGCTCGGACGTCCGTCCTCGCGACTAGCCCCGCTATTCGCGACTAGCCCCGCTATTCGCGAGGCTAGGTTCGCGAGGAGAGTCGGAATTGGGTCGGATTTGGCCTCCCCCGCCCCTGGCGGGACGGGGGCCTCCCCCGCCCCTGGCGGGACGGGTCCGACCCAATTCCGAGCGCGTAATTTGCGTCCCTCACGGGGCAAACCCGTCAGGGACGCGTCCTCCGTCGGATTTTTGCGTCCGCAAAAATCCTAGCGCTTATTACGCTTTAGCGTCCCTCACGGGTAAGCTACCTTATTACGCTTTAGCTTAATAAGCGACCCCCTCACGGGGACCCCCCTACGGGGGGAGAGCGAACCTACAAAAATCCGAGCGCTTACCCGTGAGGGACGCTAAAGCGTAATAAGCGACCTTATTACGCTTTAGCGTCCCTCACGGGTAAGCGACCCCCTCACGGGGACCCCCCGTAGGGGGGAGGGCAGGAGACCCGTGAGGGGGACCTACAAAAATCCGAGCGCTTACCCGTGAGGGACGCTGGGGCGGCGCGTCCCTCCCCGAAGGGGGGGTAAGCGACCCCCTCACGGGGACCCCCCTACGGGGGGAGAGCGGACCTAAAATTTTACTTCGTGGTCGAGCGGATCCTTCTTGGGTCCTAGAGGTCGACATTGAAAAATGCTTCGATCGGATCAGCCACGAATGGATGGTTGATAACATCCCGGTGATCCCTAAATCGGTCATGATTCAATGGCTAAAACAAGGGTACATCATTAGGGATTACAAACAATATGGTCTTTTCCCTACTAAGTAAGGAATCCCACAAGGAGGAATTATAAGCCCAATGATATGTAACCTGTCTCTTAACGGAATTGAACAGCATTTAATGGACGTTCAGACTAAGTACGTCAAGCTAACGTCTAAAAGCGCTAAAGCTTGGCATGCTTGTCGGTTTGCTGATGTTATGGTTGTCCTAACACGTTCACAAGAAATGTGTGAAAACGCCGCTAGGGAGCTAAATGAATTTCTGGCTCCTCGCGGAATGAACCTATCACCAACCAAAACTAAAATCACCCTTTTAAGAGGGGATTATAGTTACTTCGATTTTGTTGGATATAGATTTGAACGATGTTTTTATCATTCCATTAACAAAGCCAAATGGTTCGTGGTTCCCCCCAATGCCTAAACGCATTGGCCTAGCTAAGAAACTAGATGTTCTTAGCAGGGATACAAGCGTCTCAATTGAGGGATATTTCTTCAAAACAAATCAAAACGTCCGAGGGTGGGTTAACTACTACATCACAACAAATGCTAGACGAACATTAAGATGGCTAGGACAGTATCTATGGATAAAATTTTATTGGGGATTCCCTCACGGGTCAGGAGACTTAAGAAATCGGCAGCTGCTAAAGCACTTAAAGGCGCCCGCCACCGAGCATCGCGTAAGCGAATATCATCTTACATTAGTAATACATACCAAAATAGATGGTATTACCGGGGGAGAAGACATAACATTAAATGGTATGTACTTAAGAACCCAAAAAAGCTCCGAACAAACTACTATGCATTATTTGCACCTCAAATTATAAAAATCAACAAAGCGTTTCCTGTGTCAAAATCAGGTCTTAATGCTTGTGTCCCATCTGATTGGGAAAGAATCATTAAGATTAACCTGAATTATAGAACTGGTCTTCGTCCCCCGCCCCTGGCGGAGAGGGGGACGTTATCGTAAAATACCACGGTAACTGTGCCCTATGCGAAATTCCTCTTTTATTTACCAATATCAAGTATGAAATACATCACATTCTCCCAATTAGATTTGGGGGTAAAAATTCTACTACTCACATGTGCCCTCTTTGCAAAAGATGTCACACTAGAGTCAGCTCTGCTGTTGCCTCTAGAGACATAGAACAATGCGAAGAACTGATTGCAAAAGTCGAATTTTTCGTCCGCCGGTACCGGCGGGTCCCCTTCGGGGGAGAAAACATTCGAGTTTTTAGGTCCGCTCTCCCCCCGTAGGGGGGAGAGCGGACCTAAAGAAAATTCTATACCGTAACAAAATTCCTTTATAAAGGAATTTTTCCCCCCCTTATATCCGCGGGGGGGAGGGATCGACGATGTTTTCGTATAAAACATCGTCAATAGAATTTTATTCGATAAAAGATGTTTTGCATGCAACTGTCATAGATAGTATACAACAGTAGTATATGTTAGAGAATAGAATTTGGCTATAAATACAAGGCTCGATATAAAGAAGTCCGAGGAGGAGCCGTATACGGTGAAAGTCGTACGTACGGTTCTGGGACGAGGAAGAAGAGGCACTGCCCCGATACCTTCCTTAGTCCAGGTGAGACAGATGATGTTGTCTGCGTGATTGCTGGCTCTAAATAGCTTCGGCTGTTATAGGGACCAGCCTTTTTAGGATCAAGAATGTGCCTACCGAGAGGGTGCTGGTAGTGGTAACACCCTGTATTAATAGCTCCGGGACAGTTGTAACCTCGTAGCGGATGGTTGCTTGGCAAGTTGGATGTGTATGGTGAACGAAAGTGAATCTCTGTGTTACCACTAAGGCCTTAAGCCCCGCCAAATCAATAGCAGTGTTACGGGCGTCTATCGTCACTTTGATCCTGCAGGGGAAGTGTGAGAGGAGGTACCTAACCCCATCCTATCGATCCGCAGCAATAACCTGGTATCCCCACCTAAGGCCTTAACCGGCTATGGTGGGAGTACCACGCCGGTCATAAACGGATGCCGTCTTGTAATGAGACGGATGACTCAGGCACTAGGTCAACGACCCAGTGCCTTAGCAGTAAACGCCGAAAGGTAGCTCACAGACCGGTAGCCTAGACCTTCGGGTCGTATGATCGCCGTGGCGACTCCACTGGGTCTTTAACCCGTATCCTACCTTACAAAAGGTGCGGTCTAGCCCAACTTACACGTAAGGTTGAGTCCCGCACAACGTTTTGGAATAGCTTCAGTACAATTAATCTATTACCTAATAGACTATCATTTACATAAAGATTGTTGGAGACAAATTAAGCTGCTAGCGGTCGTTTGTAAACTGCGTAAGGCCTTATATACCTTATATACCTTATATACCTTATATACCTTATATACCTTATATACCTTATATACCTTATATACCTTATATACCTTATATACCTTATATACCTTATATACCTTATATACCTTTATAGGGCCTCGGTTTGCTACGGTCGTTATATATTACATAACACTTATATCTATGAGTACCAATATATCAGCTCAATCAAATGGTAAGTTCATTTTACCGAGTGTCTATATCGATACCAATAGCAGACCTCCCTCGGGAGCAGTCTCGCTAGAGGCTCTTATTTACCTTTCCACAGAGGTCAGTATCTTCTCCCCGGAGGAGATATTTCGGGCTTTCTTCTTAAGTCTAACAGTCCTAATATGGGCAGCACAGACCTATACTCGTACTTCAAGGCGATTAGACAGAACTCAGTCCAAACAACAGGTATTCCAAGAGTCGAACTCCAATGCGATGCTCGCGAAGTGCCTAAACAAAACTTGCATCGCTCCCCTTCAGGTGAGCTATGCCATCAAGGTAGCTGTCCAAAAACGTCAGTTTTTCGCTGACGAGATGGTCGACGATGCTTCTCTTCGTTCTGCTATGCAAGGTGACGTCGGTCTTCTCTGCTAAAAGGGGACCGGCAGTAAAAGCGTCCTTGTTAACACTCCTGAAAAACGGGTGCAATACGCTCGCGGTACCCCATTTATATGGGGTACCATAAAAGGTATTTGGCTAAACACTCCGTGCTATAAACCAAGTACCCTAACATCTGGGTTGGTTAATAAGACTACCACGGTCCCATATAAATGGGACCTGGCTGCCTATATTCAATCCATCCTTCAGGAGATCGGCCCTACCCCCCCCCCCCCGCAGGGGGGAGGGGGACGCTACGACGCTAGCAGTTTCACGGTAGATTTCCTCCTAGAGGAAATCGCGACAGCTTTCGACTGTCAATCTGCTCAACCTATTCCTATCAACGATTACCCCCCCCCCGCAGGGGGGAGGTAAAACAGAAGGTAGCCCCCATATACCCATATACCCATATACCCATATACCCATATATATGGGACTTAGCTTTCAACCTGGTCCGTGAGGCAACAGAGGATTGACTTCCTGTGGCCGCCTCGAGTAACTCGTTACCCCCCCCCCGCAGGGGGGAGGCCCGTGAGGGCGGCGTTAACGTCGTCAAACAAGACTGCTAGGTCAAAAGCCCAGCAGCCTAAGGGTGCGTCCCGCCTATATATAGAAGGGGGGACGCATCTAAAGCCTCTTGACCTCCGTCAAGGACTAACCCCCCCCCCCAGGGGGGAGGGAGGCGAAACTTGCGCAGGAGGCTCGTAAAGAGTCTAAACTAGCAGCTAAAGTAATCCCCAATCCTAAATCAAATGATAGCACTAAAGAAACAAAAGAGTAATATTACACAGAAGAAGTCCAAGCGCAAGCACTCAAGTAAAAAGAAGCGCAAACGTGAACGATTCCGTCCAGAACTAGATGAAAGGTTCGGAATCTCAGTAGCGGAAGCTTATAAAATAGTGGAGCAGAAGCAATTTGCAATCACGGTAGGCTTGGAATTGGAAAAGATAAACGGTTCACAGGCGAACCAAACGTCTATTCAAATATAAAATATATAAGGCTCGTTGATGTTTTAGTAGCCTCAAATATATAAGGCTGGCAGGATCACAGCGGTACACAGAGTCCTAATAAGCTCTGGGCATCGGTCAAAAGGTCTGGGCAACCCGTGAGGGAAGCGCCCACCACGAACGATGGGTATCTCGGCCTAGTCGAACTTCTCAAGGAGTTCATCAAACATCCTCGATCCTACAAAGCTGCCCGTTTGGAAAGGATCTACATCCCTAAAGGTGACAGCACTATGGACGTTATACCTCCTTAGAAAGGAGATGACCCAAACCTTCAAGAGAAAGGTCTGCGTCCTCTATCGGTCCCCACAATCATAGATAGGTGCGTGCAGGCGGTCCCGTGAGGGGGGCCTTAGGGCTTGAACCTTTTGCCGAACTTAATGCTGACCCTAGCTCATATGGTTTCCGCAGGGGCCGCCCTCACGGGTCCGCAGTGGGCAATGAAGGCCATCCAAACTAATACTTCTAACCGGGGTGACTCTCAGTGGGTCCTAGAGATAGACATCGCCAAGTGCTTTGACTCTATCAACCATCAATGGTTAATGTATAATGTACCTTACGTACCAAAACACTTCCTTAGGGAGTGGTTCTCGCAAGGCTACATGATCCGGGATTATGTGTTTCCTCCCACTAGGTAGGTTTCAGTTCCACGCAGGGGTCCCACAAGGAGGCGTTCTATCTCCCCCCCCCGTAGGGGGGAGCTATGTAATATAGCATTAGATGGTTTAGAGTCTCTTCTTAACAGCCACTTTCATAACCTAGTTACTTATAAGACCCCTGGCTGGTCGATTAAGGAGCTAGGTTACATTATATACAGAAGTAACTTATCCTTTACAAAATTCATTCGGTAAGCTGACGACATGGTAGTTCTGGCCAAATGCATAAAAGTGTGTGAAGAGTCCTATAGGTTCATAAACAATTTTCTGAGCCCCCCTCACGGGGAGGAATGACCCTCTCGGCCCAGAAAACTAGGATAACAGACTTAACAACTATGCCTGATACTGACACCTATCGTAAGTCCTTTCAATTTTTAGGCTACGAATTTGTCAAACAAAAGTACAGGCGCAACGTTAAGCACAAATGGTTCGTGGAAGTTCCGCAACACAAGTACTCTTCACTAGTACGAGCGAACGATCCCCTTATATATATAGGGGATCGTCGCTCCCCCCCTTATATATATAGGGGATCGTCGCTCCCCCCCTTATATATATAGGGGGGGTAGGTTCGCTCGTAGAGTCGGACCCGTGAGGGTGGCGTCCCCCGCCCCTGGCGGGACGGGGCGTCTCCCCCGCCCCTGGCGGGACGGGTTGGCGTACGCCAATTACGACGCATGCGCCACCCTCACGGGTCCGACTCTCCGAGCGAACCTAGCCTCGCGAATAGCGGGGCTATTCGCTCGGACGGACGCAAAAATCCGACGTAGGTCGCATAATTTGCCCCGTGAGGGACGCAAACCCGTGAGGGATGCGCTAGGAATTCGCGATCGTGATCGCGAATTCCGACTGAGCGCTGCCCTCACGGGTCCTGCCGCAGAGGTCGCTTCCCTCACGGGTTTGCCCTCCCCCCTACGGGGGGGGACAAATTAAGCGCTAGGAATTGTCCGCCCCCCCGCAGGGGGGAGGGGGACAATTCCGACGCAAGTCGCAGACTTCGAACCCCCTTTATAAAAAGGGGGTTCGAAGATCTGCGAGTTGTAGGTCCGCTCTCCTGCCCTCCCCCCGTAGGGGGGTCGAGGTCGCTTATTACGGAGCGCTTGCGCTCTGCGAAGCGCTCAGTCGGAATTCGCGATCACGATCGCGAATTCCTAGCGCATAATTTGCGTCCCTCACGGGGCAAATTATGCGACCTACGCTGAAGCTTCGCACTAAAGCGTAATAAGCGCTAGGATTTTTGCGTCCGTCCGAGCGAATCGCCCCGCTATTCGCGAGGCTAGGTTCGCTCGGAGAGTCGGAATTGGCGTGCGCCAATTCCGAGCGCAGAAATTGCCCCGTGAGGGACGCAATTTCTGCGACCTTCGTCGGATTTTTGCGGATGCAAAAATCCTAGCGCTTATTACGCTAAAGCGTAATAAGCGACCTCGCTGAGCGAACCTACAAAAATCCGACGGAGGTCGCATAAATTGCCCCGTGAGGGACGCAATTTATGCGCTCGGAATTGGGTCGGATTTGGCCGTAGGCCAAATCCGCCGGCGTCCCTCACGGGTTGGCGCCCCTCACGGGGCCAATTACGACGCCCCGTGAGGGACGCCACCCTCACGGGTCCGACTCTGCGAGCGAACCTACCCCCCCGAAGGGGGGGAGCGACGATCCCCTAAGGGGATCGTTCGCTCGCACTCGAAGGGACCCTTACGGGTCCCTTCGACAAGCGCTCCGGACCCGTGAGGGATGCGACCTTCGCACTAAAGCTTAATAAGCGATCTCTGCTAACAGGATAGTCTCCCCCTGCGGGGCGACGGACTATTCGACTTTTGAATCGGCGAGTTTATCGAAGAAATTTATATACCGTTACAATATTCATAATTATTGTAATTTGTTCCCCCTTATATCCGCGGGGGGATGGTTTGGACGATTTTTTTAAGATAAAAAATCGTCCATATAAATTTATTCTATAAAGATTATAAAGCTCTAAGCACAAGAGAGCTTATTATAAAGCATAAATCCGATGCAAGCGTCGCTTTTGTCTTGCGCCACCTAAAAGTATTATAGATACATGGCGACTTCTTCGTATTTTCAATTTTTGATAAAATAATGAACTGGGGCGGAAGGATTCGAACCTACGAATGGCGGATCCAAAAACCGCAGCCTTACCACTTGGCGACGCCCCATTAACTTGTCATAAAGAATGTATAACATTACATAAAAGTATAATGTTTATTAAAAATTTTGTCAATCGAAGAGGGGGGATGTTATAAACACACCCCCCTATCTAACTTTTTGTCCGAAACAAAGTCGTATTTTTCCCCCCCTTATATCCGCGGGGGGAAAATCTTCGAGTTTTAGGTCCGCTCTCCCCCCGTAGGGGGGTCGAGGTCGCTTACCCGTGAGGGACGCTAAAGCGTAATAAGCGCTAGGATTTTTGCGTCCGTCCGAGCGAATAGCCCCGCTATTCGCGAGGCTAGATTCGCTCGGAGAGTCGGAATTGGCGTATGCGTCGTAATTGGCCCCGTGAGGGGCGCCAACCCGTGAGGGACGCCGGCGGATTTGGCCTACGGCCAAATCCGACCCAATTCCGAGCGCATAAATTGCCCCGTGAGGGACGCAATTTATGCGACCTTCGTCGGATTTTTGCGGATGCAAAAATCCTAGCGCTTATTACGCTAAAGCGTAATAAGCGACCTCGCTGAGCGAACCTACAAAAATCCGACGGAGGTCGCATAAATTGCGTCCCTCACGGGGCAATTTATGCGCTCGGAATTGGGTCGGATTTGGCCTACGGCCAAATCCGCCGGCGTCCCTCACGGGTTGGCGCCCCTCACGGGGCCAATTACGACGCATACGCCAATTCCGACTCTACGAGCGAACCTACCCCCCCGAAGGGGGGGAGCGACGATCCCCTATATATATAAGGGGATCGTTCGCTCGTACTCGAATAAATTTCTATACCGTAACAAAATTCCTTTATAAAGGAATTGCCCCCCCCTTATATCCGCGGGGGGGAGGGATCGACGATGTTTTCGTGTACTCGCGAACCTAGCGAGGCTAGGTTCGCGAGTACGAAATTTCTTCGCGACTTTTTAGGATAAAAATGGTCTGCGATATGGAAAAAAATCGCGGAGATCTCGCAGACAATATTACTTCCTTTAGGGAGTAATATTGTCTGCGACATGAATTTATTCGATAAACTTCGACTTTAATTGATTATGTTTTACTGTTTTAAGAGATAGATTTTGGTTTGAATTCTGTAAATCTTGAAACGTAGAAATTGTTAACAATAACATGATACGTAGAATCTAAACCATTGTTTAGACGCTCGCGTACACGAGACATAATACGTGATACTACATAAACATAAGCTTCTTTAAAAGCTTTTTGTTGATAAAATTGTACTGTTTCGTTTTTAAAATCCTCCAAATTAGCTAATCGAATTTGATGTTGACTAACAACTGTTTGAATTTCATTGCTTGCACGTGAAACACCTTCTTCTCGAATTTCTTGTGCCTTTTTTTTAGATAGTTCTAACTGAGCTTTTGCATTTTGTAATTTTTCTTGTGCTTCAATTGCTCTTTGATTAGCTTCTTCTAAATTAGAAAGAATTGTTTTTTTACGATCTTCTAATAAAGCATTTAAATTATTACCCACAAATGAAACAACGATTCCAACAACAGCAGCTAAATTTATAAGATTAGTTTCAAAAATATTAGTATTAATTCCAAAACCACTATGACCTAAAGGAAGCATAATTTTATTATGTGTTTTTTTTATGTGAAAAGCGTAAAAACCAAACGTGACCTCCTATGGTGTAGGTCTAGGTACCATCTGGTGGTTGGTACCTATATTAGCGAAGGTTTTCCCGTAGGTAGGGCGCTTAATAAGTAGGATTTGTACGTAGAACAAATCCTACTTATTTCATTGGGTCGTATTTGTTAGGGAGCGCCCCGTGAGGGAGGCTTCCGTGCGGCCTTTAGCCATGAGCTAAGATAGCATATTACGGAGCGCCCCTGACGGGGTCCTGTCCCGAAGGTACCCGTGAGGGTCGCGTCATACGCGATAATATCCACCCTTCGTCCCGCCGGGGGCGGGGAAGCAACTCGCAGATCTTGAACCCCCTTATATATACGTCAAAAGGGGGTTCAAGTCTACGCCTTGCGCTTCAGCACGGCCGAAGGCCGTGCCATAAACTTGAGGGCTGGGAAGCGCTCCGTCTAAATTGGCTTACGCACCTTAATAGGGTCGTACGCCAATTCTGTTGCACACGGCCAAAGCCTCAGGACGGCCCCCCTCCTCCCTAGGTGGAGGGGGGCCGTCCTGGACAATTAAGCTGATACTCCCGAATTAGGCGACCCTCCCCCCTACGGGGGAGGGGAGAATTCCGACTGAGCGCTCTGCTAAGGGACCCGTGAGGGGCGCGCATGACGCAAAAATCCTCAGGACGGCCCTTTATATATATATATATAGGGCCGTCCTGGAACAAGTCGCAGACTTCGAGGACGGCCCCCCTCCTCTTTAGGAGGAGGGGGCCGTCCTCGAAGATCTGCGAGTTCCCCTCACGGGGAAGGGACCCGTGAGGGACGCGCCTCCCTCCCCGTGAGGGGGCGCGTAAATCCCTTCGACAAGTCGCAGACTTCGAAACCCCTTTTCTAAAAAGGGGGGTCGCCCGTGAGGGGATCTGCGAGTTCCCCTCACGGGTCCCTTCGACAAGTCGCAGACTTTTACCCCCCCTTTTGAGAAAGGGGGGTCGCCCGTGAGGGGATCTGCGAGTTCCCCTCACGGGTCCCTTCGGGACAGGACCCCGTGAGGGGCGCTCCGAGTCTATTCGCTCGGACGGACGCAAAAATCCGAGTGTCGGATTTTTGCCCCGTGAGGGGCGCAAAAATCCGAGCGCTAATTACGCTTTAGCGTCCCTCCCCGAAGGGGGGGTAAGCGACCCCCTCACGGGTCTCCTGCCCCCCTCACGGGTCCCGCCCCGTGAGGGGGTCCTACGGATTTTGCGCTACGCGAAATCCGAACCAACCCGTGTCCGCCAGGGGCGGGGAAGCTGGCGGATTTGTTCTTAGGACAAATACAAATCCGAAACAATTAAGCACTAGGATCTACTCTTAACTGTCGACTAGCTTAACACGTGCACACCTATTAAGCTACCTCTACCCTTTGCACGGGTCCACCACGTCAGTTATAGTGCTAAGCGTCCCATCGGATTTTAAATCAGGGATTTAAAATCTTCTTTTAAGTTTTCTTTAAGGATTTTCCTTTGTTAGGTAAATCCGGTTTTTATTCTTTTTTTTTGTTTAAAAAAACTTAACTTGCTTCCCACCTTCGGGGCACATTAATTTTATTAAATATAGCAATAAAGGCGCTCAAACTATTCAATAGCTATTTAGCTAATAACTTAGGTTAGTAAGCGAGTGCTTACCTTAAGGGGGTTTTAACCTTTAGGATTGTCCGCTTGTTTTTAAAAAGGCGGTAACTTAAGAAATTTTTCAATATAAGTTATATGACTAATATTTTAGTTTTTATTAAATTCTTTTTTTTTTATTAAAGTATATTTAATACCATACTTTTATTAATATATATACATAATATAGAGTTTATAGTTTGGTTAGAGTTAACTTAACTATAGTTTAAAAACTAATAAAAATAGGAAAGGGGCTTTTGTGGGGCCTTTACTTCACGCACCAGTAACACTGTATTATGATAGCAGTTAGACCTTACTATGTAAAGCTAGTAACCGCAAACCTCCAAATTTATATAATGGTACCTTTTCACACATTGAATCCTAAAATTTAATAAAAAGTTAATTAGTGTTATTCTTTAAAGTAAGGTATGTTTAGCGACTAAACTGCCACTTTTAGGGCAAGTCTTACAAATAGTTTTTATCTAAGCAATTCTAAAGCGACCACTAGTGACCTCTAACAACACAAAAAAAAACTAAGTGCGAGAGAGGTTACATATCACATAATTGCCGAACCCCAATTATGTGTTTACAATTTGCATTGCGGACTTGTTCCCCGTTGGGATACCGACGCCCCATATATATGAGACGCGAGCGTCCCTCCCCCCTACGGGGGGGGTTGGCTATCGCCAGCTGACGCGATCGCAGCTGACGACACTCGCGACTACGCGCGTGCATAAGTGGGTCTAATTTGGGTCGTATTTGTCTTACGGACAAATACACCTGCTTAATTGTATGGAGGATTAAGCCTCCCTCACGGGTTAACCCGTGAGGGAGGCTTAATCCTCCAGCGTAATTGCCGTACGCCGTAATAGGGTCGGATTTGGGTCGGATTTGGGTCGGATTTGGGTCGGATTTGTCTTACGTAAAAATCTCTCCTAGGTAATGGGCTTTAGCATCGTAATTCGGCGTACGCCGAATTACGATGCTAACAAAGCGTCCCTTATATAGGGGGCGTACGCCCCCTATATAAGGGACGCTGGTGGATAGCTCCCCCTTACGGGTACGCCATCCTACCTAATTGGGACTCTCCGAGCGAACCTAGCTTCGCGAATAGCGGTGACGCGTCCCTCACGGGTTGGTCTTCGCCAACCCGTGAGGGACGCGTCACCGCTATTCGCGAGGACTGAGCAAAAATCCGACACAAGCGCTCCTCTACCCTAGAGGGCTGCTACCTTCTAACTCGTTGAGAACAAATCCTAAAAAATGCGACGTTTAGTAGCATTTGTTAAACAACACAAACTAACGTAACACTTAACACTTTAACACTTTAACACTTTAACACTTTAACACTTTACACTTAACACTTAAGCTGAAAGACTTTTAACAATTATAAGTCTAATGTTATTGTCCCTAGCTTTCTGAATACAACACAAAAATTGTACCTATATCTTTATAGGTTAATACTTTTTATTAAATAGTAACAAGACATTAATTAACTGTATATGCTTTTCCGCCTAGGGCGGACCTTTCGGATTTTTTCATTTTTACAATTATTGTGACTTTTTTCTTGATTATTATTCTCAATACCTAACTTGCTTCCTTATCTATTAGAATTAGGTTATCATAATGTATGATTATGTTAGATATTTAGTAGGACAAAATTCTATTTTTTTAGTATATAAATATAAATTTATATATCTTATATTCTTATTTTTAATATATACAAAATTTTTTAAATAAACTATTGGTGGCTAAAACAAAATTAGCGTACAATGTTGTACAGATATTAACTACGTCTCCCTTACTTTTAGCGAACGCCACACAAAAAAATTTGTTTGTGTTATTTATCTAAATGTTCCCCTCCAAACTAGTACTGATAAAGATAAATCTCTTTATCAACGTATTTAAAAATCCATAATTTTATTATTATGAATTTTGATCGCGGAAACTAATAATATAAGAATATTAGTTTCCGCGATCAAACATTAAAGAGATTTATCTTTTATAAATTAACTATGACTATATATACATATAAATAGTATTATAAGGTAGTATATACAGACTATACATTAAAGCTAAAAAAAAAATTTTAGCTAATAACTATTAACCTGCAAACGGGTTAGCGAAAAGAAGAGCAAGAGCTACAACTAGTCCATAAATAGTAAGCGATTCCATAAAGGCGAAACTTAATAGTAAAGCACCACGGATTTTACCTTCAGCTTCAGGCTGACGTGCAATACCTTCAACAGCATAACCTGCAGCTGTTCCTTGACCCATACCTGGGCCAATTGCAGCTAAACCAACAGCTAAACCAGCAGACACAACAGAAGCAGCAGCAACAATAGGGTTCATAAAAATTCCTCCATAATAAGATCAATAAAATTATAACAACCAAATAGAGTTTAACATTTAAAAGAATAAATGTAAACTTTTTTAAGCGCGTACGCGTGGGATTTGTGAGTGTACTTGCTCTTAGTAGAATTTGGCTACCTTTGTTCTATTTGTCAAAAGATAAATCCTATACTCGCGAATAGACTCGGAGCGCCCCTCACGGGGAGGGAGGCGCGTAAATCCCCACCCTTCGGCCCGCCGGGGGCGGGGACTTAATAAGCGACCTAGGCTCGCTGACCTAAAGATTTTCAATATCAAAGTCGAAGTTTTCCCCCCCTTATATCAGGATATCCGCGGGGGGAAAATCTTCGAGTTTTAGGTCCGCTCTCCCCCCGTAGGGGGGTCGATGTCGCTTACCCGTGAGGGACGCTAAAGCTTAATAAGGTCGCTTCCCTCACGGGTACGGAGCGCTTGTCGAAGGGATTTACGCGCCCGTGAGGGAGGCGCGTAAATCCCTTCGAGCAACTCGCAGATCTTCGAACCCCCTTTCTCAAAAGGGGGTTC
>Ga0307952_1000574_pt1 | contig 20661 bp, 29 predicted proteins | sample OrgLakmetagen376_FD_201821 | JGI IMG/M metagenome (GOLD analysis project Ga0307952, IMG submission 201821) | Saline water microbial communities from Organic Lake, Antarctica - #376 | ecosystem: Environmental > Aquatic > Non-marine Saline and Alkaline > Saline | place: Antarctica: Organic Lake...
GGGCGCCCCTGGCCAGAATTCCCACCGGTCTTTTTCCGGGTGGATCGCGTGCCGATGCCCAGTAAGTCATTGACCTGCTCAAAATCGCTGACTTCTTCAGCGTCCAGCATCAGATCACGCAGCCGGACCTCGATTCCGCCTGCGGGGTCCGTCACATACACCGGGTCCAACGCACCCGTCGGCAGGATGCGAATGACCGCACAAGACAAGTGTATTGGATGATCCGGGTGAAACAGCCGGGCCACGTCCTCCGCCCGCACGCGGACAATCCCACTCGCGCGCTCAATCCCGCATTGCACGGGCGCGATCGGGACCATGAGGTTAAGCCGCCCTGCGAGCGCCCAGCCCGTAATCTCGGGCAGGCTGCGCCCCCAACGAATCGGCAACTCGGTCAAATAGAAAAATGCCCTCGAAATCTTTGGCATGTCAGTTTCCTTTTTCTCCGCAACGCCGGTGCGCTCGGCAATTCCGGCCACTGCGGTATCAGCGTGCCGGATCGCAGAATGCGGCTCCGGCCCGAAGCCGGAAGCAGTCGAGCACAGCGGCACGGCCCTGCGGTCAGTGACCCTTTGGGAAGTGCGTGAAGTCCCGATTGATATTTCCGGACCGGACCCCAACCATCTGTTCCCGCGCGAGAAAATCACGACTGACGTTTGCTCTATCACTGGTGGTCATTCAAAATAGCGGCAAAATCCAAACCAATGTGCACAACGGGCTGACCGCAATGCCCAACGGCGCACAGCAAGGACACACGCCTCAGGCAACATAAGGCCCGTGTCGACCTGTCGGTCTAACTGTGTCCAGGGATTGATTCTGCCTACTCAGGACAAATGAGCCGTCGCTGTAGCACCCTAAAAGCTGTGTAAGTCATTGATTCTCAATAACCGGAATAAATCCCGGCGTATTAAATCCGGTTTATTCCTAAATTCCGGTGGGGCGCGTCTGCTTTCTTCGCGGCGTCCGGGGGCTGTCCTCGGATATTGCAAGGAGATGCACATGTCTGACCTCGAATTGGACAGCACAATGGGCGGTGTTGGCACCCAGCCCATGCTGTCGGAATGGATGAGTCGCGCGGAACTCGCCGCTGAACTGGACCTGACCCCAGAAACCCTTTGTCGCTGGACCGCACGGCGCATCGGCCCTGCACCGACACAAGTCGGGCGCAAGGTGTTCTACCGACGCGACACCGTGCGCGCCTGGCTTCTCGCACAGGAACAGGATCGCCATGGCTCCTCCAGCGGCGCAGGAAAAAAACCTCGGGGGCGGCGATGAGCGTGCCCCACCCATTCCGCAAGCGCAGCCGACACGCTGAACGCGATGAAGCCCGCCAGGACTGGATCGATGAGCGTCGGCGCGAAGCTCGTATTGTTGTGGCCGACCTCGTGCATCATTCCGATCATATGCTGCGCATTGCGTGCAAGGTTTTGGTCCAGCACGGCGAGACGCCAGAGGAATGCGAGGATGCGCGCATCTTATTGGTGATCCTCGACGCTAAATCACCCGGTCGTGACTATTGCCGGTCTAGTGACGGGGAGGGCCGCTCATGAAACGACGCGGAACACCCGAGGCGGACTTGCAGCGCGCTGTTGTAGTGGCTTTGCGCTTCGCTTTGCCCAAAGGTGCGATAATCCATCACTGCGTCAATGAGGTCACCGAAGCAGGCCCGCGCGGTGCCAAGCGCCAAGCGATTCTAGTCGGCATGGGCGTTCATCCCGGCTTTGCCGATCTGGTGATCCTTTGTGACGGGCGCGTGCTGTTTTTGGAGCTGAAATCGCTCAAGGGCAAGCTTAGCCCAGCGCAGGAAGCGTTTCGCGACGCTGTGCTGGCGCAGGGCTTTGGTTGGGCCTTGGTACGCTCGCTTGATAACGCGCTGGGCGCGCTGGCCGATCATGGGTTCACTTCGCGCATCGCTGCCCCTGTTGGGAGGGCAGCACCATGAGCCATGAAGCCACCAATTGGGCAATCAAGCAGCGCGGTTTAAAACCGACCACCAAAATCGTGCTCTGGCATCTCTGCGATCGATTCAATCCGGATTATGGCTGCTTTCCCTCACAGGTGCGGCTGGCCGATGATTGCGAGATCAGCCGATCAACTTTGAATGAACATCTCGGACAGCTGGAGGCCACAGGCTTGTTGCGCCGTGTCCCCCGCATTGACCCGGTGACCAAACGCCAGATGCAAACCCGCTACATCTTGGGGTTCGAGCCGGGCTTCACACCTGCTGATGTGGCTCCATGTCCGGAAACCGGACACGGGAATGCGCCCATCGGCTTTGACGCAGAAATGGCCGCTAGAATAGACCCCGATGTTCCCATTTCAGGTGAGCCGTGTCCAGAATTCGGACACGGAATTGAGGCGGAAGCCGTGTCCGGATTTCGCCCCGACCCGTGTCCGGAAAATGGCCAAAGCCGTGTCCGGAATCCGGACACTAACCTTGTAAGAGAACCTTTAAGGAAACCAGTAAAGGAGGAGGAGGAGGACGCGCAGGCGCGAGATTCAAGTTTTGAGATTTTCTTTACTGAACTGCTCGGGGCGCTGGGCTTTGCTGCCGATGCCAGCCTCCCGGCCTGGTGGCAGGGCGAACCTGCGCGGTTGCACGTTCGCCGCTGGAGCGAGGACCTCGGGTTGTCCGAGGATCGGATCATCCAGATAGCAGCTGAGACCCGGCACAATCATCCTGCCCCACCAGATGGGCCCAAGGCGCTGGATCGGTTCATGGAACGCGCAGCCCAGCGCGACGCTCGGATGGCTGCAACCGGCCCGACGCAAAAAGCCAAGCGCAGCCGCAAGGCGCAAGGACAGCCACCGCCCAGCCCGGATGAGCTGGCGGCGTTTTATGCGGCCAAGATCAACTCCGACGAATACCTGCCCGCCAGCATGATCAGCAACGCCATGTGCGAAGCAATGCTGACCAGAGGGCTGGTGACCGCAGAGCGGCTGCGCGCCCGAGGCGTGCTATGAGCCGTTTTGATCGCAGGCTCCATGGGCAGACAAGCGGCCGCTCCCCCGATGCAGGGCAGCAATCGCACACCAAGCAGGGCTGTCCCAAGCGCGTAATGACTGTGCAGCAAGCGGTGGAATGGGCCTTCCGCGTTGAGTACGCGCAGCTAGAACTCCCAGAGCCACCGGACCCCGAGCGTGTGCAAGGGTTTGGCTTTGGTCTCGAATACGTCCTGATGCAACGCGCGGCGCTGGGCTGCAAAGTGGACGGTGGACAGCACAAGATCGGCAACTACACCCACGAGGACGCAGAGGTGATCGCTGCCACAGTAGCTGGCATGCCCGACAACCTTGGCGGGATCCGCATGGCAATCCGCGTTGCAGAACTCGCACGCGCTGGGCTGACACCGGACTGGATGCCAGGCGCTGTGCCGCGCTGCGTTCCAGTCGACATCAAACGGAACCGGCATGGTGATCGCGCTGTGAGCGTAGTCGTCGGCACCGAGCGCGTTTTAATCAAAAGGAAATGGCGGACGATCGAAGTTCGGGCCTGTCCGGTCACCTGGCGGCCGCATCCGCAACAGATCGCCTCCGCTCGGCGCGGCTATGAGGATTGGTGGGCAGCGCTGGATTGGGTGCGCGATGGGCTCTTGGCAGGTGGGATGTTGCGGGAAGTCCAGGTAGCGGAAGTCATGCCGAAGGTGCGGCCATGGTACTGAGCCAAGCATCTCATCCTTGACAGGTTCCCATATCGGTAACATAAGGGATTGAGTTACCAAGGAGGGAACCATACGAGGTAATATGCGGATCCTGTCAAGACGAACACTGGTCGAGTATTGGACCAAGCACGCTGCAGCAAAAGCTCCCCTTCTGTTTTGGTATGCAGAAATTGAGCGAGCGCAATGGGAACGGCCGCAGGATGTGAAGGACATGTTTGGCGGGTCGGTAGACTTCGTGGGAGACAGTAGGATAGTATTTGACATCGGAGGCAATAAGTTCCGGCTGGTCGCCCGTGTTGTGTATGGGCCGTATTACCGCGTGATGATCAAGTTCGTGGGAACCCACGCAGAATATGACAAGATTGACGTAACCAAGGTCTAAGTAAATCAGGAAAGAACAAATGGAACTCCGTGTCATTCGAACAGATGAAGATCTGGATTGGGCGCTTGCAGACATCGAGCAATACTTCGATGCACCGCCCGCACTCGGGACAGCAGAGGCCGATCGCTTCGATATTCTGACCGACCTCATCGAAGCCTATGAAAACCGCGAATACCCAATCGAAGCGCTGGATCCTATCGAGACGTTGAAAGTGTTCATGGACATCAAGAAGAAGAAGCAGAGCGATCTCGCAGAGCTGGTTGGTGGCAAACCCCGCGCGTCTGAAATCATGAACCGCAAGCGCCCGCTCACACTGCGAATGATCCAGAAGATCAACAGCAGCTGGAAAATCCCGGCAGCGTCTTTGATCGCGCCCTATCACCTCGAAGCCAACAGCGAAGGGGCCTGACCCCCCTCCCATGGTTCCTCCCGGGCCCGATCCGTATACGGGGGGGCTGAGCGCAGCATTTCGCTAGCGCGTGGCTTTTTCACCGGGGAATCCACTTTGAAGCCACCCCGTCCAAGCTTGAGATAAAAGTGACTCATTATCAAAGAGTTGGCGCGTGCAACCGGTGGCCAAAAAGTGGATTTTACTATTTTAGTCAAGAATCCACCTTGGCCAAAACCTAGCCAGTTTGGCCAAGGTTGGAAGCCATCCCAACAGCGACCTGTTTTAGACTTTGCAGAACCTACTGATTCAAAACACAAAACGTGATTGACTTTTCTAGCCCCCTTGACGTACCCCTTTATCATCGAAGATTTGCGCCCGGAGGATATCCCTCGCGGGCGTTTTTGTTTTTCCCACATCGCGGACCCGATCCTGTCGCTGGCAATGTTGCCCGCGCGCATCGGCACGGTCGCCCTGCCCCAAACGAGAACCGCCACATGGACCTGGTCTTTGCGCCAAGCCAGATCGAGACTTGGCCTCTCGACCGGCTGCGCCCTTACGCTCGCAATGCCAAGATGCACGGCGACGATCAGGTGGCGAAAATCGCTGCCAGCATGGCCAAGTTCGGCTGGACCGTGCCCTGCATGGTGGCCGACGATGGCGAGCTGATCGCAGGCCATGGCCGGGTGCTGGCCGCCGCGATGTTGGGACTGAAAGATGTGCCGGTTATCCGGCTCAGCCATCTCGACGAGGCCGAGCGCCGAGCCTACCGCATCGCTGACAACAAGCTGACGGAACTGGGCGAATGGGACGAGGCGATCTTGCGTGACGAAATCGCGGGATTGCTGGCTGAGGATTTCGACCTGTCGCTCTTGGGCATCAGCGACGATGACCTGGATGCCCTGCTGCGGGATCCGGATGCGCTGGGCGACGATGGCCCGGTCGAGGGCGAGGATGATGTTCCGGACCTGCCGGTCACGCCGGTGTCGGTGCCGGGTGATCTCTGGCAGCTGGGTGCGCATCGTTTGATCTGCAGCGATAGCACCAGCGCTGACGTGGTTGGGCGGCTGCTGGGAGATGTCCGCCCGCTGCTGATGGTCACCGATCCGCCCTATGGCGTGGAGTATGATCCCTCATGGCGCAACCAGGCGGGCGCCGCCAAGACCAAGCGCACCGGCAAGGTGCTGAACGATGACCGCGCCGACTGGCGCGAGGCATGGGCGCTGTTTCCCGGCGATGTGGCCTATGTCTGGCATGGCGCGCTGCATGCCGCGACGGTTGCCGAAAGCCTGACGGCCGCCGGTTTCGCCATCCGGTCGCAGATCATCTGGGCCAAGGACCGGCTGGTGCTCAGCCGGGGCGATTACCACTGGCAGCATGAACCTTGCTGGTATGCGGTGAAGAAGACCGGCAAGGGCCACTGGGCAGGCGATCGCAAACAGACGACGCTCTGGCAAATCGCAAACAAGGATCAGGATGCGGACACGGTGCACGGCACGCAGAAGCCGGTGGAATGCATGCGCCGCCCGATCCTGAACAACTCCAGTCCCGGCCAAGCTGTGTACGAGCCCTTCATGGGATCCGGCACCACGCTGATCGCGGCCGAGACCACGGGGCGTGTCTGCTTCGGCGTGGAATTGAACCCGGCCTATGTCGACGTCGCCATCGAGCGCTGGCAGTCCTTTACCGGTCATGAGGCAGTGCTGGTGGAAACCGGTGAGACCTTTGCTGCCCTCAAGGCGAAACGGCTCGCGGCATGACTGTGCATCTGCGCGCGAGCCAGATCGCGTTCTGGCCGCTGGATCGGCTGAAGCCCTATGCCCGCAACGCCAAAACCCATGGCGCCGACCAGGTGGCAAAGATCGCCGCCAGCATGGCCGAGTTCGGATGGACCGTGCCTTGCCTCGTCGCAGCGGATGGCGAATTGATCGCAGGCCATGGCCGCGTCCTGGCCGCGGTTCAGCTCGGGATGACGGAGGCACCCGTGATCGTGCTGGGCCATCTGACCGAGGCACAACGCCGGGCCTATCGTATCGCAGACAACAAACTTACGGAGATGGGTGACTGGGACGAGACCCTGCTGCTTGAGGAACTGCGGGGATTGCTGGCAGAGGATTTCGATCTGGGGCTGATCGGGATCCCAGAGAATGAGCTGGACGCCTTACTGCGCGACGCGGACGAGGACCGCACACCAATAGATGACGACACTGCTGACAGAATTCCCGAGCCCCCAGCCGAACCGATCACTCGCCCTGGCGACATCTGGGCGCTGGGCAATCACCGGCTGATCTGCGGCGATGCTACCGACGCCGCAGTGGTGGCGCGGCTGATGGACGGGGCGCAGGCGTCGATGATGTTCACCTCGCCGCCCTATGCGCAGCAGCGCGACTATGGGGCAGCGAAAGAGAAGGTTGGCGATTGGGATGCGCTGATGCAGGGCGTGTTCGCCGCCGCGCCTGTCAGCGAGGCTGCCCAACTGCTGGTCAATCTCGGCCTCGTGCATCGCGACAGCGAATGGCAGCCCTATTGGGAAGGATGGGTCGAATGGATGCGCACCTCTGGCTGGCGACGCTTTGGCTGGTATATCTGGGATCAGGGTCCGGGCTTGCCGGGCGACTGGAACGGCCGCCTGGCCCCATCTCACGAGTTCATTTTCCACTTCAACCGCGCACCGCGCAAACCGCACAAGACCGTTCCATCGAAGCATGCGGGCGCAACCCTCGGCGGCGGTGGGCTGCGCGGGGCCGACGGCACCGTCCACGCCAAGACCGGCACCGGCAATGCGATCCAAAGCCACCGCATCCCGGACTCTGTCTTCCGCATCATGCGCCACAAGGGCGGGCTGGGTACGGCTGGTTCGCACCCTGCTGTCTTTCCGGTGGCGCTGGTCGAGGCGGTGCTGGAAGCCTTCACCGATCCGGGCGATCTGGTCTATGAGCCGTTCTGCGGCTCCGGCACCCAGATCGTCGCGGCCGAACGCGCCGGGCGGCGCTGCTTCGCGGTGGAACTGGACCCAGTGTACTGCGACGTCGCCGTGCGGCGGTGGGAGATGGCGACGGGAAGGACAGCCAGCCTTGTCATCGAACCGACTGAAACCGCAAAACCGGCACGCAACAGAAAGAAACGCGCATGACAGCCCAGTCCCGCCGAATGTCACTGATCGAGGCTGTCACCAATGTCGCGCTGGGGTATGTGCTGGCTGTCGTCACGCAGATCATCGTGTTCCCATGGTTCGGCTTGCACACGAGCCTTGGTGACAATCTGGCGCTGGGCGCAGTTTTCGTGGGGATATCCCTGCTGCGCAGCTACGCGCTGCGCAGGTTGTTCTCGCGCTTGAGGTAATGGCTGGTGTCAGGCCCCATCAAGTTTATACACGGTGCCCCGTTGATCAACCTTCTCGGAGATGATCGGAAGTCCAAGCTTCTTCTTCAACCCGCCCGAGATCATGCCTCTGGCGGAATGTGCAGCCCAGCCGGTCACCTTAACGATTTCGCTGATGGATGCGCCCTGTGGCCGCTGAATGAGCGCGATGATCTCCGCCTGCTTGGTCCCAGCCCGGATAGCGATCGGCTTGGGCGTGGCAGAACCAGTTGGTGCAGCAGACGCATCTTTCGACTCCGGGGCCAGCTCCAGTTTCGCCGTGCGCGGATTGGTCGTCGTGGTCGCCACCACCGGCTCGATGCCGATCGCCGCAAGACCGGCCTCTGTCGCAACCAGCGTAGTGCCGTGGCCATCGCCGGTCTCGCGCCAGAGCGACTCGCCGCGCCGAAGGTTGGCCTCGACCTCCTCGAGCCATCCGCGTGTGATCATCGCAGTCACGGCCTTCTGTGCGGCAGCGCCATGCAGGCCTTCGGGCAGCGGCATGGCAAGATTTTCAGGGCGCGTGGCCGCGCGGCTGAGGATGATGGTCTGGGTATCGGTGAGTTTGGGCATCTGGGCCTCCTGTCATGGAATAAGTTGTCGGGGATGATCAGTCACTTTCGGCCATCGCGGCGGCGATGGCGAAATGCTGCACCCACCCCGTCAGGTAGGGCAGCCCTGCGGGGATCCCGTCGCAGCACTCGGTCTTGCGGCTGATACGCCAGTCCTGCCAGCGGCGGATCGCGGAGGTGATGGCGGTCTCGAGCGCGATGTTGCAGCCAGTCATGTTGCCGACCACATCGTCGGCGAAGTGGCGACCCATGCGGCTGTCGAGAAAGTCGCGGATGCCGATCATCTCGTCCTCGCTGTCTGCACCGATGGCATCAGCGATCAGGCGCGACGCGGTGGTCCAGACATCTGCGCTGCGGCGGTCGCGGTGGGGGCAAACAGTCAGGGCCCGGAAGAACCCATAGTCCTCGTTGCGGCTGGTCAGAATTGGGTGCGTGGTCATGATTGTGATCCTTCTTGTAAGTGGTGGCGGGGCGCTCAGCCCCACCCGTTCGGGTTCAAGCAGCGCTGGCGGCTTCCAGCGTGGCGATATGGCTGCGCAGCGTGGCGACCTCTTCGCGCGCGGCGTCGGCCCAGAAGGCAGCGCGCGCGTTACAGGCGCGGGCCAGACGCTCGGCATCATGCGGCGTGAAGCGGTTGACCTTGTGCGCGCGGCCATGGCCCGTGCAGGTGGCGCGGTGCTTGCGGCCCTCGGGCGTGAGCGTGAAGGTCAGGGGCCCGAAGTCATCGATCACGATCCAGTTGTGCGAGGCGATCGTGGCGCAGGCGCTGGGCGCGAGGCGGGCTTCGATCTCGTCAGCGGCAGCGCGGAAGTCGGCGATCAGGGTGGTGGCGGTAGTGGTCATGGTGGTGGCTCCGTGGTGAGTTGCATCGTTTTGGTACAATCACATTCGCTCTACTGCTCTGATTATCGTAGGCAATTATGAGCAATATCAGTGCTTTATGATCTATCTGTGCCACTCAGGCGATCCAGTCCGTATTGTGCGACGCCGCCTGTTCCGCCTCATGGCGCTGCGCCGCATCGGGCGGGTCGCGACGGGCGTTGACGATGGCCACGAAGAGCGCGCGGGCGACCACGGTGACATCGTCGGCACCAGCGCTTGAGAGCTGGACGTCGTGAACGGCGATCGCCTCGCCCAGATCCGTCAGGGCATAGAGCGTCGCGAATTCCGCCTCGGTCGGGTCGCAGGTCTCGGTTTCCCAGTCGTGTTCGGACACAGCGACGCTGCGGCAAAAGCACAGATCGAAACCGATGGCGCATTCGCGGCGGGCCAGATCGTCGAGGGTTTCGCCCTCAGACAGGCAGTTGAGGGAAGGATTGGTCATTGGGCTGCCCCTTCGGAGTCGAGTTCCACCCATCCCCCGTCCCGCCAGACGTAGAGGTGACAGAGCTGGCAGGTCGGGCGCGGCAGGATCGGCGGCTCGCGGGGCGAATCGAAGCAGTCCAGCGCGTCTGCGCGGACCTGCCGGATTTCCTTGGCGGCGAGGATGTCCTCGGGCGTCCACGGCGCCAGCGCGGGAAGCATGTGCGCGGGGTAGCCGTCGAAGTGGCAATAAATGTGAGCCCATTCTGCGGGTCCGATCTCGATGGCGATCTGCGCGCGCGTACTCATGGCTGTCTCCTTGTTGCAGTTTTGTTGCGGGCTTGCGCGCGGGCTCAGATGAGTCCGTGCTGTTGCAGGAGGGGGACGACATCGGCCAACTCGATCGTCAGGCAGTCGATCCCGATCCGGCCCGCCATCTCGAAGACCTCAGCGTTCAGGTTGACGTCATTGAAATGGCCCTGCAGCGCGGGCACGGTCATGGCCTCAATAAAGCGGCTGCGGTCGATGAAGATGCGTGTCGTGTCGGAAGTGGTGGCGATGGCCATGTGCGTGTCCTTTCAGGAGTAGGTTGTTGGACGTGTGGGGTTTTAAGCGGCGCGGCGTCCGGCCTCGAAAGCCTCCTCGAGCGCTGCGCGGATGGACCAGACGGCGACATCGTGGAAGTCAAGGCGATCGCGGTTGCGGGTTTCCAGCGTCTCAACGGTGTGGAAATGCTTCGCTGCGATCTCCAGCAGCAGGGCTTCGCTGGGGGCTTTGGCGAGGGTTGTGGTCTTCGTGGTCATGGCGTCGTCTCCAGGGCTGAGTTGCATCGTTTTCCTGCATCCAGAGTCGCTCTATGTGGGAGTGTAATCAACTGAATAAGATCGTTATTCTCATTTAGTTACAATATGTTGAGGGTATTCACAGCGCCATGGAAGGACTGTCTGAACGCGCCTATGCGGAACGCTCCGGCCTCTCGCGCGGGGCCGTGCAGAAGGCGCGCAAGAACGGGCGGTTGGTGCTGTTCCCGGACGGGTCGATCAACGCTGCCGCTTCGGATGCGCGCCGCGGAGTGATGACCGATCCCGATCAGCAAATGCGCTCACGAGGTGGTTTGGGCGCTGGAGGTGATGGCGGAGCGAACGGCGGCGGCAGCGTCTCCGGTCCCGGCGACAGCACGTCCTATCTGAAGGCGCGCACGGCACTGACGGTCTACCAGGCCCAAGAGCGCCAGCTGTCGATCCAGAAGAAGAAGGGTGTATTGGTCGACCGCGCACGCGCCGAGACGCTGGTGTTCCGCTTGGCCCGCCAGGAGCGCGACACCTGGGTCACCTGGCCCACCCGCGTGGCAGCCCTGATGGCCGCACAATTATCCGCAGAAATGGAGAAGGCCTCGGGCATACCCGTGACGATCGAGACTGCGATCCTGCAAAGGGTGCTGGAAACCCATGTCCGAGAGCAGCTCGACGCCCTGGCAGACCTCAGGGTCTCGCTTGCATGATGAGGGGGCAACAGCAGACCTGACCGAGGGCCTCGACCTCGCCTTCGACGGGGCAGAAGACATCCTGCGGACCTGGCGGCGCGGAATGCGGCCCGATGCCGACCTCACGGTGTCGGAATGGGCAGATGCGCATCGCTGGCTCAGCTCGCGCGCCTCGGCCGAGCCAGGGCGATACCGCACCACGCGCACGCCCTATCTGCGCGGCATCATGGATGCTCTTTCGCCGAAACACCCGGCGCAGAGGATTTCGTTCATGAAGGCCGCGCAGGTCGGGGCCACGGAAGCGGGCAACAACTGGATCGGCTTTGTCATCCACCACGCGCCGGGGCCCATGCTGGCGGTGCTGCCGACCGTGGAGATGGCCAAGCGCACATCGCGCGGCCGGATCGATCCGCTGATTGAAGATAGCGCTGCACTGAAGGAGAGGGTGAAGCCAGCGCGCTCGCGCGATGCCGGCAATTCGATGCTGTCCAAGGAATTCCCAGGCGGCATTCTGGTGCTGACCGGGGCGAACAGTGCGACGGGCTTGCGGTCGATGCCTGCGCGGTATGTATTTCTCGATGAGGTCGATGCCTATCCGGCCTCGGCCGACGAGGAAGGCGATCCGGTCACGCTGGCGGAAGCGCGCACCACGACCTTCGCGCACAGGCGCAAGGTGTTCATGGTCTCGACGCCCACGATCCGGGGTCTGAGCCGGATCGAGCGTGAGTTTGAGGCATCGGACCAGCGGCGGTATTTTGTCCCGTGCCCGCATTGCGGCCACATGCAATGGCTGCAGTTTGAACGGCTGCGCTGGGACAAAGGGCAGCCTGACTCCGCAGCCTACCACTGCGCAGGGTGTGAAAAACCCATCGCGGAGCACCATAAGACGGAGATGCTGGCGCGGGGCGAATGGCGGGCAACCGCTGTCGGTACCGATCCAAACGCGATCGGCTTCCACATCTCAGCGCTCTATTCGCCGATCGGCTGGAAAAGCTGGGAACAGGTCGCACGGGAGTGGGTGGCAGCGCAAGGCTCCGACGAGATGCTGCGCGCTGCGCGCAACACGCTGCTGGGCGAAACCTGGATTGAGAGCGGGGAGGCCCCGGAATGGCAACGGCTGGCGGATCGCCGTGTATCTTTCCCGGCACAGATCCCCGCAGGTGGGCTGTTCCTGACCGCCGGGGCAGATGTGCAGAAGGACCGGATCGAAGTGGATGTCTGGGCCTGGGGACGCGGGCTCGAAAGCTGGCTGGTGGATCACATCGTGATCCCGGGCGGGCCGGACGATCCCGCTTGTTGGGATAAACTGACGGCCTTGCTGAGCCAGATGTGGGCGCACCAGAACGGTGCGATCATGACGCTGGCGAAACTCGCCATCGATACGGGTTACGAGTCCGCCGCTGTCTATGCCTGGGCGCGCAAGCAGGGGATCGCGCAGGTCGCACCCGTCAAGGGCCTGGAAGGCTTCAACCGGGCTACGCCCGTGTCGGGCCCGACCTTCGTTGATGCCACAGTGAATGGGCGGAAACTGAAACGCGGGGCCCGGCTCTGGACCGTGGCCACAGCGACCTTCAAGGCCGAGACTTATCGTTATCTTCGGATCGAGAAGCTGACGGATGAGGATCGCGCGCTGGGCGTGGCACCGCCTGCCGGGACCATTCACCTGCCTGATTGGGCGGACAGCGAGTGGTTGAAACAGCTGGTGGGTGAACAGCTGGTGACGATCCGCAACAAGCGCGGCTTTGCCCGCCAGGAATGGCAGAAGCTGCGCGAACGCAATGAAGCACTGGATACCCGCGTCTATGCCCGCGCCGCGGTCTGGATCCTCGGCGCCGACCGCTTTGATGAGCGCATGTGGCGGCAGCTCGAGAAGCAGGCCGGGGTCGAGACCGTGGTGATCGCACCGAACAGTGAACCCGAGAAACCAAACAGCCCGCAAGCCGGGCGAGTAACACCGCCAAGGCGGCGCGGCTGGAAGATCAGCACGCCTCGATACATGGAGTGACCAGAACCACGATGACACTCGACGAGTTGAAATCCCGCCACAGCGCGCTGCTGGCCGCCCGCTACAGCGGCACGCGCTCGGTCAGCTATGACGGCAAGACGGTGAATTACGGCACGGATGCGGAGCTTGCCGCGGCGATCGGCGATATTGAGCGGCGCGTGGCCAAGCTAGAGCGCAGCGCCGGGCGCATCATGCGCCCCTATGTCGTGAAGGATCTGTGATGAACTGGCGACAGCGTCTCGGTGCTTTCATCGGTGGGTTTGACGCAGGCCAGCAGCACCGCCGCCTGCGCGGGTTTCAGGCGACGCGCGCGCATGTGAATGCGCTCATCGCGGCGTCAGGTCCGGATATTACGGCCCGTGCCCGCTGGCTGGTGCGCAACAACGGCTATGCTGTGAACGCGGTTGAAAGCTGGGCGGCCAACACCGTGGGCGATGGCATCAAGCCGATCTCGAAGATCGCGGATCCCTCCCGCAAGGAAGAGCTGCAGCGTCTCTGGCTCACTTGGACAGATGAGGCCGACGCTGAGGGTTTGACTGATTTTTACGGACTACAGCGCAGGGCCGCGCGCGAAGTGTTCATGGCAGGCGAGGTGTTCTTCCGGATCCGGATGCGCCGCGCGGGTGATGGGCTGAGCGTGCCGCTGCAGCTGCAGATGCTGCCTGCGGAGATGTTGCCGCTGGAGCAAACAAGCATCGCTGCAAACGGCAATGCAATCCGTCAGGGCATCGAATTCGACCGGATCGGACGACGCGTGGCCTATCACTTCTTCCGTCGCCATCCCGGTGACAGCACTGATCCGGGACTGGCAGGTGACATCGTGCGTGTTCCAGCATCGGAAGTCATCCATGTGATCGACCCGGTCGAGGGCGGGCAGCTGCGCGGGGTGTCAAAACTGGCCCCGGCCATCGTGAAGCTGTTTCTGCTCGATCAGTACGACGATGCCGAGCTCGACCGGAAGAAGGTCGCGGCGATGTATGCCATGTTTGTGACCTCGCCCGCGCCGGAGAACCCGCTAGCCCCAGCCGAGGACGAGGATATGCCAGCGGGCGTCGAGATCAGCCCGGGCCAGATCGTGCGGCTCGATCCGGGTGAAGATGTCACCGTGGGTCAGCCTGCCGACAGCGGCGCGACCTACGAGCCGTTTCAGTACCGGACCCTGCTGCAGATCTCGGCAGCGCTGGGAATCCCATATCCCTATCTCGCCAATGACATGGTGAAGGGGAACTTCTCAAACTCACGACTGGCTCTGATCGAATTCCGTCGCCGCGTTTCGGCCTGGCAGCATTCGGTTATGGTCTACCAGCTCTGCCGCCCAATCTATGCGCGCTGGATGGATGCGGCGATCTTATCAGGCGGGCTGACGCTGCCCGACTATGAAGCCAACCGCGTGCGGCTGCTCACGGCTGACTGGCTGCCGACCAAATGGGACTGGGTCGATCCGCTGAAGGACGCCAACGCTGAAATCGCTCAGATCGAAGCAGGCCTGAAATCCCGCACACAAGCCATTGCCGAGCGCGGCTATGACGCGGAACAGGTCGACCGCGAGATCGCGGCGGAGCGGGAGCGCGAGCGATTGCTGGGGCTGGACTTCCGCCGCCCGGGATCACCTGCGCAAGGCGTAAAGGCGGTGCCAAGCTCGGATGAAGATGACGGCGAAGACACCGAACCGGCAGAAGAAACCGATGCCGTGGAAGACAATCCGCGCAATTCTGAGGACCAGCCCTGATGCTCCATTCCCGCATTGCCACGCGCGCCTTCAACACGCCGCTGCTGGTTGAGCCCTCCAAAGCCATGGCGTTTCTGTCGGGGCTAGGACCGCGCATTCTAGGGCGACAGGTCGAGATGGTGGAGCCGGATGGTGCGAGCGAGGGCGCAGTGCTTCTACCCGCCTGCGCCAGCATCCTCGCCGGAAACCTCGCTGTGCGCCTGCATCAAAATGGCGACGCGCCCTATCCGGTCGTGGACGGCATCGCCGTAATCGAGATCTCCGGCGTACTCATTCACCGGGGCGGCTGGGTCGGCCAGTCCTCAGGTCAGACCAGCTACGAGGGGATCGCAGCACAGATTGATGCGGCGGCCAGCGATCCTAATGTGCGCGGCCTCGCGTTGGAAATTGACAGTTTTGGAGGCGAAGTCGCAGGGATATTCGACCTAGCCGATCGTATTCGTGCAATTCGTGCCACCAAACCTGTCTGGGCTTTTGTAGCTGAACACGCTTTCTCTGCAGGATACGCGCTGGCCAGCCAGGCTGATCGCATTCTGCTACCACGTACTGGAGCCGTTGGCAGCATCGGTGTCGTCGTTATGCATGCCGACCTCAGTGGTGAGCTTGATCAGGACGGTGTGCGCGTGACCTTGATCCATTCAGGGCGGCATAAAGTGGATGGCAATCCGTATCAGCCCCTGCCTGATGCCGTTCGTGATGACATCCAGCGCGAGATCGATGTGTTGCGGTTCCTCTTTACGGAGACCGTCGCGGCAGGACGTGCGGAACGGTTAAGCCAGGAGGCCGCCCTCGCAACCGAAGCCGCAACCTACCGCGGGGCAGACGCTGTCGCCGCGGGTCTCGCCGATGAGGTCATCGATCTGCAGCGCGGTTTTGCTGCCTTCCGACAGCGCGTGGCAAACACACCAACACTCGCACCCGTGCGCGCAACGCGTGCGACAGCGCTCCAGTCCCGCAAACCAACCCAACCGAAAAAGGAGGCACAGATGGCCGCCCAAACTGACACCACGGACAGCATTGCAGAGAATGATGCTGAAGATACCCTGCGAGATGAAACTCCCGATGAGGCAACACTTCCGCAGGATGGTCATTCCGCTGCCGGTGAGGATCAACCTGCCGCCCCGGCCACGCCCCCTGCGGCACCCGCTCCGCCGGTCTCGGACGCAGCGCAGCCGGGCAATCTGGCTGAACTTTCGGCAAAACTGCGCAACGAGGCCGCAGATATTGCCGAGATCGCAGCACAAGCTGGACGGCTTGGTATTGCCATTGATGCAGCAAAGGCCCTGCGCGAAGGCACGGCCCCGGAAGCCTTGCGCCGCCTGGTTCTGGAACGCGCCAGCGCCGCGGCGGATGCCCGCGATATCGTCGTAGCGCCGCCATCGCCGGTCATCCCCAAAAGCGCCGAAAGCCCGATCGTGGCCGCCGCTAAACGCGCGGCCTCTGCAGGTGCAAAGGGCTGAAACCCCTCACATCCCTGAAACCCTGCCACCTGATCCCCCGCCGCTCCACCCCGGCGGGGGATTTCTTTTTGCACCCAGATCACAAGGATCCCCGACATGACCGTCCTGACCCAGCCGCCCACCATGGGCGATGTTCTCAAATATGAGGTAAACCCGAACTTCACCCGCGAAACCATCACCCTGCTTGCGGGCACCGCCTATCCTGTCGGCGCCGTGCTCGGAAAAATCACCGCCAGCGGCAAGTACAAGTTTGCGACCTCCGGCGGATCCGACGGCGCGCAAACGGCGGCGGCCGTTCTGCTCTATGCGGTCGACGCCACGGAGGCGGATGCCACCGCCATCATCCTCGCCCGCGGCCCAGCCATCGTCTCGAAAGCAGCGCTCGTCTTTGATGCCACCGTCGATGACGTTGCAAAAATTGCCACAAAGCACGGTCAGCTGACTGCGCTGGGCATCATCCCACGCGATAGCGCCTGATTGATGGCACGCAGCATCCCGCCTGCGCCGACACATTAGCGTCGATCACCGCCAAACCAAGTTCAGCCCTCATTCCCTCGGAGTAACCCATGACCCTCACCCGTAATCCCTTCGACGCGGGCGGCTATTCGCTCGCAGATATGACGCAGGCCATCAACATCCTGCCCAACCTCTACACCCGCCTTGGCCAGATCGGCCTGTTTCGCTTTGAGGGCGTGTCACAGCGCTCAATCGTGATCGAACAACGCGAAGGGGTGCTGAGCCTGCTGCCATCGGTGCCACTGGGTGCGCCCGCCACCGTGGGCACCCGTGAGCAGCGTTCCATGCGGTCCTTTGCGCTTCCCTGGATCCCGCATGATGACGTGATCCTGCCCGCAGATATCCAAGGCATGCCCGCATTGGGCCTCTCGGACGCCGCCGATCCACTGGTCGAGGTGATGAACCGCAAGCTCACGTTGATGCGTCGCAAACATGCCCAGACCCGCGAATACATGGAGATGAATGCCCTGCGCGGTATCGTGAAGGACGGCGCGGGCACCACGCTTTACGACTATTTCACCGAGTTTGGCCTCGAGAAGATCTCGATCGACTTTGTGTTTGGCACTGCTGGCACAAATGTACAGGGTAAGGTGCGCAGCGTGCTGCGCGCCATGGAGGACAATCTGCTTGGCGAGACCATGACCACCGCCCATGCGCTGGTCAGCTCGGAATTCTTCGACAAGCTGATCAGCCACCCCAAGACCGAAGAGGCCTACAAGTTCTTCTCGGCCACAGGTGGCCAGCCGCTGCGCGAGGACATGCGCCGGGCTTTTCCTTTTGCTGGCATTCTGTTCGAGGAATACAATGGGTCTGTCACGCTCTCGAATGGCACCTCCGAGCGGTTGATCCCCGCTGGTGAAGGGATCGCCTTCCCGCTGGGCACCTTCGATACCTTCACCACCTATGGCGGGCCCGCAAACCTGCTCGAGACCGCCAATACCATCGGATTGCCGCTCTACGCCCGCCAGATGATCGACGCCAAAGGCCGCTGGATCGATCTGATGACTGAAACCTCGATCTTGCCGGTGAACAAACGGCCCCGGATGGCGATCCGCCTGCACAGCGGCAATTGATGGATGGCCAGCTTGTCCGTGTTCCCTGCCGTGATCGACACGCTCTTCGCGGACAACAATATCGCCCGTGATGCGGTCTACATCGCGGACGGTGGTCCGCCCCAACTCGTCCGCGTTGTTACGCGGCGCGCGGACGAGGTCACAAGTTTTGGCGACGCGCGCATCTGGTCGGAGACAACCCGCATCGACCTGCGCGTGGCAGAGGTGGCGACCCCGCGCCCCGGCGATCGCCTTGAGATCGACGGCGACGCCTTCCTTATTCAGGGCGAGCCCACGCGCGATCGCGAGCGGCTGGTCTGGACTGTGGATTTGAGGCCCGCATGAAACTCAATGTAACCATCACCCCAAACCTCGCCACACTCATGGCAGCAGAAATCAAAGCTGGCGAACAGGCGGTGACAGCGGCCATGCGCGCGGCTGGCACACAGCTCAAATCCGACTGGCGCGGGCAGATCACGCAAGCGGGGCTTGGGCGACGGCTGGGCAATTCGATCCGCAGCCAGACCTATCCAAAGGTCGGGGAGAGCATCGATGCCGCAGCCCTTGTGTGGTCGAAAGCGCCTGTGATCATCGGTGCCCATGACACTGGCCCGCTGATCCGCTCCAAGGACGGGTTCTGGCTGGCGATCCCGACAGAGGCTGCAGGTAAGGGCGCGCGCGGCGGTCGAATTACACCGGGTGAATGGGAACGTCGACGAGGGCTCCGGCTCCGGTTTGTCTATCGCAGGCGGGGACCGAGCCTTTTGGTGGCTGAAGGTCGGCTGAATGCACGCGGGGTTGGTGTTGCATCACGCTCAAAGACGGGGCGCGGGCTGACCACAGTGCCGATCTTTCTGCTGGTCCGGCAAGTCAAGCTACGTAAGCGGCTGGATCTGGCGCGGGATGCAAAGGCGGCGCAGGAGAGGATACCCGGCGCAATCGTGGCAAACTGGGTAGATACCCGGTTTTGACGACGGTGGTCGACACGTTGCCTTCGTTGGCATATATTGCCATCAGAAAGCATGGAGTTGCATATGGCCACGCGAAACGTTGTTCTTACCGACCCGCAATCCGACCTTGTTGACCGGCTGGTCGCGTCGGGACGCTATCAGAATGCCTCTGAGGCGCTGCGGGCAGGACTGCGTCTGCTCGAGCGGGAGGAAAGCGAATTGAGCGCATTGCGTGATCGCCTAAGCACCGGCCTTGACGAAGCGCGCCGTGGTGATCTGGCCGAGGGGTCTGGCGAAGACGCCATGAGTCGCGCATTTTCTCGTGCTCGACAATCGTCTTGATGCCGAAGCCATGGCGGCTGACGCGGGCAGCGGAAGCATCATTGAGCGACATCGCCCACTGGACCTACGAAACGTTTGGACCGCGACAGGCTGAGGCCTATGAAGAAGGTCTGATCGCCACCTGCCGTGACATCGCGGCGGGTACTGCATTGTCGCAGGATTGCCGACGTCTGATCGATCCGGACCTGGCCGACGATCTGCGTTTTGTGCGCAATGGCCAGCATTTCATCGTGTTTGTCGAAGATACGGATCAGGTGATTATCATCGATTTTCTGCACAGCCGGTCCGACCTGCCGGGAAAGCTGGCCACTTTGCAAGGTCCCAAACCTGACCGCAAACGCTGAGACCTTCGGGTCGCATACGACCCGGAGCCCACCAATGCCCACCCCTCGCGAACACATCCTCACCGCTCTGGCGGACCTGTTGCGCACGGTGCCGCATGTGCCGGTGCTGCGTGGCGAGGTCCTGCCGGAGCGCATCTCCCCAGCAGGCCTGCTGATCTTGCGCGACGGCGATCCCGGCGATCCTGCGGTGACGCTGTCGCCGCTGAGCTATCACTACCAACATCGCGCCGAGCTTGAAGTCATCGTGCAGGGTGAGGCCCAGTCTGCGCAGCAGATGCAAGGGTCCGGGGGACCCTTGCAAGGAACAAACGACCGCGACACTGCCTTTGCAGCCCTTTGCGCCCAGATCGGCGCTGTCATCCGTGCAGACCGCACGCTCGGCGGGCGGTGTGACTGGGTTGAGGCAGAGGCGCCACAGCCGGTGGATCTGCCCGTTGAGGGGGATGCCAGCCTGAAGGCGGCGGTGATCCCGGTGGTCCTGCATTATTCAACTGACGACCCGCTGGCCTGACCCACCCCACAACCTGAGGAGAACACAATGGCACGAGCCCAAGGGGCGCGGGCGCAGATGGCGCTTGCGTTTGAAGCCGATTATGGCACCCCACCCGAGACCGGTTACGTCAAGATGCCTTTCGCCAGCTCGACGCTTGGCGCAGAGCAACCACTGCTCGAGTCCGAGCTGCTCGGCTATGGCCGGGATCCGCTCGCGCCGATCAAGGACGCGTTGACCAGCGATGGTGACGTGGTGGTTCCGATCGACGCGGTGGGCTTTGGCTACTGGCTGAAGGCCACCTTCGGCGACCCGACCACGACCGGCGCGGAGGCTCCCTACACGCATGAGTTTCACTCGGGCGGATGGGACCTTCCAAGCCTCGCCATCGAGATCGGCATGCCAGAGGTGCCGCGCTTCGCGATGTACGCGGGCTGCGTGGTGGATCAGCTGTCCTGGCAGATGACGCGATCCGGCCTGCTGACTGCCTCCGTCAGCCTCATTGCCCAGAGCGAGACCCCGGCGACGACCACGGGAGCGGGCACACCGACCGAGATCGCGCTGCAGCGGTTTGGCCACTTCAACGGCTCAATCAAGCGCGACGGCGTGGCCCTTGGCAATGTGGTC
>Ga0307952_1000589_pt1 | contig 20497 bp, 17 predicted proteins | sample OrgLakmetagen376_FD_201821 | JGI IMG/M metagenome (GOLD analysis project Ga0307952, IMG submission 201821) | Saline water microbial communities from Organic Lake, Antarctica - #376 | ecosystem: Environmental > Aquatic > Non-marine Saline and Alkaline > Saline | place: Antarctica: Organic Lake...
ATCTAAAATCAATTCAACTAAGCAGTTATAATAGGAGTTACAAGACGTAATATCGGTTTAAGATAATTCGTCTATCTCAATAAACCCCTCCAATACCCTCTCCGCAAAACCTTCACACACCTTCCCCTTCTTCACCACCTTCGCAAACCTCAAATACCCTTTATGAGAAAAATCTTCATCTAAAAACGGAACCAAGTCCCTTGTTTCAAAAACATCCTCCTTATTGTTCTTACTATCCCCAGGATAAAGCAACATTACATGCTCTGCCTTCCAAAAACGTGCGTAAGCATACACTTGGCGTAAATCTTCAACACTAGCAGAGAAACCAGGACGCTTCCATTTCGTGTCTATTATATATTTACGTTGGGTAGTTTTATGTTCAATTACGATATCAGGTTGTAGACTGTTACTTTTCCAAAAACTTTTAGATCTTATTGTAATGTGGAGTCTGAAATATGTTTTTGGGGCATAGGGACGTGAATTAAGATTGCAAGTTATCGTCTGATTATCCCCAACATAAGGCAACATTTGAAGATGCTTAGTATAATGACCAATTTTCATTAATTTGTCATCGAAAGTCAAGTTGTACTCTTTATTCTTTTTATTTTTATTTTTATTTTTATTTTGTTTAGTTAGGCTTATAGTCTTAAAGATTCCTCACAATCACCCTTTAATTATTTCAATTTTCTTATTTTTCAGACAAACCTCGATAAATGATTTAAATTCAACATATTCATTTTCTATGTTTGAAACATAACGGTAATCATACCACCAACCTACTTCTCTATAATCGCCTTCAATTATATTTTGTAAATCTGATTTTAGATTTTGATTCAGAAAGCCTTCACTCACCAGTTTTTTAAAACCAAAATATAGCTTTCCACCGGGATCACACTCCATTAAAATGGAAAAGCGATCATTATTTATTTTAGCTTCATACCCAACAAAATAATAAGAATCAACGTTGCTAAGAACTACATGGTTTTTGTAGGCTGGAAAATCAGCTTTGAGTCTTTCTGCGAAGTTTTCATGCTTTATTTTCGATTTTAGTTCTTTCAAATTGTGATGGAAACTCAATATTTCAGCTTCAATTTGATCTAATTTCTCTAGCTTTTCAATATTGCCAGCTTTGGGATCTAAACAAATTTTTTCTAATTCTTCTATCATCTTTCTATTCTTTTTTTGTTCAGTAGTATTGATATTAAGTGCATAACATAAGTGTTCTTGATACAATTTAATGTTTAACTCCAAATTTTGATCTTGTTCAGCTTCTTCAGGCATGGAGAACTTAGTCAACCAACCATGTATAAAATCAGAGTAACTAATTGAAATAAATCTATCACCGAACTGTTTAATTTGTTCGATGTTAAAACTTCCGCTAGATGGCAATCCCCCTGATCGTGTTAAGTATATTATATAGATATTCTCCTCCTTGTATTTTAATTTTTTACAAACTTCAACATATCGTTCAATCTGCTTTTCTTGATCGATAGCGTTGTTAATTTTGTTCTCTATTATTATAGCCTTACCATCAGAAGTTTCTATGAGTAAATCAATATTACTCTTTTCAAGTTCCAAATTATATTTACTGTAAACTTCTGAAAAGCTAAATCTAGGATAATCGTTCTTCAGCTTTTTCAAGAAGGACGCTAACAAATAATGCTCTTTGTTTTTTGTGTAATTCAATAAACGAAATAGTATTTTACTGTGCTCAATTTCAAAAATATTGATTTCGTTGAAAAAGTTGAGTTCTGTGGGATGTTCTTCATCTAGAATTCTACATTTTTCTGCAAAAGATGAGACTATATTGAATAATGCTTCAAAGGATTCGTGATTTGGAGGCATAAGTAATTATTTTTATTTAAAATTAACAATAAAATTGAATTTTTTATTCGTTTCATGTCTTTCCATAGTATTTCGTTAGGCTTCTATTTTCCTCATTAAGTTAATTTTTAAATCATTTTTCTTGTCTTAAGCCTACCTAGCCGCCAAATCCATCCGACCAAGAGCACATCCATGTAGACCTCACCAATCAAGTGTTTCTTACGCTCAGTGTTTGGGTAAATTTGAATGTGGGTGTTGTAGGCGTACTTCACTAATTCCTCGAAGGTTGTTGCTCGGCATTCTTCGAGTTTATGGAAATAATCAATCGTTGTTTGATGCAAAAAATAGGATCTTGATCTAAGATCAATATTGTCGATTAGGTCTTCAATAAAGTCGTGAATATATGATTCTTGCACGACTTTTTGGGTAATGGTGTCAAGGTCAACGTTCAAATAGTCGCAAACCACATGCAAGTCTGAAAGCAATCGGAGTGGCCGTAAAGACAATCCTGAAGCGCTATCAATTGCTAAGTCATTACAGTAAAAACATAAATCGGTCTCAATGTTATCTGTTTCCAACAAAAACGGAAGATCAAATAATAATGGATCCATGGGATTCAATCCAAGTAAATGCAAAACAAGGGAACTGCATGCAGTGCTCATTTCTGGGTACAAGAGATGACCTTGTTTTTTAAGGTTCCAATAACGAGCTAACAAGGTAAGATGTGGTTCAAAATACAATAATTCAAACTGTAAACGCTTTTCGTATTCGGTAGTGACTACCTCTTTTTCTTCGATCTTTTCGATTAAATATGCTTTCATAATTTTTAATTTTGTTAAACAACTCAAAGTGTTCAGTTTACTTTCTCGATGCTGTAATTTTCGGTTTTAAAAGCGTCAATTTTCTTCCATACGGTTGAGCTTTATTGTAATCCATTAATTGCTTCATCTGAATGTATTGTTCTTTATTCATTTCTCCAGTGTTTTAGGTTGTTGGTCAAAACATTCTCCTTTTGCTGACTCTTATTGAGAACAATAGTTCTATGTGTAGCAATTGACGCCATATTATCTAAAGCTTCCAAGGCTTTATTTATGGTATCACGGTAATAAGTAGACTCTTCCGTGAAATCGATTTTCTTTGCACCATATTTATTGTATAGTTCTATAAATTCCTGCTGTTCGACTTTTGATTTATTCTGTAGCACTTGAGCAAGTTTAAGCAACATTCTTTTTTCTAACTTTAGCTTTTCTTTAGCAAGTTCTTTCGCTGCATCAATCACCTCAGTAATTTCTTTTTCTACCTCTTCAACTCGATGAAAACCTATAGTTTCAGCCAAGTCACTTGTAGTATAGCTATACAACTTTTCGCCCATTCCAGCCTCTTTAAAAGCAGCATTGATTAACACATACATTTTCTCAATATCAGAAGTAGCGCCTAACGTTTTGTATTCTTCGCCAAAGATGATTTGTTCCGCCATTAAACCACCTAGTTTTATAGCAGCCTGTTTAATTAATTCATGTTTTGGGAAAAACTTGTTCTTCGTTCTGGAGAAAACAAACCCTTCACTATTTCCATCGGTTGAAGTTGCCGTAATCACTTGAGGAGCTTGGTGTAATAGATGTGCAATTAATACAGCATGTCCAGCTTCATGAATGGCGGTTATCGCTTGGCTTTCGTCATTTTTAGGTAAGCGCAATGCATCCAATTTTGAAGGAACGCTAAATTGTGCTTTATCGATGTACATTTTGTTCTTCCAAAACAAACTATATAAGCATCCGTCCTGAATTGAAAGAGAAATTTCATCCACCTCTTCCGGTTGCTCTAAGACAGATTGAAAAATAACTGAAGTCTTGGATTTTACTACTTGTTCAATCGTCGTAAATACTGGACGTGCTCCCTGCGTAGGATAAACACCTTCCGAGTAAATTTTATCAACCAATGATTCATCAAATGTCCATTCAATACCATAGCGTTTTTGAAGGGTTTGAAAATAGGAATTGAGATTGAGCTTAATAATTCCCTGATAAGCTTTCTTATTTAATGCGGGATAAATAACATGCGTATTTCCTAAACGAGCAATCTGTTCATCGCGAAAACGTTCTCGTAATGCGGATTTAATAATCGCAACATTAATTTCTTTACTTAACTCATAAAAATCATCCGCTGAGATATCGGCAGACATGTTTCCATTGAAACGATACGCCTCATCTAGATTTCCAACTACAAAGATAAGTGCCTTATTAAAATGTTGAATTACTGGTCGTTGCGCTGATTTCAACACTTGACTTAGGAATGCTATTGTTTCATCCTGGTCTAATTTCTTTAAATATTTTTCCATATCATACAGAAACTTAAAACCATACCTTTTCGGACAAAAATCAAAAATCACCCGATAAAGTGCTGAAGGTACTGCAACATTATATTCCCCCTCTTTCTCCTCAACAAGACTATAATCATGCTTAAAAACTCCTTTCATCTCCCGCTCAAAGAGATCAATACCATTTATTACCTCACCATTTCTAATTACTACTCCGCTATGAATAATGGAAGAAAGTGTTTTTATAAATCCAAATAACTCAGTAACAGAAGGACCCCAAAAATTTGATGCAATTTTACCCGAATCAATTAATTCCCAAATTATACGGTTGGCATCATTTTCTACTTCTTCTTTAATGATGGTACCTTTGAGTGTTCTCGCATGTTGAATTTCGTCTAGTATAATAATCAATGGTTCATCATTCGAGATGTCTGAAATTTCGTCAAGAGAAGCTTTTAAAGCGTATTTCCCCTGCTTTTCCCCGAGATCAATCCGAAAAGTCTTTTCTCTTACATTCAACAATTCTGAAAGTCTTAAGAGTAACGAAGTCTTCCCGACTCCTGTCAATCCCCATAAATTAATAATATTGGGTTTATTCTGAATTTCAGCAAGTGTGTACCAAGATCGAATATTTTCAATAATTTCATCTATTGGATCATCAATACCAATAAACTCCTTTTTTAATTGTATTCTAGCTTCTTCAAGCTGAGCGATCTTCTCACTAAAACCCTCTTTTAACTTCATTAATGTCTTGTTCATCATTTTTCTATTTTTGATTCACAACAAAGGTCAAGCACTACACCGCCATTTAACGACGGAGTTTTAAATTATTCTTATATTTAAAGAAAAAATGTCAGCACAAGCCATAATCCGCCGTTACAAACGTATTATCGATACCTTAGAAACGGGACAGTTCCCCTCAATGGATTCTATAATGGATTACATTGAACGTGTTGGATTGAAGGCTTCTAAGCGCACCATCGAAAGAGATTTTGAAGCCATCAGGAATGAATTCGATATTGAGATTGAGTACAATCAGAGCAAGCGCGGCTACTTTATCAATAAAGACAAGAGTCTACCCATCGACAGCTTTCTTCGTTTACTTGAACTTGTGGAAACGGCACATGTCTTTCAGGAGAGTCTACAAAAGAGTAAAGAAACCTTGAGTTACATTGATTTCGAACACGAAGGAAATGTTTCTGGAATTGGATATCTACAGGACATCCTCCAGGCGATTAGAAGTCATCAATATATTCGCATTAATCATGAAAGTTATCAATCGGGTAAAACACGAAAATACAGACTCAAACCTTACCTCATCAAAGAGTTTCAAGGTCGGTGGTATGTTGTTGGAGAAGTGTCTGGATTAAATAAAATACGCACCTTTGGAATTGATCGCATTACTTCATTTGAGCTATTGACAAAAACCTTTGTTCCTAAAAAAGACCTCAACTTAAAAGAGAAGTTTCGTGATGTGGTGGGACTTGTTTATTCTGCTAGCGAAATTCAAAAAGTGATTCTCTCGGCTAAACCCCAACAGGTTCCTTATTTGAAATCACTTCCATTGCATCAATCTCAAAAATTCATCAGCGAAGATAAAAATGAATCTTTGATAGCGTATCACTTAAAACCTAACTATGAATTCATTCAACTAATTTTTAAGCATGTTGATACGATCAGGGTGGTTGAACCTAAATGGTTGGTGAAGGAGTTGAAAGAGAAGATTGAAGAGATGAGGAAGATGTATTGAGTTGTTTAAACCCTCTAAGTGGTGAAACCAATTCATTAAATTTTTTCTAATATGCGAACATTATTACACAAAAGAACGGTGGTCTTAGCTATATGACTTAGATATGTAAATATTGGCAGATGGAAATTTAACTACTTTTAAAATTATCATATTGAAAAAAAAAAGATTGATGATGATTTATCGCGTTTGATTGATTTATTGTGAATGCATTTTCGAAATAAACGTGATATGCCGAACCGTTTTTAAAAATATGTATATGTTGGTATGAAATTTCGTAGGGGTGCCCTAATAGGGAACGCCTAAGCAAATTCATAAACATTAAACCAAATCCAACAAAACCAAAACACCAGAAAAGACAAAACCCCTAAGACATTGATACGTCGTAGGGGTTTCTGTTCCTCCAGCCATAGAGGCGTGTTGTAAATGCGGTCCGGACGAGACTCGAACTCGCGACCTCCTGCGTGACAGGCAGGCATTCTAACCAACTGAACTACCGGACCAAAAATTATGATTTTTCTTTCGAAAAACGCTGACAACAGTCAGCAAAACTTATTTTACTAAGCTCTTAAATATTGTATTGTTCACTTGCTTCCGCAATTTACTTTTTCAAAAATTTCTTCTTAACTTACCGTTGTAAGTGCCTTTGTTGTTTCGTTAGGCGAGTGCAAATATAAGTAACTTTTTTCCATCTACAATGGTTTTTTTTAAAATAAATGAACTTTTTTTATTCTTCTCGCAAATCTTATTGAACTCCAATGATTTAAGAAATTATAATTTTTCGTCCTTTTTTTCGTCATCTTTTATTTCCTCAAAATCCACATCCTCTGCCTCACGATATCCACCCTCAACAATGTGAACTTTCCCTTTTTCACTGTCACTCTTTTCCTTCGCTCTTTTAAAAGAGTCGTTATTTTGATTAAAGCGTTTCTCATCAACTGCGCTTTTATTAGTGGCCATAAGTCGACTAATAAAACGAATGATAACAAATATTGCAATGATGATTAAAACCATCCTAATCGTTCCTGGAATACTTAATAGAATCATAATTACCTTAATTGAAATTATATAATCAAAACATTGCTTCTGCTTCCTAAAGCTTTCGGCATAAATATAATAAGTCCAGACTCTAATCGCCTGGACTTATTATATTAATTCACCAAGTAACATTTTAAAAACTACTTAATGTCAGTATGAGAAGTCCACATTTTTAAAAGTCTTTGATAAGAAGACCTTAAAAACAAACATAACGCAAAGTTTAACGTTTTCGTGCAAAGACTACTTAGTGTGTGGTCGGAAACAAACGATTTTTATAAATTGTATACATTTTAATTTTGTTGTGTTTCCAGACAGACACTACTTAGATAAATATAAGTTACGCTCTGCAAAAATCTTTCTAAAGAAAGGATCTTTCAAATCTTTAATGAATTGAATAGCCTCTCCGGTTGATTTCATCTCAGGTCCCAATTCTTTGTTCACATTCGGGAACTTGTTGAATGAAAATACTGGGATTTTAATCGCATATCCTTCTTTCTTTGGTTGGAAATTAAAATCAGTTACCTTATTCACTCCTAACATTACTTTCGTCGCATAATTCACATAAGGTTCGTCATATGCTTTAGCTATAAATGGAACGGTGCGGGAAGCTCTCGGATTCGCCTCGATAACATAAACTTTATCGTCCTTAATAGCGAACTGAATATTGATTAATCCTACAGTCTTTAATGCAACGGCGATTTTCTTTGTAATATCATCAATTTGCTGCATTACTAAATCACCTAAGTTGTATGGCGGTAAAACACCATAAGAATCTCCTGAGTGAATTCCAGCTGGCTCTATGTGCTGCATTATTCCAATAATGTAAACATTTTCACCATCACAAATTGCGTCTGCTTCTGCCTCTATTGCTCCTCCTAAGAAATGATCCAATAAAATTTGATTTTCTGGCATATCGCGAAGAATGTCTACCACATGGTGTTCCAACTCTTCTTTATTGATTACAATTTTCATTTTCTGACCTCCCAATACATAAGAAGGACGCACCAATAAGGGGAATCCTAAAGTATTTGAAAGTTCAATTGCTTGTTCAGCGCTCTCCACTACCCCAAATTCTGGATATGGAACATTGTTTTCTTTCAATAATTGTGAGAAACGGCCTCTGTCTTCTGCTAAATCAAGTGCATCATAGCTTGTTCCCATGATTTTTATTCCGTAACGCTCTAACTTCTCGGCCAACTTCAAAGCAGTTTGTCCACCTAGTTGAACAATTACCCCTTCTGGTTTCTCATGACGAATAATGTCATAGATGTGTTCCCAGAAAACAGGTTCGAAATATAATTTATCTGCTGTATCGAAATCTGTAGAAACAGTTTCGGGATTACAATTGATCATGATGGTTTCATACCCCGCCTCTTTGGCTGCTAAAACTCCATGAACACAAGAATAATCGAATTCAATTCCTTGTCCAATTCTGTTGGGTCCAGAACCAAGTACAACTATTTTCTTTTTATCTGTTACTTCACTTTCGTTTTCTAAATCAAAACTAGAATAGTAATAAGGCGTTTGCGCTGGAAATTCTCCTGCACAAGTATCCACCAATTTGTATACTCTTTGAATCCCTAACTCTTCTCTTTTTGAATAGACTTCTGACTCTAAACAGCGTAATAAGTGAGCTACTTGCCTATCGGCATATCCTTTTTGTTTGGCTTCGAAAAGTAATTCTTTAGAAATATTCCCTAAATTGAACTTTTCTATCTTTCGTTCTAACTTAACTAAATCTTCAATCTGACGAAGGAACCAAACATCAATTTTTGTTTTGTCATGAATGCGGTTAAATGGAATCCCCAATTTAATCGCATCATAAATATGGAAAAGTCTGTTCCAACTTGGAAATTCTAAACTTTCTAAAATCTGATCTTGATTCGTTAACTCTTTTCCGTCAGCTCCTAATCCATTTCTTCCAATCTCAAGAGACTGACATGCTTTTTGGAGTGCTTCTTGGAAAGTACGACCAATTCCCATTACTTCTCCGACAGATTTCATCTGAAGACCTAACTTACGATCAGCTCCAGGGAATTTATCAAAGTTCCAACGTGGAATTTTTACGATAACATAATCTAAAGTTGGCTCGAATAAAGCCGAAGTCGTTTTGGTAATTTGATTGTCTAATTCATCTAAAGAATAACCAATTGCTAATTTCGCCGCAATTTTCGCAATAGGATAACCTGTTGCTTTTGATGCTAAAGCTGATGAGCGTGATACACGTGGGTTAATTTCAATTGCAATGATCTTTTCTTCTGCATCAGGGGAAACAGCGAACTGAACGTTACATCCTCCTGAGAAATTACCAACAGAACGCATCATTTTGATGGCCATATCTCTCATTTGCTGAAATGTAGTATCAGACATTGTCATTGCTGGTGCTACAGTAATTGAATCTCCTGTATGCACGCCCATTGGGTCAAAGTTCTCTATTGAACAAATAATAACAACATTGTCATTTTTGTCTCTCAACAACTCCAATTCAAATTCTTTCCAACCTAGAAGTGCTTTATCAATCATCACCTCATGAATAGGCGAAGCATGCAAACCAACATCTAATAAATTGTCAAATTCTTTTTCGTCATAAACAACTCCTGCTCCTGCTCCACCAAGCGTGTAAGAAGAACGGATACACAATGGAAACCCAAATTCTTGCGCTACACCTTTTCCTTCAAGGAAAGATTTTGCAGTTTTCTGAGGAGCCATTGGAATATCAATCTCATACATTAAATTACGAAATGCCTCACGGTTTTCTGTAACTTCAATAGCAGCGATATCAACTCCAATAATTTCAATATTATTTTCCTCCCAAATCCCTAGTTCATCACATTTAATGGCTAAGTTCAAAGCAGTTTGTCCACCCATTGTTGGCAATACTGCATCAATTTTATGCTTGGTTATAATTTCGCGAATGCTTTCCGGCTCAAGTGGTTTCAAATAAATATTATCTGCAACTACTTTATCAGTCATAATAGTCGCAGGGTTCGAATTAATCAAAGTTACTTCAATTCCTTCTTCCCGTAAAGATCTTGAAGCTTGTGATCCAGCGTAATCAAATTCACACGCTTGACCAATTACGATAGGTCCACTTCCAATTATTAAAACTGACTTAATTTTCTCGTTCTTAGGCATTCCAATTTTTTTTATGCTTATGATGTAAAAGCGTTATACAAATCGGACACAAATTTAATTCATTTTTACTACTTTTATAGGTATGCATAGCTTTATTATGCGTATTTTTTGGTTAATCTTTTAATATGTCAAAATTATTAACCTAAAATCACACTCCATCAATGAAAAGTAACCTTTAGAAATGAAGACAGAAATTAGAAGCGTAACGCTTGAGGATTTTAAACTATCCTACGAAGTTTATGGAGACGGAAATACGGCTATTCTCTGTTTTCATGGGAATGGCAGATCAGCAGAAGACTTTCGTTTCTTGGAAAGAAGGAACAGAAAAATAATTTCAGTTCATCTCTTTTTACATGGTTATTCCACATTTTCTCCCAGCCGAATTGATACTGATTTAATCACCGTTGAGCATGTTGAAAAATTGTTAGAAAAATTATTAACAATAGAAAAAGTAGACAAATTTCATTGGGTTGCCTATTCTCAAGGTGGAAGATTTTCATTAAGTACATTTCCGGCTTTTGCAAACCGTGTGAAAAGTATGTTTTTAATTGCTCCTGATGGTTTAGACGATAAAAACTTTTACAGTTGGTCGCAACGGCAATGGTGGGCAAGAAAATTATTCAAGCGTTGGGTGAAAAAACCACAGGAATTGATGAAGATTTCTCAAGTTTTAGTCAAAAAAAAAGTTATTCATCCAAAACTTGTTGATTTCCTAAAATTTTATACCTCCGATCAAAACAAACTTGAAATGGCGTTTAAAACATGGAGTGCTTTCAGAAACTTGCGTCCTTCGAATGAGGAAGTAAAACAAACCTTAGCGAAATATTCAATCGATTTTAATATAATTATTGGAGAACACGACCACATTATTACCTCTAAAAGTGCTACTCAATTTCTACACCAGATTAATCAATCTAAAGCGCTAAAAATAATTCCCTTTGGACATGACTTATTCAAACCACATATTGAAAAGGAACTTTTGGCTTTGATGTCTTTTGAGGAGTTTGAATAATCAATCAGTGTACTGTTTAAAACTTAAATAATTGTAATAAAGATCAATTAACTATTTTTTTTTATAATCGAATGTCAAGTCTATATGCAGAAAATCAAAAAAAGAAAAGAAAGAGAAGAAGTCCAATACCTAAAGATACCAGAGTAAATCGAATGAGAATATTAACTCTAAATATTACAATTAGAAAAATAAATAAACAAATGCCAATAACAACAAGAATTTTCATCAAAAGATCTTTAGTTGAACCATCACCTGCTCTAGCTAATTTCTCTTGTTCTAAAAACGCCTCAGAATAAAACTCAACCTGCTCATTAACGGCTTGTTTTGTTTTGTTAAGACCGATAAAAACGGCGCCAAAGTCATCTTCACTTCTCTCCTGATTATCTTCTGATTCGATACCAATAATTATATCTTTTTTCTCAACTGTGTTGGAAGAAATTTCTTTTTCAGATGGTATTAAATCCGCCGATTCGAGAGGCTCGTTTTTTTGAAAATAAAAATCTGGCTCCTCTTTATCAGAATCATTTTTAAGCGCTTTTTTCTCTTTCTTTAAAGACGTGCTTAGAGAAAAGTTATTCTTCTTAAAATGCCATCCTTTTAAATGCTTTCTTTTTTCAAATACACCATTGGAATTCGTTCCACATGCAAATAGAAAAAAAGTTATAAAAGATATTGATAAAATATGAAAGAGTAGTTTTGATTTCACACGTGTAGTTTAATAATCATCAAGTTACAATCTACAAATAAAATTTAATTCTGTTCAACTTAAAGGAAAAAAGATGTCCTTTCCGGGAAAGTGGATAATTCATATTTGACAAAAAAAAGAAGAACTCAATTCAACGAATAATCATCAATCTTTGTCAAAATTATAATCAAGTCTAATCAAATAGGCGCGCATAACTTTTTTAGTTTTAGAATCAACCTTGTACCTTTCATTTACTCCAAATCCAAAAACACCAAGTATTTCTCCTTGCTCATTTACCAAAACTTTAATCTTCTCTTTTAGATGCGCGGCTACTTTTCTATCACGTAAAAACTTCCCAATCGATTTTTTACCTTTCATCCCTAGCGGTTGAAAGCGATCACCTGCTTGCCATTTCCTATTCGTCAGCTGACCCTCTACCTTTGAGGCGGCTAAAAATAAATCATTTTGATTCATTTCAACTTGATCTCTAAAAACTAGTTCGATTTTTAATCCATATTGATGTTCATTCTCTATTTCTTTTACAAAAATCAATTCATTTCCTTCATTCCAAACTGTTGAAAAATCATTCCCTATGAACTTATTTTTATCGGATTGCGCTAATCGGTCTATTTCTGTTGCAGCATATTCTCCCAAATCTTGTTCCGATAAAATATGTTCTTTGTACCAGATAGGCATGGAGAACCAATCAGAAATAGGAATCATATCTGGAATAGGCAAACTTTTTATGAATGCTAAAGCTTGCTGAAAAGAATGCATTAACGGAACAACATCATTTAGTGGAAATTGAGCTGAATTTAAAAATGATAAAACTTCATTTCTATACCAATTTCGTGTATAATCATTTGAACTATTGGAAATATCTTCTCTCCATTTCCAATCGTACTTTCTAGCAAGAGCGATAAGATCATTTTTTGAATATTTCAGAAATGGACGGAGATACCCGTTTTTAAATACCGGCATTCCTGCCAAACCTTTCACTTTTCCGCCTCTCCGCAATTGCAAAAAGAAGGTCTCTATTTGGTCATCGAAATGATGCGCCAAAAGAACAATTCCATTTTCGTTTTGAATTACTTCATCAAACCAATTGTAACGCAATTCTCGGGCAGCCAATTGCGTATTCATGCTATTATCTTTACTGTATTGCTTGGTATCAAACTCTTTAACCCGAATTGGAACATTCAACTTTTTAGCCAACTCACAAACAAATGCCTCATCTTGGTTAGAAGATTCCTTGCGCAAATGAAAGTTACAATGTAAAATCCCTACATCTGTTCTCTCCTTCAACTGAAGTATTAAATGCAAAAGCACAACGGAATCTACTCCACCGCTGCAAGCAATCCAATATTTCGATGAATTAGTCATTAGTGTACAATACTTCTTTTAATGCTTTTACTTTAATCATACATTCTTCATATTCCAATTCTGGAGAAGATTTTAGTGTTATCGCTCCACCAACAGGACAACTGATATTTTTCGTTTTTTCATTGTACAAAATACTCCGAATAATTACGTTAAAATCGAAATCGCCATTCGGCTTAAAATAACCAACACTTCCAGAATATAAACCTCTTTTAAAAGTTTCATGTTCTTCAATTAATTGCATTGCGCTAATCTTAGGAGCACCTGTCATACTTCCCATTGGAAATAATGCTTTGAGAATTTCTAAAACACTCACATTTTCATCAATCGTTGCTGAAACCGTGGAAATCAATTGATGCACTGTTTCAAAAGTATAAACACCAAAAAGCTCATCTACCTGAACAGAATTTCTTTCTGCAATTCTGGATAAATCATTTCTGACCAAATCAACAATCATCACATTCTCAGCGCGCTCCTTATCGCTTGCTAATAAATCAATTTTTAATTGTTCATCCTCGGCTAAAGTTGTTCCTCGTTTTGCTGTTCCTTTAATAGGCTGTGTAATCAATCGATTGCCTTCCCGTTTTAAAAATCGCTCTGGACTAGCAGAAAGTAAATACCTTCCCTCCCATTCTAATAAACAAGAAAAAGTAGCTTTTGTAGCTCGGTTCAAGGCAAAATAAGTTGGTAACGGATCAATCTTGCTATCAACTGAATAAAATTCTTGACAATAGGTTACTTCATATATATTTCCATATTGAATTTCTTCTTGGAGTTTTCTGATTTTTGAAATATAATCTTGTTTGTTTAATCCAGCTATCAGTTTGACTTTGTTATTGGGTTGAATTTCTTTTTGACTTAAAAAATCTTCAATAAAATCAAGTGCTTTTTGATTGGCCTCTCCTTTTAAAAAAGTTTGATTTCCATTTTTATCCCATTCTACAACATAACGAGGTATAAAAAATCCAACACTCGGAAATCCAATTCGGTCTAAATTCTCAGATTTTAAGTTCTCAATTTCATTTTTCAAATCATAAGATAAAAAGCCAAAACGATAGTCTTGTTCATGCTTTGCCAGAAATTGAGCCGTTTTTTCCAAACAATTTGAATCACTTTCACATTCAACCATTTCAGTTGGATCAAACGCAAGAATAGATTCATTTTTATTATTTGTTAAAAAGGAAAAAATGTTCTTCATCAAAATTATATTTCTTAATATTACAATTGATACATAAAACTATAAATATACTATGAAGCATTTGAAATGGGTCATTCTTACGGTATTGTTTTTTTCAATACATAACTATTCTTGGACACAGTCAGAAAAGGACATAAAAGTAAAAACGGATTACGGAAAACTTTATGGAACTTTGATAACTTGTGAAAATAAGAGAGATGCTCCAATTGTAATTATTATTCCTGGTTCAGGTCCAACAGATCGAAATGGAAATAGCGTGCTCGCGCAAACCAATAGTTATAAATTACTTGCAGAGGATTTAGCAGATCAAGGTATTTCGAGTCTGCGGTATGATAAATTGCTAGTAGGTGAAAGTAAAGGGAATATAAACGAAGAGGAACTGAGATTTGATGATAATGTTGCTTTTGTAAGTGCTTGGATTGATTATTTAAATTCTAAAAGATACAATAACATTGTCTTACTTGGTCATTCTGAAGGCTCATTAATTGGTATGTTAGCTGCTCAAGAAAACAATGTTTCAAAATTCATTTCAATAGCAGGAACAGGAAGGAGTATTGACAAGGTACTAATAGATCAACTTTCAGAACAACCTGCTCCAATTCAATCAGAAGTGAAAAAATTGTTTCAAAAAATGAGAGAGGGTAAGCCAGTGAATGACGTTTCCTCTGAATTATCAGGGTTATTCCGTCCGAGTGTTCAACCCTATATTAGATCTTGGATGAAATACGAACCAAAAGATGAAATTGGAAAACTAAATATTCCAGTATTCATTATTCATGGAACTACCGACATTCAGGTTAAGAAAAAAGATGCTGAATTACAATATGGTGGTAACTCAAAAGCCGAATTAAAATATATTGAAGGAATGAACCATATTTTCAAGGAAGCAACAGAAGATAAAGAAGCAAACTTAAAAACTTATTACAATCCAAAATTGCCATTACATCCAGAGTTGATCCCAGCAATTGTAGGATTTGTGAAATAGATAGAATTAGTGTAAAACAAAGCTGTTATATTGTTTGAGTTGATTTATTAAAAATGCTTAAAAATTAGTAATAAAGTTTTCTGAGATGATTAGATAGAGTGCTGCTGAGATGACTGAACAGAGGCGAATCTACTATCGAATCCGCGCACTTCTACCCTGCTTTTTCAATAGATAATAGCGAAACATAAACTCAACACCACCGCGTCCTCGACTTACTTGGGAAAGTGATGAAATATTCATATCATAAGAAATCCCAAGTGGGTAACCACTAAAGACTATGTGTAATTTATTGACCAACGCATCCCTAAATCGATAAAATGCACCATAAGCAATTGAGAAGTTATTTATCATACTTGTTTTTATGGCAGTTTGAGTAATAGAGTACTTGAGATAAGATCAGAAAATAATTTCTTCAATTCCTCCTTGCCCCAATATCTTGTATAAAAATATATTCAAAATCAAAGATGAAAAATATTTCGATTACTTATTGACCTAAAAGAAATGCAAAACGATGTAATAAAAAAGCCCCGACAATACTGTCGGGGCTTCAAACTATATAAAATCACTTTATTAGTCTTCTTTTTCTAAAAGAACTTTTCTAGAAAGTTTCCATTTCTTAGATTTTGGATCACGACCTACAACTTTAAATTTCAGTAAATCACCTTCTTTGGCAACATCTTCCATTTTAGTAATACGCTCGTTAGCAAACTCAGAAACGTGAATCAATCCATCTACTCCAGGCATAATTTCAACAAAGACTCCGTAAGCCTGAACAGACTTCACTTTACCTTCATAAGTTGCACCTTCTTCGACAGTTGGAGGGAATGCAATTGTACGAATAGAACCCGTAGCTGCATCCATTTTCTCTGCTCCATCAGCTAAGATTTGAACAATTCCTTCTCCAGTCTTCTCATCCTCTTCAATCATTACAGTTGCTCCTGTATCTTTTTGAATTTGTTGGATGATTTTTCCACCAGGTCCGATGATTGCTCCAATCGCTTCGTTAGGAACACGAATAGTTTCAACTCTTGGTGCAGATGGCTTAAGTTCAGTATTTGGTTCAGAAATAGTTTTTAAGATCTCTCCTAAAATGTGCATTCTTCCCGTTTTTGCTTGCTCTAATGCTTCTGTCAATACTTCGTAAGGCAATCCGTCTACTTTAATGTCCATTTGACATGCAGTAATTCCTTTTGCAGTACCTGTAATTTTAAAGTCCATATCTCCTAAGTGATCTTCATCTCCAAGAATATCAGACAATACAGCGTATTTCCCTTCTTTATTCATGATTAATCCCATAGCAATTCCAGAAACTGGCGCTTTAATTGGAATACCACCGTCCATTAATGCAAGTGTACCTGCACAAACAGTAGCCATTGATGAAGAACCATTAGATTCTAAAATCTCTGAAACCAAACGAATTGTATAAGGATTGTTATCTGGTAAAACAAATTTCAAACCTCTTAATGCTAAGTTCCCATGTCCAATCTCACGACGAGAAACCCCTCTAATTGGGTAAGCTTCTCCTGTACTAAATGGAGGGAAATTATAGTGTAACATGAATTTCTCCGTTCCTTGTTTTGTAGCAGAGTCGATCATTTGCTCTTGCATTTTACCGCCTAACGTCAACGTCATCAAAGCTTGAGTCTCACCACGTGTAAACACAGCAGAACCGTGAACCATTGGTAAATAGTTAACCTCACTCCAGATTGGACGAATTTCATCAAATTTTCTTCCGTCTAAACGGATACGTTCGTTCAAGATTACATCACGAACAGCTTCTTTCATTGTTTTAGAAAAGTAACCGCCGATCATTTTTCCACCTGCAGCTAATTCTTCCTCAGTAAACAATGCTTTTACATCTTCTTTGATTGCTTTAAATCCTTCAGAACGCTTGTTCTTATCTGCAGATCCTTGACGCGCAACTTCTCTACATTTATCGTATGCAAAGTCATTGATTTTTTTTGCAACATCTGCATCACTATCTTCGTGGTTATACTCACGTTTTGGAGATGAAGCCGGAACTTCAGCAGCCAAATCGATTTGGAACTGACACTGTAATTTTATCGCTTCGTGTGCAATCTTAATCGCCTCAATCAATTCTGATTCTTGCGCTTCGTGCATTTCACCTTCGATCATCACAACGTCTTTCATTGTACCAGCGATCAATATCTCCATATCTGATTTTTCTAATTCAGATTTTAATGGGTTAACAATAAATTCACCATCAACACGCGCAACACGTACTTCCGACATTGGTCCATTAAATGGAATATCGGAAACAGCTAATGCAGCAGATGCAGCAAATCCAGCCAATGTATCAGGCATATGCTCACCATCATAAGCCATCATTTGAATCATTACCTGAGTTTCCGCATGGTAATCATCTGGAAATAATGGACGTAAAGCTCTATCGACTAAACGCATGATTAATACTTCCATATCAGAAGGACGCGCTTCTCGACGTAAGAATCCACCAGGGATACGTCCAGCTGCCGCAAACTTCTCACGGTAATCTACCGTTAACGGAAGAAAATCAATTCCTTCTTTAGCTCCTTTTGAAGACACAGCTGTGGCTAATAAAACTGTGTTGCCCATTTGTAACACTACCGAGCCGTCAGCCTGCTTTGCAAGCTTACCCGTCTCTACAGAGATATCTTTACCTCCGATAGTGATGGACTTTTTTATTCCTATATTCATATTTATTTATTTACACTTTAATTAAATTTTAACAAAAAAGGGGAACTTCGAATAATTTCGACTGCCCCCCTTTTTTAATTAAAATTGTTGATCAAAAATTATCTTCTCAATCCTAGTTCTTTAACTATCTCACGGTAACGTAAAATATCTTTGTTCTTTAAGTAGTCCAAAAGACTTCTTCTTTTACCTACCAACAATTGAAGTGAACGTTGTGTAGCGTAATCTTTACGATTATTCTTCAAGTGACCTGTCAAGTGGCTAATGCGGTATGTGAATAAAGCAATTTGTCCTTCTGCAGAACCAGTGTCTTTAGCAGACTTCCCGTGCTTTTTAAAAATTTCTTCTTTCTTATCTGTTGATAAATACATTCCAATATTATTTTAATGATTTTTATGTACGTGCTTCTTTAAACACAGCGACAAATATAGCGATTTTATTTTGTTAAGCTATTAATTGGTAGATTATTTTCTTGAAGTCGTGGGTGGGTTGATTTTAGTTGTTGTCTGGTCGGAAACAGACACTACTTAAAAAAACATAGTCCTAGATTATTGATAAAGAATCAGAAATCTATATGAGATCGACAACATTATCGTCATATAGGAGTGGAGTCAAGAACCGCAGTGAAGCAAGCTCATAGCATGTCGAATGTGAGCCTGTCGAATGTGAGCCTGCCGAAATGCGGCATCAGCCGACAAGAAAAAAAATAAAATAAACTCAAAAGAATCAATTTTAAACTCATCCTCTATAAAAACCGCTTAAACCTTCATGAAATACTTTAAAAACAATTTTCAATCATTTCAAAAGTGAATATAAAGTTATTTAACTTTTTGTATTACATTTAAACACAACACAGTTAAAGCTCAATATTTATTATTGACAAAGCTGATGTTTAATCACTTTAAAATAATACTTATGAAAAAAATCTACTTATTAGGGGCAGCCCTAGCAACATTTTTAACTGTTGAAGCGCAAGATTGTACTGGAGGAAGGTATGACGCTGAACTCTTTACTGATTTTGATTTAACTTCAGATATCCAATATGGTTCCAATGTGAACTATGATGGTTCAAATCAAGATCTATTCTTAGATATTTACCAACCAACTGGTGATACAGACAATGCAAGACCGTTGATTATTTTTATTCATGGAGGAACTTTTATTTTTGGTTCCAAAACGGGTGGAGATGTCGTACCTTTGGCTGAAATGTATGCCAAAAAAGGTTATGTCTCTTCTTCTATGAATTATAGATTAGGAATGAATAATCTTTTGACTCCAACTGGACCAAGTGAGGGAGATGCTTCTGAAGCAGTAATGCGCGCAACTCAGGATGCGAGAGCAGCAGTTCGATTCTTTAAAAATTCGGTAGCAGACAATAACAATCCATACGGAATTGATACAACAAACATATTTTTAGTAGGAAGTTCTGCTGGTGGATTTACAGCTTTACACCTAAGTTATTTGGATCAAGTTTCTGAAATCCCTACATTTATTAATATGTCTGACCCATCTTTAACAGGAGGACTAGAAGGAACTTCAGGTAATCTAGGGCACACTTCTGATGTTAAAGCAATTGTTAGTCTAGCTGGAGCATTAGGCGATACAACGTGGATGGCAAATAATACAACGCCTGTGCTAAGCATGCATGGAGATGCTGACAATACAGTTCCTTTTGGAACAGGTGTTATTTCAGTAGCTATTTTTGATATCCTTGAAGTTGACGGAAGTGAAAGTGTTCACATTAGGGCTGAAAACTTAAATATCAAAAATTGTTTTAAAGCTGAATACGGAGCAGATCATGTACCTCACCAAAATAGCGCTGCGTACCTTGATACGACGGAACAATATATTACGCAGTTCTTGTTAAGTGAAGTATGCGGAGAAACTGAATACTGTATTTGTAATACACCAGCTGACCCAATTGCTTGTCATCCTTTAGATGGATCGCTAGGAATTGAAATTGAAAACTTAAGTGAATTGTTATTGATGTATCCTAATCCAGCACAAAATAAAGTCGCTATATCATTAGAAGGCTATGCGCTCGGAACAGTCAAATTTCTAGATATTAACGGAAGAAATGTTCATAGTCGAAACTTTAATGTTTCATATGCTAATATAGATGTGAGTAAATTAAATAAAGGTGTTTACTTTGTGAAAATTGAAACAGTGAAAGGACTGCTGACAAAGAAATTAATTATTGAATAGTATTTTGATTTGAAATTGAGAAACCTCAGCGTTCATTGAATACTGAGGTTTTTTTTGATTAAGTCACCTGCTAACTCTTATTTATTATATGATTTAAAAGTAAAATCATAGTTAAACTTATTTGAACTGTTCTCAAGGTTTTATTAAATTTTTGGGTTACCAAGATAAGTCGTAATTATTTAAAAAGAGATTCCTGGTCGTTTCACTCCATCCTTTAGATTAGCAAAAGTATAATTATTTACAAATTATATGTAAATTAAAAAAGAATGAGGTGAAC
>Ga0307952_1000591_pt1 | contig 20467 bp, 22 predicted proteins | sample OrgLakmetagen376_FD_201821 | JGI IMG/M metagenome (GOLD analysis project Ga0307952, IMG submission 201821) | Saline water microbial communities from Organic Lake, Antarctica - #376 | ecosystem: Environmental > Aquatic > Non-marine Saline and Alkaline > Saline | place: Antarctica: Organic Lake...
CAGGCTCGCGTAGCGGTCTGAAAGATCGAAGAAACCCATCTGCGCCATCGCTGCACCCCCCGTTCCAGTTTATCGCCTCAATGATACCGCAGCGCCGGGGTCGGGGCAATTTTTAGAGGTGCCCAGATGACTTCGCGATGGATATGGCTATCGAGGGTTGCCGCCAACAGATAGCCATATCCGAAAAGGCCGCCCGCGCGCTTGAAATCGACGGTGATGTTCCGGCTCACTATGGTTTCAAGCAACTCGCAATAATTGAGGAAAAGCGCGGAAACCACAGCGAAGCGATAAGGCTTTGCGAGCAAGCGAAAGCGGATGGCTGGTGGGGTGACTGGGATAAGAGGATTACGCGCCTTCGCAAGAAATCAGCGAAAGCTCAACGTGGCTGAGGGTATCGCGATGCAAGGGGCGCTGTCGCTTTCACATGGTGAGTAGCCACGGGCTGCGAACGCCGGAAGGTAAGGTGCGCGCTGGGCGCGTGTCAGATTTTTCAGGTGCGCGGTGGGCCGGAAGCCTGACCGATACCGCGCGAAGACCGAAAAATTCCGACTCATTCCGGCGCAAGCGCCGTCACGCTGGGGGATATACTGAGGGGTAGCTTTTCGTGAACTTCTGTTTTTAAAATAAAATCAAGCGGTTGAGCTAAGTATATGGCAGCCCGTCGGCAGCGGCATGGCCAGGCTGCCGGGGCGGGTGGCCGCGCGGCTGAGGATGATGGTCTGGGTGTCGGTGAGTTTGAGCATCTTGGCCTCCGGTATCGTTGGGCGGCGCGGAATGCGGTCCCTTCTACCGGATCAAGCCCGCCATGGTGGCGGGCGGGACCGTGCGCTGGGCGCCGGGCCGGTGATCACCCGGCGTATTCGCCCTCGCCAAAGGCGCTGTCGGTGATGCGCTTGAGGAGGCTGGCATGGTGCCCGAGGGTGCCGACATCGCCCCAGCTGATCTCGTCGGGCCGGGTCTCGAAATGATCGTCGCTGAGGGCCTGCAGGCGCGCGAGCATGTCGTCGATCTCGGCCTTCTTCGCGATGAATGCGGCGAGCGCGGCTTCCTTGTTCTTCCGCGCTTTCTCGGCGCGAAGCTGGTGGCGCGGCGTGGTGATCGGGTTGAAGCTGGTCATGGCGTGGCTCCTTTGGGTGAGTTGCATCGTTTCGGTGAAACAACCATCGCTCTGGTCGGCCGTTTATCGTAGCCAATTCTGAGCAATTTCATGGCTTTCTGATCCTTTGGCATCCGGATTTACCTCGATCCAGATGCCGCCGAGCAAGACGTAGAGGTGACAGAGTTCCCGCGTCGGTCGCGGCAGGACGCGCTGCTCGCGCGGCGGATCAAAGCAGTCGAGCTCGTCCTCACGCACCTGCCGGATTTCCCGGGCGGCGAGGATGTCCTCGGGCGTCCACCCCGCCAGCGCAGGCAGCATGTGCGCGGGATAGCCATCGTAATGGCAATAGATATGGGCCCATTCCTCGGGACCGATCTCGATGGCGATCTGCGCGCGGGTGCTCATCTCTCTGCGCCTCAATCCTGCTGTTCGATCATGGCGAGGATGGCGCACGCCATGCCGCCGAGGAATTCGCTGCGGCGAAACACGATCTCGTCGATCTCGTTCGCGGTAGTGATCGCGGGGTCCACTGCCAGGCTCTCAGCCATGTGGGGCAGCAAGCGGGCGGCCTCGGCGTTGTAGCGGTCTGCGATGGTCATGGGGCTGTCTCCGATCTCTTGCCTGGCGGTGCGCGATGCACCCGCCTCGTAGGATCAGAGTCGCTCGACAGGGACGTGTAATCAACTCGAATAGACGGGTTTCTACGTTTAGTTCCAACACCTTGAGGACCACCGCAGCGCCATGGAAGGTCTGTCAGAGCGCGCCTATGCCGCCCATGCCGGGCTCTCGCGCGGGGCGGTGCAGAAGGCGCGCAAGACCGGGCGGCTGGTGCTGTATCCGGACGGCTCGATCAACGCGGCCGCCTCGGATGCGCGGCGGGCAGAGATGACGGATCCGGATCAGCAGCACAGGTCCGCGGGTGGTGTCGGGAATGGCGACACGGCTGGCGCGGTTTCCGGTCCCGGCGACAGCGCCTCGTATCTGAAGGCCCGCACAGCGCTGACGGTCTACCAGGCGCAGGAGCGCCAGCTGTCGATCCAGCGCAAGAAGGGCGTTCTGGTCGACCGCGCCCGCGCCGAGACGCTGGTCTTCCGCCTCGCGCGGCAGGAGCGCGATGTCTGGGTGACCTGGCCCACGCGCGTGGCCGCCTTGATGGCCGCGCAACTGGCCGCAGAGATGGAGGCCGCATCGGGGGAGGCCGTGACGATCGAGACGGCGATCCTTCAGAGGGTGCTGGAAGCGCATGTCCGAGAGCAGCTCACCGCCCTCGCAGACCTCCGGGTCTCGCTTGAATGACAAGGGTGATGACCATGGCCTGACTGACAGCGACCTGACTGCCGACCTCGATCTCGGCTTTGACGGCGCCGAGGACATCCTGCGCGCCTGGCGCCGCGGCCTGCGTCCCGATCCGGATCTGACCGTGTCGGGCTGGGCGGATGCGCATCGCTGGCTGTCGTCGCGCGCCTCGGCCGAGCCGGGCCGGTACCGCACCGCGCGCACGCCGTATCTGCGCGAGATCATGGATGCGCTCTCGCCCGGGCATCCGGCACAGCGCATCTCGTTCATGAAGGCCGCGCAGGTGGGCGCGACCGAGGCCGGTAACAACTGGATCGGGTTCGTGATCCACCACGCGCCGGGGCCGATGCTGGCGGTACTGCCCACCGTCGAGATGGCCAAGCGCAGCTCGCGCGGCCGGATCGATCCGCTGATCGAGGACAGCGCCGCGCTGAAGGAACGCGTCAGGCCCGCGCGGTCGCGCGATGCCGGCAATTCGATGCTGTCGAAGGAATTCCCCGGTGGCATCCTGGTGCTCACGGGGGCCAACTCGGCCACCGGCCTGCGCTCGATGCCGGCGCGTTACGTGTTTCTCGACGAGGTCGATGCCTATCCGGCTTCGGCCGACGAGGAAGGCGACCCGGTCACGCTGGCCGAAGCCCGCACCACCACCTTCGCGCACCGGCGCAAGGTGTTCATGGTCTCGACGCCGACGATCCGGGGGCTGAGCCGCATCGAGCGCGAGTTCGAGGCCAGCGACCAGCGGCGGTATTTCGTGCCATGCCCGCATTGCGGGGCGATGCAGTGGCTGCAGTTCGAGCGGCTGCGCTGGGCAAAGGACCAGCCGGAGACCGCAGCCTACCATTGCGAGGGCTGCGCGCGCCCCATCGCCGAGCATCACAAGACGGCAATGCTGGAACGGGGCGAGTGGCGGGCAACAGCGACGGCGACGGACCCGACGGCCATCGGGTTCCACCTCTCGGCGCTCTACTCGCCGATCGGCTGGAAAAGCTGGGCGCAGATCGCGCGCGACTGGCTGGCCGCGCAGGGCTCGGACGAGATGCTGCGCGCGGCGCGCAACACCCTGCTGGGCGAGACATGGGTCGAGAGCGGCGAGGCCCCGGACTGGCAGCGCCTCGCGGACCGGCGCGAGACCTATCCGGCGCAGATCCCGGAACAGGGGCTGTTCCTCACCGCCGGGGCCGATGTGCAGAAAGACCGGATCGAGGTCGATGTCTGGGCCTGGGGCCGGGGTCTGGAAAGCTGGCTCGTGGATCACATCGTCATTCCGGGCGGCCCGGACGATCCCGCCTGCTGGGAGGCGCTGACCACGCTGCTGGGCCGGACATGGGCTCACGAGAAGGGGGCTGTCATGACGCTGGCGAAGCTCGCCATCGATACGGGCTTTGAGTCCGCCGCTGTTCATGCCTGGGCGCGCCAGCAGGGCACGGCACAGGTGGCCCCGGTAAAGGGGCTGGAAGGCTTCAACCGGGCGACGCCGGTCTCGGGGCCGACCTTCGTCGATGCCACGGTAAACGGTCGCAAGCTCAAGCGCGGGGCTCGGCTCTGGAGCGTGGCCACCGCCACATTCAAGGCCGAGACCTATCGCTATCTGCGGCTGGAGCGGCCATCCGATGAGGCGCGTGCCAGTGGTTCGGCAAATACGGCCGGCACGATCCACCTGCCGGACTGGGCCGACAGCGAATGGCTGAAACAGCTGGTGGCCGAGCAGCTGGTCACCATCCGCAACAAGCGCGGCTATGCCCGGCAGGAATGGCAGAAGATGCGCGAGCGCAACGAGGCGCTGGACACCCGCATCTATGCCCGGGCCGCGGCCTGGATCCTTGGTGCCGACCGGTTCGACGCGCGGATGTGGCAGAGCCTCGAGAAACAGGCCGGGGTGGAGAGCAACGCCGCCGAGCCGGAACCAGAGCCCCACGCATCGACCGAGCCGCAAGCGGGGCGCGTGACGACACCCCGGCGGCGCGGCTGGCGGGTGAGTACGCCAAAGTACATGGAATGAGCATGACCCTCGACGATCTGAAACGCCACCACGGCGCGCTGCTGGCTGCGCGCTACAGCGGCACGCGTAGCGTCAGTTATGACGGCAAGACCGTAACCTATGGCTCGGATGCGGAGCTGGCGGCCGCCATTGCGGATATCGAGCGGCGGGTTGCCAGCATCGAGCGTGGGGCCGGGCGTATCCTGCGCCCCCATGCAGTGAAGGACCTGTGATGAACTGGCGGCAGCGCCTCGGCGCCTTCATCGGCGGGTTCGACGCGGGCCAGCACCACCGTCGGCTGCGCGGGTTCCGCGCGACGCGGGCGCATGTCAACGCGCTGATCGCGGCCAGTGGCCCCGATATCACCGCCCGCGCCCGCTGGCTGGTGCGCAACAATGGCTATGCAGTGAACGCGGTGGAAAGCTGGGCCGCCAATACCGCGGGCGACGGGATCAAGCCGATCTCGAAGATCACCGATCCCGCCCGCAAGGAAGAGCTGCAGCGGCTCTGGCTCGGCTGGACCGACGAGGCCGATGCCGAGGGGCTGACCGACTTTTACGGGCTGCAACGCCGCGCCGCGCGCGAGGTCTTCATCGCGGGCGAGGTGTTTTTCCGGATCCGGCCGCGGCGCGCAGGCGACGGGCTGAGCGTACCGCTGCAGCTGCAGATGCTGCCCGCCGAGATGCTGCCGCTGGAACAATCGGGTGTTGCTGCGAATGGCAACGCAATCCGTCAGGGCATCGAGTTCGATCGGATCGGGCGTCGCGTCGCCTATCACTTCCTGCGCCGCCACCCCGGCGACAGCACCGAGCCGGGCCTCGCCGGTGAAGTCGTCCGGGTTCCGGCCTCCGAGGTGATCCATGTGATCGACCCGGTCGAGGGCGGCCAGCTGCGCGGTGTGTCGAAACTGGCGCCCGCCATCGTGAAGCTGTTCCTGCTGGATCAGTATGACGATGCCGAGCTCGACCGGAAGAAGGTCGCGGCGATGTATGCGATGTTCGTCACCTCGCCGGCTCCGGAAAACCCGCTGGCCCCGCCCGGCGACGACGACGACCCGGGCGGCGTCGAGATCAGACCCGGCCAAGTGGTGCGGCTCGATCCGGGCGAGGATGTCACGGTGGGTCAGCCCGCCGATAGCGGCGTCACCTACGAGCCGTTTCAGTACCGAACGCTGCTGCAGATATCCGCAGCACTGGGCATCCCGTATCCGTATCTGGCCAACGACATGGTGAAGGGCAACTTCTCGAACTCACGCCTCGCGCTGATCGAGTTCCGCCGCCGCGTCTCGGCCTGGCAGCATTCGGTGATGGTGTATCAGCTTTGCCGCCCGGTCTATGCGCGCTGGATGGATGCGGCGGTGCTGTCGGGGGCGCTGGCCCTGCCACGATACGAGACCGACCGATCCCGGCTGCTGACCGCCGACTGGCTGCCCACGAAATGGGACTGGGTCGATCCCCTGAAAGACGCCAATGCCGAGATCGCCCAGATCGAGGCCGGCCTCAAATCCCGCACGCAGGCTATCGCCGAGCGCGGCTTTGATGCTGAACAGGTCGACCGCGAGATCGCCGCGGAACATGCCCGCGAGCGCACGCTCGGCCTCGACTTCCGCCGCCCCGGCTCACCGGCACAAGGCGCGGCGGACGTGCCGGTTGAGGGGGATGATCGAGACGGGCCCCAATCCAACGACGATGACGACACCGCGGAAACCCGCCCGCGCCCAGACGAGGACCAGCCCTGATGCTTCACGCCCGCATAGCCGCGCGCGCCTTCAACACGCCGCTGCTGGTCGAGCCATCCAAGGCCATGGCATTCCTGTCGGGGCTTGGGCCGCGCGTTCTGGGGCGGCGGGTGGAGATGACGGACGGCGATGGTCAGATGGCTGATCAGGTTGCAGCTGCTCCGCGCGCCCGTGCCGGTATCCTGTCCGGCGGATTGCTGGACGAGTATCGCCAACACGGTGACGCGCCCTATCCGGTGATCGACGGCATCGCCGTGATCGAGGTCTCCGGCGTGCTGATCCATCGCGGCGGCTGGATCGGGGAGTCCTCGGGACAGACCAGCTATGAGGGGATCGCCGCGCAGATCGAGGCGGCGGCCGGCGATCCTGCCGTCCGGGGCGTTGCACTGGAGATCGACAGCTTCGGCGGCGAGGTGTCCGGGGTCTTCGATCTCGCCGACCGCATCCGCGCGTTGCGGCGCAACAAGCCGGTCTGGGCCTTCGTGGCCGAACACGCCTTCTCGGCGGGCTATGCGCTGGCAAGCCAGGCCGACCGCATCCTGCTTCCGCGCACCGGCGCGGTCGGCAGCATCGGTGTGGTCGTCATGCATGCCGATCTCAGCGGCCAGCTCGACCGGGACGGCGTGCGCGTGACGCTGATCCATGCGGGATCCCACAAGGTCGACGGCAATCCCTACGCACCGCTGCCCGACGCGGTCCGCGACGACATCCAGCGCGAGATCGATGTGTTGCGGTTTCTCTTCGCCGAGACCGTCGCCGCGGGCCGCGCCGGGGCCCTCAGCCAGGAGGCCGCTCTCGCGACCGAGGCCGCGATCTATCGCGGGGCAGATGCGGTAGCGGCAGGGCTTGCCGACGAAGTGACCGATCTCGCAGCCGGCTTCGCCAGCTTCAGCGCGCATGTCGCCCCCGCGAACACGCGGCCGCGTCCGCGCGTGCAATTGGCTCAACCATCCCGATCCAGGACCCAAACCACCACCCGAATGGAGACCACCATGGCCCAAGAGACCGACAATGACGACACCGCGCAGGAGATCACCACGGATGCGCAGGACCCGAAGGATGCCGCTTCGAATGTCCCGGCCGATGGCTCGGTCAACGCCGAACATAATGACGCGCCGACCGCCAGGATGCCCGCAGCGCCTGCCTCGGAGAGCCCGGCATCGCCCGCCGCGCCAGTTGCCCCTGAAGCATCAACCACCACCACGCCGGCAGCAATTCAGCCCGGCAACCTGGCTGAGCTCTCGGCGCAGCTGCGCCAGGAGGCGGCGGAGATCACCGAGATCGCCGCTCAGGCGGGCCGCCTCGGGATCGCCATCGACGCCGCGAAAGCCCTGCGTGAAGGGACAACCCCCGAGGCCCTGCGCAGCCTCGTGCTCCAACGCGCCAGCGCCGCTGCAGATGCCCGCGATATCGTGGCGGCACAGCCCTCACCGGTCCTGCCACAGGCGACGGAAAGCCCGCTCATCGCGGCGGCAAAGCGGGACGCAGCCGCGGGCAAACGCAACTGACGCCCAAGCTGCGCTTGGACCTACCTCCCGACAAACCAATGCCCGACCGATCCCCCGCCGCACCACTCCGGCAGGGGATTTCCCTTGTCTCATGGCCCTGAAGGTTCCCCGACATGCCCGTTCTGACCCAACCGCCCACCATGGGCGATGTCCTCAAATACGAGGTCAACCCGAACTACACCCGTGAAACCGTCCCGCTGCTCGCCGGCACCGCCTATCCCGTCGGGTCGGTGCTGGGCCGCATCACCGCCAGCGGCAAGTACAAGCTCGCCACCTCCGGTGGCACGGATGGCGCGCAGACCGCCGGGGCCGTGCTGCTATATGCGGTCGATGCCACGCCCGGCGATGCCGTCGGCGTGGTGCTCGTGCGCGGGCCCGCCATCGTGTCGCGCGCGGCGCTGGCTTACGACGGCACCGTCGATGACGCGACCAAGATCACCACCAAGATCAGCCAGCTGGCAGCCCTCGGGATCATCGCCCGCGACACCGCCTGATCGGGCTGCGAGCGGCGCCTCGCGCTTCTTCCCTGTTTCCCGTCCTCTTTCTCCGGAGTTCTTCCATGACCCTCACCCGCAACCCGTTCGACGCGGGCGGCTATTCGCTCGCCGAGATGACGCAGGCCATCAATATCCTGCCCAACCTCTATACCCGCCTCGGCGAGATCGGCCTCTTCCGCTTCGAGGGCGTCACGCAACGCTCCATCGTGATCGAGCAGCGCGAGGGCGTTCTCAGCCTGCTGCCCTCGGTCCCGCTCGGCGCGCCCGCCACCGTCGGCAATCGCGAGGCGCGCTCCATGCGCAGCTTTGCGCTGCCATGGATCCCGCATGACGATGTGATCCTGCCCTCGGATATTCAGGGCATGCCGGCGCTTGGCGTCTCGGACACAGCCGATCCGCTGGTCGAGGTGATGAACCGCAAGCTCACGCTGATGCGGCGCAAGCATGCCCAGACCCGCGAATACATGGAGATGAACGCGCTGCGCGGAATCGTGAAGGACGGCGCGGGCAGCACGCTCTACGACTACTTCACCGAGTTCGGACTCACCCGGATCTCTGTCGATTTCGTGTTCGGCACGGCCGGCACCAATATCCAGGGTAAGGTCCGCAGCACCCTGCGCGCCATCGAGGACAATCTGCTGGGCGAGACCATGACCACCGCGCATGCGCTGGTCAGCTCGGAGTTCTTCGACAAGCTGATCAGCCACCCCAAGACCGAGGACGCCTACAAGTTCTACTCGGCCACCGGCGGCCAGCCCCTGCGTGAGGACATGCGCCGCGCCTTTCCATTCGCGGGCATCCTCTTCGAGGAATATAACGGCTCGGTGACGCTCTCGAACGGCACATCGGAGCGGCTGATCCCCGCGGGCGAGGGCATCGCGTTCCCGCTCGGCACTTTTGAGACCTTCACCACCTATGGCGGACCCGCAAACCTGCTGGAGACGGCAAATACCGTCGGCCTGCCGCTCTATGCCCGGCAGATGATCGACGCCAAGGGGCGCTGGATCGACCTGATGACGGAGGGATCGATCCTGCCGGTCAACAAGCGCCCACGGCTGGCAATCCGCCTGCACAGCTCGAACTGACGGGTAAGGCCATGTCGATCTTCGCCCTCGCCATGGACACGCTCTTCGGCGATCCCAACATCGCCCGCGATGCGGTCTACATCTCGGATGTGGGTGCGCCCCGGCTCGTCCGCGTGGTCACACGCCGCGCAGACGACATCTCCAACTTCGGCGACGCGCGGATCTGGTCGGAGACCACGCGTATCGATCTGCGCGTGGCTGAGGTGCGGGACCCGCGTCCGGGCGACCGTGTCGAGATGGATGGCGAGGCGTTTCTCATCCAGGGCGAGCCGGTGCGCGACCGCGAGCGGCTCGTCTGGACCATTGACCTGCGGCCTGCGTGATCCCCATGAAGCTCAAACTCGACATCACCCCCGATCTCACCACCATGATGGCGGCAGAAATCAAGGCAGGCGAGAAAGCCGTCACGGCCGCCACGCGCGAGGCCGGGACCAGCCTGAAGACCGCCTGGCGCAGCCAGATCACCGGCGCGGGGCTTGGACAACGGCTGGCCCGCACGATCCGGTCAGAGCAATACCCGAAGGGTCAGCCCAGCCTGAACGCTGCAGCACTGGTCTGGTCGAAAGCGCCCGACATCGTCCATGCCCATGATACCGGCCCACTGATCCGCTCGCGCAACGGCTTCTGGCTGACGATCCCGACGGCAGCCGCCGGCAAGTCGCGGCGCGGCGGCCGGATCACCCCGGTCGAATGGGAACGCCGCACGGGTCTGCGCCTGCGCTTCATCTACCGCCGGTCCGGCCCCAGCCTGCTCGTCGCCGAAGGGCGGCTGAACAAGGGCGGGCGTGCGGTGGCGTCACGCTCGAAGACGGGACGCGGCCTGACCACCGTGCCGATCTTCCTTCTGGTCCCGCAGGTCAAGCTGCCGAAACGGCTGGATCTCGACCGTGACACGGAGCGGGCGCATGACAGCTTGCCGGGGTTGATTGTGGCGAACTGGGTGGACGGGCGGCGATGATTTGGTGACGGCGATGCGGAGAGATATCAGCACATGACCCGATCGCCCGAGTCATCGGTGAGCCCTATCGGCGTCCCAGCTTGCCGAATTCGCTGTCCAGCAGGGCGCGAAGTTTTTTCGACGCGCCCCGCAGGGCTGCGTCCACATTGGCGTCATTGTGGGTGACGGTCTGCGGCTGCATCCCTTCGGGACGCGCTTCGACGGTGCAGTGAATGTCGTCGGCCCCGCCCTTGGCACCATTCACATCGGACAGATGCACCTCGATCCGTGACAGACGGTCGGTCAAATGCCCGAGTGCGGATGTGACAACCGTTTCGGCCACTTCGGCCAGGCGTTTGTCGCCTTCAATGTTGGCATCGGTATTCAGTTGAAACTGCATGTCGGTTCTCCTGTGTGAGTGCGTTCACCCTCGGTGACTGGGTCGAGGCCGAAGGGTCGCCCCCGGTTGATCTCCCAGTCGAGGGCGCGAACAGTCTGAAAGCAGGTGTCATCGCGATGGCGGTGCATTGTAGTCTAACCGGCTTATTGTTCTTAGCTGAAAGGATTTCTCAACAGGTCCCATAATGGTTCTTCGAGAAGGAGCAGTATTCGGTTGCCTTGCCGCTTTCGATCATCGCTGCGGTGATGTCGCGTCCGTCTGGCAGGAAACACTGACCGACGATGCGCCCGTAGCGGTCGATGTCGCGCTGGCGGCAATTGAGCTCGTGGTCTGAGGTCAACCGGGCAAGCTCGGCTGTGGCGGCAGCGCCTCCGGGCGTGGCGGTCTCCGGAGCGTCGAGCGCCCAGATCCGGATCCGTACACCCTGACCGCTGATCCAGAAGGTGTCCCCATCGACGATGCGAGTGACATGGCCGTTGAAACGGTCCGCGTCGGAGATCTCGGCAGGGCCGTTGTTGGCAACGTCCGAACCGCTGAAGTCCGAGATCATGCGCTCAAGATCCCCGCGATCGGCCAGCATGAAGAGGCCAACGACGAGCGCGATTATCAGGGCGCCCGTGCGCAGCGGTTTGCGCTTGCGGTGCCGCGATCTGTGCCGCGATCGAACTTGCCGTGTCAATGTTGCTCTCCCTTACTACCCGGTGGTATCTGGCACCCGGACTGGGTGCGCACAAGGACGATGTTTCCAGCGCTGAGGCCCCCTCAATACGCTTGCTGCATCAGGCCAACCGACCTCGCCCACCTACCGGAGCTCTTTCATGCCCTCGACCCGCGAGACGATCCTTGCTGCGCTGACGGCCCAGCTGGCCGCACACGCGGGGGCGGAGGTGCGGCGCAATGCGACGCTGCCCGAGCGGGTGCCGGCCGAGGGGCTGGTGATCCTGCGCGATGGCAATCCGGGCGAGCCGGATGTGACGCTGAGCCCGTGGCGGGCCTATTACCGCCACCGCGTGGAGATCGAGGCGTTCATGCCGCCGGGCGCGGCGGAGGCGGCGCTCGACGCGCTGCTTGCCCGCATCGGGGCTGCGCTGGCGCATGATGACAGCCTCGGCGGGCGCGTCGAGCTGATGACGGCGTCCGCCCCCGAACTGCAGCCGGTCCCGGTGGAGGGCGGCGCGCCGTTTCTGGCCGCGGCACTGGCGGTCACGCTGGAATATCAGGTCAGCGATCCGCTGACCGGGTGAGAGCGCCCGACAGGCGCAGATTTTCGAACATCACAGGAGGACCAGCATGGGCAAGCAACGCGCCTATGGCGCCGATGCCACACTCAGGGCCGCGCGCGAGATGCAATATGGCGGGGCCACCATCGGTCCGGTGCGGGCGCTCGATTTCAAGACGGCGGATCTGTCGGCAAGCATTCCGCTCGGCGACGACCCGTTGCTGGGGCGCGGGCGCAACGCGCAGGATCCGTATCGCGGTCTGGTCACCGATGAGGGGCAGATCGAGATCCCGTTCGATCTGCAGGGCACCGGCTGGTGGATGACGGCGCTCTTCGGCGATCCCGAGACCACGCCGCAGGCGGCGACGGCGCGGATCACCTTCGCGGACAATCCTGCATCCGGTGACACGCTCACGCTGAACGGGGTGACCTGGACCCTTGTGTCCGGCGTGGCGACGGGCGACGAGACGGAGATCGGCACCACGCTGGCCGACACGCTCGCCGCGCTGGCTTCCGACCTCACCGCCGCCAGCGACTCCGCGCTCGCGGTCGCCACATATGCCATGGAGGATGACACCGCGCTGGTGATTACCCACGACACCACCGGCCCGGACGGCAACGCGGTCACAATTTCTGCTTCGACTGCACAGCGTTCCGCCCCCACCCTCACCGGCGGCGGGTACCGCCATGTCTGGCGCAGCGGGGCCGACGCGATCCCATCCTTCCTGATCGAGATCGGGCATCCCAAGCTCACGAGCCCGGTCTTCTTTCGCCATGCGGGGGCGGTGCTGGAGGAGCTGTCCTTCCAGATGGGCCAGGAAGGACCGGCCAACGCCACCGTCTCGGTGGTGGCGCAGGGCGAGGAGACTGCCGGCACCACGCTGGACGCGGACCCTGCCGCCTTTGCGCTGCGCCGCTTCAGCCAGGGGCGCGGGCGCATTCTGCGCGCCGGCGCACCGCTCGCCGGTGTCACCGCCGGCTCGCTGACCTTCTCCAACGGCATCGAACGGGTGCGGTCGATCCGCGAGGATGGCCGCATCGATGGCGCGGATCCCACCCTCGCCACCTGCGAGGGATCGCTGACCGTGCGCTTCGATGGCGAGACGCTGATGGCCGAGGCCGCCAGCGGCGATCCGGTCGCGCTGGTCTACGGCTTCGCGATGGCCGAGGGCTACGGGCTGACCTTCACCCTGCCGCGGGTCTACCTGCCCAAGCCGAAGTATTCGATCACCGGCCCCGCCGGGGTCGAGGCGAGCTTCGACTGGCGCGCCGCCGCAGATGCGACGGGCGTGATGCTTGAGGTCGCGCTTCTGAATGATGTGCCAACCCATGGAGAGACCTGATGATCCGTCTCGACCTGAACGCGACCCCCGACTGGCTCGATCTCGGGCACGGCGTGCAGCTGCGCGTGGCGCCCATAACCACCTCGCTGATGAACCGGGCCCGCGAAGAGCCAATCCTCGCGGATCTGCCGGAAGAAGCCAGCGCGAACAGGCGCGGCATTGCGCTGGCGAAGGCACTGGCGCGTGTGGCCGTCGATGACTGGGCCGGCGTGCATGACGCCGACGACGCGCCGGCCGAACTCACCCCCGAAGGCCTCGACGCGCTGCTGGAGATCGTGCCGATCTTTGAGGCGTTCCAGCTGCGCTACGTGGCCCCGGGCCTGCATCTGGAGCAGGAAAAAAACGCCTCAGCGCCCTTGCCGAGTGGCACTTCGGCGGGGGCGCGCAATACTGCAAAAACTGCATCCAAATCTGCGAAGCCTGCCCGGCGCGGCAAAACGCGCCGCTGACGCGCGAGGGCGCGCTGGCCTGGGATATCGCCTGCCGGGCCACGGGCCAGCTGCGGGTTGCCGAGGGCGCGGTGCTCGGCTGGGACATGGGTGCGGTGCTGGCCATGGCCACAGCCGGCGGGCTCGACCCACGGGCGGCGGTCGAGCTTCTGCCGGTGATCGAGGCGGCGATGGTGCGCGCGGTGAATGCGCAGATCCGGGCTCAACGCCCGCACTAGAGGCACACGCCGTGATCACCCGCGCAGTAAAAGCACAAACCCGTAAAAGTTAGATTGATCGAGGGCCTCAATGAGCAGCGCATCAAAACAGGTCACGGTGCGGCTCGCCGCCGAGGGCGGCCGACAGGTGCGCGCCGAGCTCAGGGGGATCGGCACCGACGGCGCCACCGCGTTCCAGCGTCTGGGCTCGGAGATGGAAGCCGCCAATGCGCGCGCCGACCGGTTCTTTCGCCGGCTGCGGATTGCCGCCGCGGCCGGTGCTGCGGCCGTGGGTGCTGCGGCCACGGCGATGATCCGCAGCGGGCTGCAGATCGTGGACAGCCAGGCCAAGCTGGCGCAGTCGCTGGGCACCACGGTCGCCTCGATCCAGACGCTGGAGCGCGCGGGCGAGCTGGCGGGCGTGTCGATGTCGGGCATCGAGCAGGCCACCAAGGATCTGACACGCCGTCTCAGCCAGGCCGCTTCCGGGACCGGCCCCGCCGCCGACGCGCTGGACCGGCTGGGTCTGTCGGCCACCGAGCTGATCGCCCTGCCGCTGGACGAGCGTGTTGGGGCGATCAACGCCGCCATCGAGGAGTTCGTGCCGGCGGCCGAGCGCGCCGCGGTGGCGGGCCAGCTCTTCGGCGAGGAAGGCTCCATCGCCATGGGCCGGATCGACAGCGCCACACTGCGCCAGGCGACGAAAGACGTGCGCGCCTTCGGGGTCGTGGTTTCCGCGCAGGATGCGGCCCAGATCGAACGGACCAACGATGCGATCTCACGGCTGGGGCTGATCTGGCGCGGGCTGGCCAATCAGCTGGCGGTCGCCGCGGCCCCGGCGCTCGAGGCGGTGGCCGACGCGATGGCCGCACTCGCCGAACGCAGCGGGCCCGTGGGCCGTGCCATAGAGCTTGTTCTGGGCAATCTCGACCGGCTGGCGGCGACGCTCGCGGCGGTTGCCGGGCTGGTTGCCGGGCGCTTCGTGGCGGGAATGGCGGTTGCAGCTGTCAGCGTGCGCGGGCTGGCCACGGCGCTGGCGCTGCTGCGCGGGGCGCTCATACGGCTGCCCTTTGTGGCGCTGGTGATCGGCGCGCAGGAGCTGATCCTGCGCTTTGGCCGGCTGGTTGCAGCGGCAGGGAGCTTCTCCGAGGCCCTCGATCTGTTGCGCGGCGTGGCCGCGGAGGTCTGGGAGCGGATGGGCACCGGCGCACAGGCGCTCGGGGCGACGGTGGCGGCAGCATGGGCCGGGATCCGCGCCAGCGTGGCAGACGGCGTGCAGGCCAGTCTCGATGCGGTCGCGCGCGGGGCGTCGCTCATAATCAACACCTGGCGCGGGGCGTTCGCGGCCACGCAGACGATCTGGTCCGATCTGCCGGCCGTGCTGGGCGAGGTCGTGACCGGGGCGGCCAATGCCATGGTGCGCGGCGTGGAGCGGATGCTGAACGCGGTGATCGGGCGCGTGAACCGCTTCATCGCCGGGATCAACACGGTGCTCGCCGCATTGCCGTCATGGGCGGTGGGCGATGGCGGGCTGCGCATCGGGGCGCTCGAGGATGTCAGCCTTGGCGGTTTTGAGGCCCGGTTCGCGGGCGCGGCGCGTGATGCCGGCGGCCGTGCGGCGGAGGCCTTCACGCAGGCCTTCGAACGAGAGTACCAAGTCCCCGATCTCGGGCTGGGGGCCTATGCCGCGGACGCCCGCGCCACGCAGGACGCGCTGCGCGGCGTGGCCGAGGAACTGCGTGGGGCGGCAACAGGGCCGCTGGAGTCGGTCGACGCGATCCGTGAGGAGCTGGCCCGGACCTCGGAGGCGGCGGATGCGTCAGTGGACGCCGTGGCCGGGATCGGGGACGCCTTCGACGGGGTCTCCGGCGGGGAGGATGGGACATCAGGCACCGGTTCCGGCAGCGGAGGCGCCGCGGGGCGCGCGTCCAACGCGGCCACGGAAGCGGGCAACGCGATCGCGGCGGCGGGCGAGACGGCGGCGCGGGGCTGGGATGCCGTCACGGAAAGCCTGCAAGGCTATGCCGACAGCGCGATGGAGACCGGCCGGCAGATCGGCGAGGCGCTGGTCAGCGCGTTTCGCGGGGCCGAGGACGCGCTTCTGACGCTGGTCACGAAGGGCAAGGTGGATTTCCGCGACCTCGCCAATTCGATCCTCGAGGACATCACCCGCATCGCGCTGCGTACGGCGGTGCTCGGCCCGCTCGCCAACTGGCTGGGCGGCGCGCTCGGAGGAATCGGGGGCGGTCTGGGCGGCAGCCTAACCGCCGCAGTGGCGCATTCGGGCGGCGTGATCGGTGTCTCGGCACTGCCGCAGCGGCAGGTGCCGGCCATGGCCTTTGCCGGGGCACCCCGACTGCATGCGGGTGGCATGGTCGGGCTTCAACGCAGTTCTGGCATTGCGGGCCTGCGGCCCGACGAGGTCCCGGCGATCCTGCAGCGCGGCGAGCGGGTGCTGTCGCGCCGCGAGGTGGCCGAGGGACAGCGCGGTGGTGGCAACGGCCGTGACGGCGGCGTCACCGTCAACATGAGCATCTCCACGCCCGATGCCGACAGCTTCCGGCGTTCGCAGGGCCAGATCACCGCCGAGATGAGCCGCGCCATCGCCCGTGCGCGGCGCAATCGCTAGCAGCAATCGCCAGGCGCAACCAATAGGAGACCCGATGACCGACTTTCACGATGTGCAGTTTCCGTCCGCCATCGCCTATGGCGCCAGCGGCGGGCCGCGGTTCCTGACGGCGATCACCGCCACGCAGAGCGGCCGGGAGCAGCGCGTGGCGCAATGGCAGCGCTCGCGGGGCGAATGGAACGTCTCCACGGGCATCCGCTCGCGCGCGGACGTGGCGGCATTCCTCGCCTTCTTCTACGCCCGGCGCGGCCGTGCGCACGGGTTTCGCTTCCGGGACTGGACCGACTTCCGGTCGGTGGGACAGCTGCTCGGGCTGGGTGACGGGGAGCGCACGGAGTTCCAGCTGGTCCGGCGCTATGACAGCGGCGGGGTCATTCACGAACGCCGGATCACGCGCCCGGTCAGCGGCACGATCACGGTTTATCGCGATGGCGTCGAAGTCACCGCCGGGGTGTCCGTCGATCACACCACCGGCCTCATCACCTTTTCGACACCGCCGGATCCGAACGTCGCGGTCACCGCGGATTTCGAGTTCGACGTCCCCGCGCGGTTCGACACCGATGCCGCCGATCTCACCGTCGAGACCTTCGAGATGCAGCAATGGGGCCGGATCACCGTGGTGGAGATCCGCGAATGAAGGCGGTGTCACCAGAGCTGGCCGCGCATCTCGAGGGCGATGTGCTCACATTGGCCACCTGCTGGCGGCTGGCGCGCCGTGACGGGGTGGTGTTTCGCGCGACCGATCACGATGGCGATCTTGCGGTCGACGGCGAGACCTATCGCGCCCGCGCAGGCTATTCGCGCACTGCCGTGGCCTCCGAGGCCGGGCTCGCGGTCGGCAATGTCGATCTCGAGGGCGTGCTCGACGACGCCGGGCTCGAGGCGGACGCGCTGCGCGCGGGGCTCTATGACGGGGCCGAGGTGCGGATCTTCGTGGTCAACTGGCAGGACCCGTCGCAGGGCACCCTCCGGCTGCGCCGCGGCTGGCTGGGCGAAGTCATGCTGTCAAGCGAGGGCCAGTGGCGCACCGAGCTGCGCGGCATGTCTCAGGTGCTCGCACAGCGGCTGATCGAGCCCTACACGCCCGACTGCCGCGCCGATCTGGGCGATGCGCGCTGCGGGGTGGCGATCACGGATCCGGAGTGGACACGACCGGGCCTCGTCACCGCACCGCTCGACGCGCTCTCGTTCACCGCCGTGATCGATGTGGAGGGCAAACCGAATGACTGGTTCACCGGCGGGGTCATCATCTTCACCTCGGGTCAGAACAGCGGCCGGGCCATCGAGGCGCGCGGATCGGATCTGGCGACGGGCGATCTGGTGCTCTCCTTCCCGCCGCCCTTTCCGGTGGGGACGGGCGACGCGTTCGAGATCTATCCGGGCTGCGACAAGCGGCTCTCCACCTGCATCGAGCGGTTCGACAATGTGCTCAATTTCCGGGGCGATCCCTTCGTGCCGGGGGCCGACAAGCTGACAGAGACGCCAAATGCACGATGAGCCAAAGCAGCGTGAGCCAGTGTGCGGTGACGACGTGATCGCCGAGGCACGCCACTGGATCGGGGCGCGCTGGCGCCATCAGGGCCGCGGGCCAGCCGGCGTGGACTGCATCGGGCTGCTGATCGTCGTGGCCGATGCACTCGACGTGCCGCATCATGATGTGACGGGCTATGACCGACGCGCGACCGGCACCAGGTTGCTGGAGGCGTTCGCGGTCGATCTCGATCCGCTTCCCCTCGGCGAGGCGCGCCCCGGCGACATCCTGGTCTTTGCCGAGACCAGCTATCCCTGCCATGCCGGGTTTCTCACCGCGCGACACGGTGTCCCGCATCTTTTGCACGCGCATGCGCTGCGGCGCTGCGTGCTCGAGGAGCCGCTGATCGAGCCATGGCTGTCGCGCCGGCGCGCCGCGTGGCGTATTCCGGAGGTGGTCTGATGGCGGTGCTGGCCATCGCCGGCGCGGGCGCATTGGGGAGCACGGCGCTCGGGCTGGGCTGGCAGGCCGGCTGGCTGATCGGCTCGACTGTCGGCTCGCTTCTCTTCGGCCCCGACCAGCCCGATATCGAGGGGCCGCGGCTGCGCGATCTGTCGGTGACCTCCTCGGCCTGGGGCGCGCCCATCCCGCTGATCTACGGCACGATGCGCGCCTCCGGCAACGTGATCTGGGCGCCGGGGATCCGCGAGGAGCGCCAGACCCGAAAGGTGGGCGGCAAGGGCGGCGGCGGTCAGCGTCAGACAACCTATGGTTACTACGCCTCCTTCGCGCTCGGCCTCGCCGAAGGCCCGGCCGGGGATCTCATCCGGATCTGGGCCGATGGCAAGCTCATCCATGATGCGCGTGGTACCAATCCGGATGTGTCGATCCCCGGGCTGGAGTTTCGGTTTTATGAGGGAGGCGAGGACCAGCTGCCCGATCCGCTGATCGAGGCCGCGGAAGGCCATGGCCGGACGCCGGCCTTTCGCGGGCTGGCCTATCTCGTGTTCGAGGATCTGCCGCTGGAAAACTTCGGCAACCGCATCCCCAACATCACCGCCGAGGTGACGTTCAACGCGCAGGAGGCCTTTCCGGCGCTCAAGAGCACCAACCTGCCGGGCGGTCCGCTCGACAGCGTGTTCACGAGCTACGGGGCCACCGACTGGCAACGCCAGCGCCAGCTCATGCTTTCCCCGGACGGTCTGCGGCTGTTCGATCTGCGCACGCTGGAGGAACTGGCGCAGGCACAGCCCGAGGATCTGATTTCAGACGCACTGGCCGAGGCGCTGAACCTCTACAGGGACAATTACGGGTTCGATCACTGCTTCATCGGCGGCGACGGCTATGCCTACACCCAGGTAGGCATCAGCAACACCAAGCCGGTCGTGAAGATCGATCTCGACGCGATGGCGGTCGTGGACAGCTTCGGGCGCCGCAGCAACAGCCTGACCAACAATGCCGGCGGCTTCGCATCACTGACGACGCTCGGCTGGATGCGCGCGCTCAGCCTGACCGGGCCTGTCGACGTGCTGATCGCCTCGGGGCGCTTCGGCGGCGGGCATGGCTGCGTGCGGGCCGACAGCATGGAATTCCTCGCCAATCTGCCGCGCATGGGGCCGGGGCCGACGAATGTCGAGAACATCGTTCAGGGGCGTGTGGGCGAGGGCCTCGGCGAGGCGTGGATCCTGCGCACGTCGAACACCGGCACGGCCAGCACCATTCCCATCGAACGGCTCCGCCTGCGCCCGGGCGCGCCTTTGCCCGTCGTCGAGAATGCCGGGCACTGGTCTCTCGCGCCGGCCGATATCCACCCCGAGGCGACAGGATTCACATACGAGCCGGCCGGCGCGGTCTACGATCCCGTCGATGACGCGCTGGTCTGGATCAGCGCGCTTGCGTTTCCGGACGCGCTCGGGGATCTCGCCGGGCGCTATGCGGTCAAATGGCGCCCGGATGACGGGGTGATCTGGGCAACGCGCCTGTCGCTGTTTGCGTTTTCCACGACACGCAAGGAGAACATGGCCATCGCGAAGTCCCGCACCGAGGGCCGGCGCATGGCCTGGCATCGCGAGCCGCAGGTCAGCCAGGTCGATCTGCGCACCGGCGCGGAGATCCTGTTCACCGAAGGATTTGCCGAAGGCAGCATCTTCGGCGGTGGCGAGGCTGCGGGGTATGATGCACGCTCGGACACGCTCACGGGCTATGTGCAGACCGGATCGGCCGCAACCCGGCTGTTTCTCAACCGCACCGCCGGCGAGGGCGTGACGCCGGGCAGCCTCATTGCGGATATCTGCGCCCGCGTGGGGCTGGGGCCGGCCGATATCGATGTGGCGCAGATCGGCGCACCGGTATTCCGGGGCTACGCCATCGGCCGGCAGGGATCGGCGCGGTCAGGGATCGAGCCGGTGGCGCAGGCCTTTTCCTTCGATGCCGTCGAGTCCGATGATCGGATCCGCTTTGTGCCAAGGGCGCGGGCCGCAGATGCGGCGCCGCGTCTGACCGCGGACGATCTCGTCTCTGCCCGCGAGACGGGCCGCGTCGTGCAGCTTCAGCGCGTGCAGGAGACCGATCTGCCCGAGCGCGTCACCGTCACCTACCAGGACACGAGCGGCGACTAC
>Ga0307952_1000601_pt1 | contig 20197 bp, 19 predicted proteins | sample OrgLakmetagen376_FD_201821 | JGI IMG/M metagenome (GOLD analysis project Ga0307952, IMG submission 201821) | Saline water microbial communities from Organic Lake, Antarctica - #376 | ecosystem: Environmental > Aquatic > Non-marine Saline and Alkaline > Saline | place: Antarctica: Organic Lake...
CATCCAGCAGATTGCCCTGAACTGCGTCCAACTGTTCGCTGCGCTGGGCGTACTTATGGCGCTTAAGAATCGCCAGTTCATGGGTCAGTTTTTCGATGACCGCATCACGGTGCACCAGCGCTCGATCGTAAGCGTTCATTCCACGACGTAGTTGACCTACTTCACATCACGGAGAGGCCTTAATAAATCCGGCGAGACCTTGTACTGCTTTCTGCCATCATCACCCAGCACAATCACGCTCTTGCGGTTGATCTTGGTGACGATCCCCAGCACCGGTCCTTCCCGGCCCTCGAAGGTCACTTTCAGTCCGACTCGCAGTTGACTCAGAGCTTGCAGGGTTTCCTGCTCTTGCAGTTCATCAATGCGCCGGCAGATGTATTGATTCAGTTCCAGCAACTGGTCGATGCTCATATCATCAATGCGCATGTACGGCGACCTCCGGCTGCTTGCTCTTTCGGTCAGGGTGGCGTGGGTCGACCAGCGCACGTAACGGGTTCTCTGCGAACCGGGTTTTCCAGAGTCGCGGTGTCAGATCCGCCACCTCTTTGGCCGGGTGTTGGCTGATGCGTTGCAGCACGTCCACCAGATAGGTGTACGGATTGAGGCCATGCAGTTTGCAGGTGCTGATCAGGCTCTGAATGATCCCAACATGTTCAGCCCCCAGTTCGGTCCAGCAGAACAGCCAGTTTTTCCTCCCCATTGGAATGGGCCGCAAGGCCCGTTCCAGGTGGTTGGTGTCGGGTTGTACGTCCGGGTCTTCCAGGAACACCGTCAGGCTGGCTTCCCGGCTGAGCACGTAGTTCAGGGCTTTGGTCAGCGGGTCACTGGGCAGCAGGCCGCCGTTTTCCAACTGATCCCGGCACCACTGGAAGAAGTCGCTAACCACCGGCTTTGAGTGTTTCAGCCGGTACTGGCGTTTCTTCTCGCCAGTCAGTCCCTGGGTTTTGATGGCTTCTTCATTCTGGTACAGCTTGGCGATCCGTTGCAGGGCCTCGGTGGCCTCGTCCGGATGATCCTTCTGGGCGTCGATAAAATACCGTCGACTGTGTATCCAGCATTGGGCGTGGGTAATGCCTTCTTGAGCCTCGGCATACCGGGCATAAGCCGCATAACCGTCACTGATCAGGGTGCCACTGAACTGGTCGTTCAGAACCTGCTCGATGTGCAGTCGGCCTCGACTGTTCGAGTAGGTGAACACCACTTCGTCGGCATCGCCGTATAACGGCCAGAACCAGCCGGATTTCATCTTGCCTTTTTGCGGGCCTGCCCGGCCCTGGTGGCCGGCTTTGATCGGTGTTTCATCCATCGCCAGCACCCGGCTGCGCAGGACGTTGTCGGTCTGGGCATCCACAATAGGCCGAAGCAGGTCGATGGCGCGCTTCACCAGGTTGGTTAGGGTGCTGCGGCTGACGGTGATACCCGCCTGTTGGAGTCGCTGATGTTGGCGGTACAGCGGCAGGTGGAACTGGAACTTGTCCACCAACAACCCGGCCAGCAGGCTGACATCGGCCAGGCTGTTGTCCAGTACGTTGAAGGGTGCCGGTGTGGTCACCGGCTTGTTGTCTACACCCTTGCGCCGGAACACCGGGCGCTCCAGCTTGAGCACCACATAGCTGGAAGCCCGCTGGGCCAGCCGGTAGGTGGTTTTGGTGCCAATGATGTCGTATTGGTCGGCGTCCGGCCCGGTCAGTTCCGGTGGCAACTGCTCAATGACTTCCACCGGCACATCGGCAGTAAAGCGCAGGCCGGTGTCGTTCAGGCAATCGTCGTCCCGCTGCTTCTTACCGGTGCCGCGCTGATAGGCCTTAATGGTGCGCTTTTCTTCCTCGGCAGGTTTTTCTGGCAGCGGAGCTTCATCCGGCCGGAACAGGTTGTCCTGTTCCGGGATATCGTAAATCTGCTTCTCGGATTTGGGACCGAACAGCTGCTTCTTGAACCAGTCCAACTGGTGCGTTAACTGACGGATGGCTTCGGCCTGAACGGCCAACTGCTCCCGCAACAAGGCATTCTCCTCGGCCAGGGCCGAGTAGGAATGTGCGTCGGAATGAGGTGCGGAAGCCGTTGAATTCATGACCGATATTATACCGGAAGCCCGCGTTTTATACCCCTCGAAAACGCTTGAATTGACGGTATTTTTGCACCTCGATGCCATCAATCAGCAGCTGTAAATCCGTCAGTGTCAGGGCCCGCTGGCCAGAGGCGGATAACGGCACCCGGAACTGGCCCTGCTCCAGGCGCTTGGCCCAGAGGCAGTAACCGGTGGCGGTAAAATAGAGCATCTTCATCTGGGTCTTGCGGCGATTGACGAAGACGAAATACTGGCCGCTGAGCGGATCGTGCTTCAATTGATTCCGGACCAGGGCGCTCAGCCCCCGGAACGATTTGCGCATGTCGGTGGGCTCGGTGCACAGCCAGATCCGGGCCTGGCTATCGAGCCCGATCATCCGTTCTGGCTCAGCCGCAGTTCGACACCGTTGCCGAGGCTCAGCACAATATTCCAGCCTGGACTGGACGATGGAGGCGTGCCCATCAGTGACGACAGATCCAGGAAGCTGGCTTCACCGGAATTGGCCGACTCACCGGCTGAGTGATCGGCCAGGCGCTTGCGCCAGTTGCAGAAGCTGGCGTAGCCGATATTCTCCTGTTTACAGAATTGCATGGCTGACAAACCACTGTCACGTTGCTGATCAACCAAGGCTTGCCACTGTTCCGGGGTGCGATGCTTCCTCATAGGGGTAACCTCGTGTTGGGAAATGTGAGGTTACTGTAGGGTGAAATTTACTGGGGTGGCAGGACGTCTTGGAATGAACGCTTACGCATGACATGCCCTAGCCTGGAACAGAGAACAAGTGTTTCTAATGTACCGAAGAGGCTCAGTGGATAGTTCAAATGCTGAGCGAGGAAATAATACGATCGCAAATCGGTCGCAAGAGATGCTCTTGGTCTTCTCGATACGAAACAGTCATCGTGAAAGACCTCTCTTTATTGAACACCCGCACGAGGCGGACCTTGAAATTGCCGTCAGTGTACATTGAAGATCGCTGATATTCCGTAACAAATGCGGTGATACCATTGATCGTCTTCTTGGATGTTCCGTTCCATGCCAGAACAGAAAACCCATTAATCTGGCCTGCGTCGATAATAGAGTCACGTATTGCGCTATCAAGTTCGCTTATATCAGAAATGCCGGAGGCGCGAACGTCAGCCTGTGATATTTCCGAATTTGGGTAGTATCGAACATTTATGATTGCAGCCGTTTTCCCTGCATCATCGTAGTAGTTCGCACCAAAATTCAAATCAGAAGATGCGTCGAACACTTCGCCCGCAAGCTCTTCTCGCGATTGCACGGCGGAATCGAGGGTAATACGTTGATTCTCGCTCAAAACTACCCAGTTTTTAGGAAGTTCAATTTGGAGCCCATGAGGAAGCTTCACTGGTAAGAAGTTCTTGGAAGCGGAAGCTTTAGGCCCGTAACCACAGTCTCGTCGTGTTATCTGGAATGACCCAATAACATTCTGGTCACTGCCCGCATAAGAATAGATGTATATGCCACCGTATTCGAGAGCAGGTTTCATCGTTTCGTTTTTACAGACATTGCTGGTCACGCTCTCACGTAGCTGAGACTTTATCCATGCTCCGTCCACCCCGTCAGATGTGTAGTTCGGAAAAGTATAGTGATAGGTCAATGCCGCTCCGGGACCTACCGTTGCTCTGTCCAGACGGGTTTCGCTATCAACCATAGTAGGCGTGCTTTGGTTGATCTTCTCAGCTGCCTGTTTGAAACCTTCGATTAACCCACTTTCAATGTCCTGATTTTCAAAGTCTCTCTTGGGCGGACCCGACACAACGGATGCAATCTTTTGTTTCCTACTCTCATGAGTAATTACATTTGCGGCCCAGAGTTCCTCTCTCTCTGGATACCAAACTTCATCCGAAGGGATAGAGACAATCCTATTTATAAACTCATTCGAAATACCTGACCGCTCGTAAACGTCGCGCGCCGTCGTTTGATCGTTATTCTCACCGAAAGTCTCACCTACAGACTTAAATTGGTGAAACCCAACTTTTGCGTTTGGACCTAGGACTCGATCTTTGCCTGCCAGAAACGCAATGGTACATGCAGAGGTACACTCCCCTTCAACGTAGGTAGAGAGCTTATGTCGCGAGATAATATCCGCTACAAGATTCCCTTCTCGAACCCAACCTCCCATTGAACTGAAAATGACATTATTGACGGCGGGAGCCATATCAAGGGCGCTCGACAGAGCGTCGGAAGCACCGTCATTCATTCCACCACTGAAGACAACTGATTTTCCATCAGCACTCACTTGGACGGAGTATTGGGGTCCGGCTTGCTCACCCAAAGCTACCCGCCAATGCTCTTCAAGACTCTTGCCTAAGTCCCCCACATCACCAATGGTCCGGATGATGCTCAGAATAATTACCAGCTTTGCTGCGCTCGCCCAGCCCGGCTTCCCTCCTCGTTCAACATGTTTATTGGCTGAAACCCAAGTTCCGCTGATCGCCCATACCCAGATGACTAAACCAAGCACTGTGAGGGCAAGAACCGCTGCCGAAGAGTACCGAGCGGGTAAGTCTTGAACGAGGGGGAAAAATAGAAGGCCAAGCGCCGGCGCAAAGAGTGAAACCAGAAGTGTATTTACCCAATATGAGCGCGCTAGCGAATAATCTCCATTCAAGTGTTTGCGAAAAAACGCCGTGGGCCCATAATAATTAGTGTTTTCGATCATCCATTCCTCTGTTTTTAAGGTATTCCCTATAGCCTCTGAGTTGGCCCAAAATCCTGCCGTCGTATTTAAACAAACGGGCTAACTGGGCGAGACTTGTAAAGGCTAAGATCACTCAGAACGAAGAAGCCTATCAATAGTCTAAGGACTTGCCCCAAAGGAAGTGAGCCAATATCGCCAATAAACGATGCATCACTATCGAGTCGACGGCAATGTCTCTATCCTCTACAAACCGGGGCTCGGCAGGTGCCTGGTGCGAACTTACTAGTTATTCCAGAAGTAGCCGAGGCTATCTATCGCGGCGTAGTCGTGTGGTTTGATTCGTTTGGACACATTAAATACCAATCCAGTAATGTTGCCTTTGCTGTCGACTATAGTTCTTAGCTCGCCGTCGGATAAGTCGATCTCACGCACTTCAATGCCCATGTCATCCCTAAGTGAAAGGACAACCTTGGTGTACTCATCATCTTCATCACGAACAATTTTAGCCAGGCGTCGAACGGCATCGAGACCAGCCTTAGTCGGGGCGGTCACAGCTAGCTTTTCATTTGTAACAGTATGAGGGTCGACGGTGAGAACCATTTTAAGGTCATCCGCCGAATACTTCATTGATGCATGGACATCCATCGGTAGGCTCAAAAGACTCTTAAGCCCAAGGGTTCTGGCTGCAAGATCCTTTTGGCTGATTTTTGGCACCTCGATCAGATTGCCATCATTGAGGGCAAAAAATTCACCAGTTTGCTCGTTGACAACAATTGGGGTGCCTTTCACTTCATGCATCTTCCATGATTGCCGCACCTGCTGACCGGATTGGTCGAAGCAACCAGTCACGGACATCGCGAGACCGAAGGTCAAGAGTGGGGCGAGAAATTTGTTCATCGTCATTCTAACGGCTCCTTGTTTGGGTACTACTCCCATCGGTAACATCAAAAAATGGACGACTGTTGCCGACCCGGATGAAACTAAACAATATCAGGATGGGCTGATTTAAAAGTTCAATTGGAATGGTGCGAAGGGCCATTTTGTCTACTAACCTTGCGAATGTAGTTAAATATTTGTGGTCTTACTTTTTACGCCAGCTTCCTAACTAACTATATAGTCGCACCCCAAGGAGCATAAATGAAACAAACGCTGGTTTTCATTGTCGGTTTTTTTCTAATTTTTGCATTGGTTACGCAGGGGGGAATGGTTGATATTGGTGTTGCGGGCTTTGTCGCAGTCTTAGTAGTTAGTTTCCTAATATCAAAATATTATCCTAAAATTCTTGGAAAGACCGAAGAAAGCTAACTCCGTACTCTGATTGTAGCTCCCTTAGTAGGTGGACTGGTTCATGCTCGCGACGATAATGCCATCGGGCGCGATAGGTATTTTTACAGAAGGTGCAGAAAAAGTAGACGCGACTAAATCCAAACGATTAACGGTGGGGAAATACCTTCAAATTTAGAAAGCCCAATCGACGCTGCGACTCCCGGCAGGTAGTTTCTCGCCCTTCATTACAGCAAACATATTGCCCAGCTGACCGCCATATCGCATGACTTTGTCATATTCCTTGGTCGGCCAAAACCCATTTTATCCGCGCCTCAAACGCCCACGAGTTCTGCAAGGCGCTCCGGACACAGCGAAACTGCGACCGTTCCTGATATTCGATTTAGTAGACTCTGGGACCAACCATAAACCTCTCCCCGGGCAAACGTATGAATATAACTATACGCACAGAATGAACTGAATGCCAAACGTGGCCTAAACGCCGGGATTCCACCCCTATGACTGAAAACCTACTTGGGTAGTAGCCTCCTGTGACTTGGATGGCGGCGATACATGATTCATCGTATTAGAGCAGCTATGCCCAGTGCTTCGATAGTTACTACAGCCCCAGAATTCACCGTATTGTCCGTGCCGTCTTTTCATTGGAGCACCACAGACGGAACAAAGTGGAACCCAGGTTCGGCAAGCTTCATTAATACAAATCTTGTAACCACCCTGCTTCTTCATCGCACCGCCACATAAGGCGCATCCCGGTTCTGTGTTTGTGCAGAGGGGATAATTCGAACAACCAAAGAACGTTGAGGCACCTGAAATCCTCGGCACCATGGTTCCCGATTTACATGCGGGACATGACAGCTCAGTTACCTGGAGCTGGTGGATGGATGTGGTGAACTCATCCAACTCCACTGAGTAGTTCTCCTTGATAAGTTCTTTGACGAAGCCCGATGCAACACTCATATCCGTTATTAAATAGGCTCTATGACGAGCGCGGGTCAATGCCACGTAAAGAAGCCTGCGCTCTTCTGCAAATTCGTAAGGCTCTTCGGATGGCAGCAAAGCGTTTAGCAATGGGTGCGTTTCTTTGGTCGAAGGGAAGCCGTTACGCCCCACGTCGAGTCCCATTAATATGACGCAGTCTGCTTCTTTGCCTTTAGAGGCATGGAACGTGAGCCGCTCTATTTTCAGCTTTAGGAACTTGCGCTCGAGTCCTCGCACGACTGAGTTATCGGGGAGCCGGAACCAAAATCTTCCCAGTATATAGACCGTCGCCCCGCCCTCCACTCGATCGGATATCGCCTGACACACTTCCTCCAACTCAGAAATCTGCCCCTGCTGAGATTGCCCCCGTCGGAGCACCGACACAGCTGGCTGGGAAACTACCGAATGAGTTGTAAGTTGCTTCCTTACCTGAGCTGGGTTTTTCATGACAAATTGTGAAGCAACGTCGCAAATTCGGTTGTTAAACCGAAAGGTCTTGTCCAACGATGTTGTTTTTGTCGGACCGAACTCTTCCTTGAATCCAGTGGTGAGAGTCACATCACTCCCCGCAAATCGATAAATCGCCTGCCAATCGTCACCGACGCAGAACACTGAGCAATTTTTTGTTCTATCCCGTAACGCTTTAACCAATCTCGCGCGTGGACGGGATATATCCTGGAACTCATCCACCAAAATATAGCGCCATGTGGGCTTAAAACGTCCGGACTCCACGTAATCAATCGCTTTGCCAATCATGTCGTTGAAATCGATGCTGTCGCTTGCCTTTAAATGTGCTTCGTATCGATCCAAGACAGGTTTTAATAATTCCATGGCTGCAAGAAACTGGCCTGGATTTGAAATCCGATTGGCGCGTATTTTGACCTCGTCCCACGTCTCATGACTTCCTTTGAAAGCGCCAACCAACTGGCTCATCAGTCGGGAGAATTCGCTGATCACTCCCCTCTCCCTGAGCGTGTCTAGTATTGCTTCGTTGGGTAAAGGCTCAAACTTTACGCCGACCGCGGAAAGCTTCTGCTCAAGTGCACTGAGTAAACATCCCTCACTTCGCTCGTAAGAGAATGTCTCAACGAGCGTGGTCTGATGCGCCTTGTGCAATTCGCGCTTCCAGCGAATGCCTTCCTGGTACTTATTGGCATCAACATACGGTGCTGTGGTGCCGTCTCGCCCAATCCCAAAGTGTTCCAGATAAATGTCATGATCGGGTAAGTAGAAGTCAGGGAGATACGCGCGAAAGTCGGGTGTCTGTGTCTGCGCCGCCTTGTATGGGGCTTCGTACTGATACTCGACCCCCATGAGAAATAGCCAATTGGCAATCAGCGCCTCTTCGAGACTTTTTACGTTCTCTCCCTTAAGGGAATAGATCTTGTTGGCCCGAATGTACTCGAAGTACTCACCTTCCGATGAGAAGTCGAAGCTGTTCTTTTCAGGGTATAAATAGTTGGAAAAATAACGGACTACTTGGCTTTGGTAGTTCTTGTCTTCCAGAAGCAATTTGAGCCAATCATCGACCGTCTTGGCCAACGCATTCTCATCTTCCGCCAATTTGCTGATCTGCGGTTTACCGTCTTCGACATCCCCGATAATTTTCAACCCCAGAGAGTGAAAGGTTGCAGCTTCCACTTTGGCCCCCGGGATCTTTTCAGCAACCCGCACCTCCATTTCCTCCGCTGCTTTGCGCCCGAAGGCCAGCATTAAAATGTCACTGTCTACGGCTCTTTTACTTTCGAGCAGATAGGCTGTTCGGCCGATCATAGTGCTAGTTTTTCCGGTCCCGGCACCAGCCAGGACCAGATTATTGTCCTCATCGACCACGCAAGCCTCACGTTGCTTCGTGGTAAGAGGATTTGATTCGACTGAATCGAATAAGCCTTTGAACCGGCGCAACTCACTGGTCAGAAATTCGTCTCTTACTTGTTGAATAAGCGTAGGGTTAGACTCGGCCCATTGCTGAAGTGCTTCAAAGGGCTGGACTTTATCCTGAGGCAAATCGATATCGTCGGGAGGCAGGATTAAGCGTTTTCTCTGTGAATCTGCAAAGTGCGCTATTGCAGTAGCGTGACTTGTTCGAAGATAACCTGATTTCGTCACCAATGAATGAACCTTCGACAGCGACGCCGCTGCGCGAACGCCATGAAGCTCCAAAAGCCGGTTAAAAAGAGCCTCCCGTAGCTTTCGACCTGTGGTCTTGCTCAGCCAGGTAAAGGTCTCTTGCTGATTATTGACCGCGAGTTCAATTCTCGTAAGGAGAAGCCCCTTGCGGATAACAGGAGGCGACGAAACATTGTTCCAATGGATGAACCGTTCAGGCTCTTTCTTGTTTTGTAAACCAATCCCTGCCTCCGAGACTGTTAGCTTTAGAGGAGCACCCCCAAACAGCCTCAGGAACCACACCTGACGAAAAACCCTCATCACGATATCCTTATGGACCTTACTTGGCTTAGGGTGCTGAATCCGTTTCGTAAGCTTCGACGCCAGCAAGGCATGGAATCAAAACATTTCTCGAATCATATTCCGAATCAGACCGATGAGATCATACATGGGTAATTTTCCCAACAGAGTGGCCATTTCGCCGGTGCGGCCTTAAGTTCCAGGTCAACTTGCAAAGCTTCGTGATTGCTCAGTTCCTCATACTTGTGATTGAGGCTCTCTGGCTCGCCCTCAATCACGGTGCCCTGCTGTCCTCTAAATTGGGTATAACTCATTCTGCCAAGCCAAATCTTCAGACCTTTTTGTACGTTACGCCTAATATGTCGACCGGTACTCGCGGCGCAAGACTTCTAGCAACCCTTTGTTAACTGTCCCAGTAGCCAATATTCCCTTGTCTCGCTGAAACATCCTGATCGCTATTCTCGTTTTTGGACCGACTATACCGTCTGCAACTCCGGGGCTGTATCTAAGCGCTCTCAATAAAAGTTGAACTTCTTTAACAGTGTCTGAATCTGGCGCTGCCCCGCCAGAAATGGGTGTTGACTTGGCAGACTCAGAGGCCGCTGGTTCGTCCACGTACGCTTTCATTACCGCATCTAGTTCTATCGCGGCCCGCTGCTCCTCAACCTGGCGTTGAGCAAGACTAAGGTCTCCTTCGCGATATCGGTAACTTGCGCAGCGCCGATTATAATCATCAACAATATCGTTGAACTCGTCGATGCCTTCATTCGTTGCAAATTTACCTCTGTCTCGCATTGCCTCAATAAGGATACTTTCCCTGACACACCACCGAATCTGGGGTATCGACAGAACCTCATTGGAACCAACTAGCGGTTTGTCATACGGATAAGGGTCGCCATCATACCTGCTTGGCTCTGGAGAAGTTGCGGGTGCCTGATTTGTCTGCGTTGATTCACCATTTAGGTCTTCAAAGGAAAGGTCTGAATAGTCTGGCTCACCCCCGACGCTATTACCGCTTTGAGAGGTTCCGGAATTATTGTCCGCCTGAGTGCTATAAGAACCGGGCGATGAAGTGGTCGTCGGTGTTTTCTGGGAAGACTGTGACGACAAATACAATATAGCCACAATAAAAATAGCTACTGTTATCCAAAATATGAATTGCTTGTCCATGCCTTTGTCAGCTGGAGGCTCAGAAAATGCGGCATTTGAGGCGTTATCGGAGGGCTTAACCTCTGGTTTCTTTGACGACGTAGTCGTGGAATTTTGACTCTTACCGCTGTTAGATCCGGATTTGGTTTCTCTTTCCTCCACCGGAACCTTAGCCGCTTTCTGGCTTTCGATATCATCCCGCGCTTTTAAATCCGATAGATCTGAAACGAGACCCACTAATCCAGTAAAACCTTTGCTTTCCTTGCTATCAGAATCCATCGATTCAGAACCTTTTGGCCTAGGAATTCAAAATACTGCTGAGCCTGTCGCCGCCTTGCTTCCACAGAATGCTCATCGCTGTTTCCAAAATATGGACATTGCTCTCAGCAAGATACGATAAGCTTTCAGAAAGTTTTTTATCGTGCCTATGTCCAATATGAAATGCGCCATTGGCATTTCCGGTCACAAGTTCGTCCCATCGGCAAAATACGGCCTCAGGCTTTGAAAAGAATCCGTGCCTTCTTAAATGCACGCCTGAATCGCTTACGACAACTGAGCCGAACCGAAATGTTTGACCAGCGCTTAAGCTAGCGAGAAACTCGGTTAATAATCTGACACCGACAGAGCGCCACAAGCGATCAACAAAACTTGAGTAAATCTCTTGTTTTTTTGTCTCAATTTCTATGGATTGAGAATTGCTAGTGACCATTATGGTATAGGTCGTTCCGCTTGGAATACCATTCACAGACTTACTAACGCCACCCCAACGAACTCCGACTACACTATCAAGCGGGATTTTTTGCCGTTTCCACTCCACACCGTCTGGAGAAATCCGAAGCTTATCCTTAAAGACGACCCCTACCTCAGTTTCATAGGTGATCTCTTTCTGCCATTTCTCTTCGTGGCGCGCAGCATCCTCCATCAGACGGATTCGTTGCTCCGCAAGATCATCGAGCGCTCCAGCGTCATCAGCAGTTCTCTCGGCAACATCGACTACTTCTGCAAAAACCGCTTGAAGCATCTCGGTTATCTGTTGGGCAGGTTCGATCTTATTAAAGTCGTTGACCATCGTGATAGCTAGAGACCGCACAGCATAAGCCGCCTCCTGGCTTGCCTCGTGGGGCAGACCCCTGCTCTTTCTACTCACTTGAATTGGCTGCGCGACATAATCCCAATTCCGCACAACCTGGCAAAGCCTATCAACAATTACTTCTAAATCTTTGTCTCCAAATTCTTGGTCAAGCCCTTCTTCAACACGATTGATGAGAAGAGATATATTTGCCTGTTCTCTTTCCAAAAAATCCTGAGCTTCGACCTCATACGCTTCAACGAGGTCTGCGAACAACTTTGGCCCAGGCGCGTGGCCTACCTCAGTTCCTGCCTCTACGGCTACTGTAATTGCTTCAACAAGGTCCCTCGGCTTCATTTGGTTCAAGGCAGTTTTCATAACCTGGCGGTAGTACTGCCTCCTGTCCGCAATACCCGACTCAACTAACGATACTTCTGAGACCTCAGCGAAACCAGATACAACTCGCTCTTCGTTTATTACGCGCCGAAGCGGCTCGGATTCGATTTCTTCAAACGCCCAACCAAGCTCAAGAAACCAGTCGGCTAATACACTTGGTTCCAAGTTTACGGAGCGACTAATAGCAGCAGCAACGGCATTGCAGCGCGCAACGGGAAGCATATTTTCCAAAGAAAATAAATCGTCCGGATTACGCTCAACAATGGACAATATATCCGAGGCCTTTTTTGGACCAACCCCCGGCAGCCAAGCCAGCTCCGCGCTTATGCGTTTTCTTGGCATCGTCAAAATAGAGCGAGCCTCAGAACATTCCTGGGGATCTAACAGCAGGGAACCCTCTTCCGCCAACTCCATAATTTTTTGACGGTCATCCCTTGGTGTTGCGCCCAGCACTCTGAAAGGATTATCAAACAAGTCCATATTTAATCCTTTTCCTCATCCCATATAAAACCAATCCGCTCCCGACGTTTTTCTTGTTCTTTTGGCAGGCTTGATAATGCTGCCTCAAGGCATACGTCATCGAGTGCTGTCTTTCCGGTCTTTGCAGCTAGCCTTGCCGCCTCACGAACAACAAATGCAGCATCCGAAAGTGGCTTACCCGAAAGCAAATCCACATAACGTTCGACAGCCAAATCTGAAGACTTGGGAATGTTTTGGAGCAATGAATCCAGTAGCGACCTAATCTCTTCAGCAGAGGGCATACCGACCTCAATTACATGATCGAAACGTCCGCGCCGAAGGATGGCCGGATCAATCGTATCAATCATATTGGTCATCCCAATCACCAAAACGCGATTCTTAATCGCCTCGGGAATCCGCCGGAGAAATTCCGCCACTTCTTCGACATGATGAAGTCCTGAACTGTTGCCAGCACGTCGGTCGGTCAGGAAAGACTCCATTTCATCGATGACGACGATTGACGGGGCATTGTCTAATGCCTTATCGAAAACTTCAGATATCTTCTTGCTGGTCTCATGAATGTAAGGGCTCCCAATGCTATTGGAATCTATTGAATAACTGGGCCAGCCAATAAACTCAACTAACTGATCGACAGCAAAGGTTTTCCCGCAGCCCGGAGGTCCATGGAGAATTATGGCGGAGGGAAACTCAATCCCCATCATTTGATAACGCTCGGGATTGAAAATGATGTCGACAACATGTTCGTTGAAAAAATCCTGAAGTGCCTTCCTTCCCGGTAAGCTAAAGGATCTGCGTGAATCGTTGGAAGGACCGCTGACCGGAGTAGAAGAATTGGCCGAGACTTCTTTTTCTTGAGGCGTTCGTCCCACCTCGTCAGAACGCAGCAGCGATGACCCAGGGCTTGGCGGTTTTTGAAGAAGGCCCGAGTCAGGCGGAACGTCAAATCCGGCGAACTCCACAACGTCAATTAGATCGTGTGTAGGCATCCAACCACACAGATCATTTAGTCGCCTGAAAGACAACACCGACACAGTTACCCCGCCGGACAACCATGTGCCAAGGACTATCTCATCTGCAAACCCCTCGTCTTTGGGTGTAAGCGGTAGCAAGCGAGAATACCGCTCAACAAATAGAGATGAATATAACGATCCTTCAGGAAAAAGCTTCCTCGTGTCTTTTAAAGCATGCACAAAGCTTATTGCGTCAGCTTTCGTTTGTGGGCCCTCTCCACCGTAAACTGGCTCAATGGTGTTGTCAGAACCTGAGTATAGATAAAAAAAATCTTGCTCATCGGCCCTAAGTAAAGAAAACAACTCCTTTTCAATCAGGCCTTCGTCAGACCACCAGTCCAGGAGTGCATTGGTTACCACCAGGAGAAGAGTTCTTCCTCCAGACTTGTATATTTGCCAATGCTCACCGGCTTGCACCAACGAACGGACCTTGAAATCGGTTTCTATTTTGAAACCGTTGGGTAGCCATTGTTCAGAAGACATCCTCTAACCCTTTATGATGTTCGCAACATCAAACAGCTCATCGCCCGCCCCTATACCCGCTTGTATCTGAGAAATCTCTGCAATGACTGCTCGGAGCCGATCAATATCGTCTTTCTCCATTGCGTCCATGCCGGCCTGCACCAACTGGGTAAACATTTGTCGATCTGTAAACTGCTGCGGCGCTTTTGCCATGGATTTGAACTTCTCAACGACAAACCAATCTTGCCGCCAAAGAATCTCAAAGTTCTTCCCCCTTAATTCATCAAGGTGGTTATCAAAACTAGTGTCATTGTCCTGAATAGCAGAGCGAGCCGTATGGGCCAGCGCGTCGAAGGAAGAAGCCTCGGATGGCCTGGCATTTCCGCGTACATAGTTATCGAAGAAATCTACAACATGCTCAAGTTCAATTGTTCTCGTTTCTTTGAGGTGCGCTTTTTTGACATCGGCAATTAGCCGTTTTGCATCGAGGATGTTCTCCATTGCCTGCTTGGCAGACTCAGGGTCGGAGGTTTCATCGATGCTTTCTACTTGTTGGAGTTTATCTCTAGCCTGAGTGAGCCTGGGGTCATCAATCCGCGCGCTGAAATCATCGACTCGCGAACGTGTTTTTTCTCCTTCCTCAACGATAGCGTCTGCTGATGCCGAATAGTCCTGCATGCCACCTTGTGGAGAGTAGAAATTACGATCGGAATGGAAGGTTCCGCCAATGGAAGGGATGGAAATATTGAAGATTATATTACCCGAATCAAGAATTTCGTATTCACATTCCAGGTCAGCACCCGCCGGTATAACACCCTCATCAAAGTCGTTGCCAGATATCTTCAACGAGCCAACAGGACGGTTATCGCGAATTGGATCTCCGATCTCGCCCTCCCAAAGAATAAAGTTTAAAGACCCTGAAGCACCGGCCTTCAACGATTCGGCGGCCTTATATATCCGTTTACCTTTGGCGGGAAGGTGATCACCAGCGCGAACCAAATAATCGGGCTCAGGACGACCACCCAACTTGTTCAAAACTTCCACTGCTATCGAATAAGAAGCAGGAATAGCGTCTACCGACGCGGCGGTCCTTGTAATGATGATTGTGTCCTGGGCGAGTGAAACTGGGCCCCCGCTCGCATCGAAAACAGCGACTTTGAAATTATTCTCACCCGGTTTTGCCAAGTTCAAAGTTAATGTTACACCGTTAGCCAGTGGGACTCGACCCGACGTCCACCCAGTGTCGACACTGTCTACTTGGAACTCAGACCCTTCGGGAATCTCTCCCGGGATCTTGACTGCCATCTTGGCTTTAAGGTCTGGCGTACGGGAGATGTAGTTAAATGAAATGTCCAAATTACCAGTATTTGAAAGAGTCCCTCGATTCCCTTTTCGCCCTCTTGTTTGCGTGCTCCAGTCAATCGACTCGGCAAATATAGACGCGCCCTCTGCAACAGCAGTCATTGGATTGACGTCGGTATTGCCTGGAATTCCCAATTCAAATGCGACCTTATCCCGAAGAGGCTTATAATTAGTTGGGCCCCCAACAAAAACCACCCGCTCAAGATCATGAGGATTAAGACTCGCATTTGATAGAGTCTCCCGTGCAGCGCTAATAGTCTCCGAAAGCCGATCGGCAATAAGTTCATCCATAATTTGCCTGGTCAAGGAGACATCTAAGTATATCTCTTCACCGTCAAGGTCTTTTGCCCTGGCTTCTACCTCTGTAAGACTGATCGCCGCCTGCTCGCTGGAGGAAAGCTCAATTTTTGCCCGCTCGGTGGCCCAGGTGGCCAGTCTGATGAGTGATTTATAGTCGGGATTGGACGAGAAATTCTCTGGTAAATTAAAATTCTCAGTCAGCCACGGCTTTACGACGTTATCCAAAAGAACCCGGTCAAAATCCCTCCCTCCGCACATCGAAATGCCTCCATGCGCATGGAGATTAATCCGACCACCAATACTTTCAGCAACAGCAATATCTAATGTGCCACCACCGAGGTCATAAATAAGAAACATGCCGTCAACATTTTTTTTGCGCATTACACTCATCACTGCGGCAACAGGCTCTTGCATCAAAGCGACATTTCCGATACCCGCCATATTGGCAGCCTGCATAGTCGCATCCCGCTGCATTTGGTTAAAAGCAGCGGGAACGGTAATGACAGTTCCTGTGTCCGGATCACTTCTGACTTCTTCAGGTAAGTAGCCATATAGCGTTTTAAGCACTTCTGCTGAGCATTCTTCTGGAGTTTTCGTTTGGTTAACAGCAGGCAGCTCGACCGGCGTGCTCGTGCCCATTAAACGCTTGAACAGGCTGGCTGAATTGTCCGGGCTATGTGGCGCAGAATCGTAAGCTCTTTTGCCGATATACTTGTTTCCGCGACGATCTATGTAGATCACCGAAGGTGTCACATCATTCTGCTCAGGGCTTTTCCAAATACGCGTCTCGGAGCCGTCATATGAGCAGATAGCACTATTTGTTGTTCCCAGATCAATGCCTACAAAATGATTCATTGCTCAGCCTTCCTTAAAGTTACAGTTCCGGTTTTAACAATCCCGTTTCCGCCCATTATGATCGGCTCTAGCATCTGGTCGACCACCAATGGCTCTGACACATCGAATTCTTCGATATTCAGTGGCGTTGCAGCCATACCTGGGTCAAATGGCTGACCCTCGACGTTGACAATGCGAAGTCCTGCGCCATTGAGAGAGTCCTCCACTTTTTTCATGAACCAGTTAAATTGACTCCGATAACGGTTGGTCTCACCAGCATCAAGACGCCCCAATAGCCGATCAAAGACTCTTCCAAATCGCCATGCTTCAACAGCCATGCTCAGCACCGAATCCCGCATAGCTTCTGCTTCTGCGTCTGTGGATTCTAGTTTGGTCTCATCCATGTGTTACTCCTGCACAATGCTTGTTGGGTCGCCGGTTAGGTCAGCAGCGTAATTAGACATTTAAAGAAAACTTGAGAGATTTGACGTATCGACGTTGGTCGATGGTCTGAAAGGCGGAGCAAGAACAGAGGGAGAAAATTCAACGCTTGACTCATCGAAAAGGCATGCAATAGCGCGTGATTTGTGCTGTGGTTGTCTCAAGTCATGCTGAACAAGAAAATTATTGCCAGATTTGAGGTCGCCGAGCGGGCATATTGTCATCCATGAACGCCTTTTACTAAAATTCGAATTATGAAGAGACTCACATTTAATACAGTGTTCGGCAAGCCCTCTGGCCATAGAAATGACGCAAGGCAAATGAGGCTGCCTATCTATAGGTGGCGGACCATTTATTACTTACCAGTGATCTCTCTGGCTAACATCAAAGCATGACCCCGAGCCTCGGCGCTAAACAAACTTTGCTGACGTCCGTCCACCAGAAACTTGAGCAACCCGTCGGCCAACATGACTTTAGACTCCACATCCGGCATGTTGTAAGTCCAGTTCATTAATGCTGATAACCAGGCATCCTCTGGGGTCATCGGAGATTGTTTCAAAATACCGGACGCATACACTGCAATTTGACCACTGTCGCCTGGGTTTAAGCCTGTAACGTCGATCCAAATTCCTGCAAGTTTGGCAAACTTTGATCTTTCTTTGAACCAACCAAGCATGTGAAAATTCCTTATTTTTTCGGATTCAACATTTCCTGTAACTTCATCGAAGTCCTAACCGGTCGCGATAGATCAAAGTAAAAGCTTCGCTTATCTCCACCTGATGTGGCCACGGAAATCATTTTTATCGATTTTTGAGGATCAATCTTGTCGCGAAGAGAAAATTCAATTTCCTTAAGCCATCCCTTCCCACAGTGGCTTGTTATCAATTGATTCATCAACTCTTGGGCTACACGCATACTTCCGCAATTGATGATCGCGGGAGTCTCATCGGTTAGACCATCTCCGCCATAGACCGCCGGATTATCCTCTGCACTCTTAGATTTTCCACCAAATAAATTGGACCAAAAGCTCATAACGCAATCTCCTTTGCCTAGTTTGTCGTGCTCTACCAAGCGAAAACAGGCAGCACGGTGCCAACTCTGCAACATTAGCTGATTGATTGTCCACAAACCCGATAGCGAAAGAATGTTCTCAAAAGCTTTATGACAAATGAGTGTCCCAGCAATTGCCTTTGCGGCTCATGCTGGGTACGCACTGCCTTGAACGCAAGTAATCCTGATACCCGGTTGACCGGTACACCGGTACTGAACCCCTCGATCCGAATGCACAATCAGCCCTGGGGTCGCTTCCCGACGGCCATACGCCATGCTCAGCGCATCCGTAATCAACGCCTCGGTCATGCTCATATCCAGCGACCAACCAACGATATAGCGGGAGTGCAGGTCCATAACGGTGGCCAGATACAACCAACGGTCTTTCACCCAGATATAAGTGATATCAGTGGTCCATTTTTCGTTGGGCTTTGCGGCAGCAAACTGACGCCATAGCAGGTTGTCTGCCACATTTGTCATCGCTTCTGACGAGCGACTGTACTTGAACGCCTCGCCATTGCGGGCACGAATGTCCTTTTCCCGCATGATCCCGGCCACATAGTTCACCGAACAGGGCTTGCCAGTTGCGGTCAGCTCCTGGGCGATGCGCGGGGCACCGTAGCGTGCTTTAAAACTCTCGTAAGTCTCCATTATGGCGGCTTCTGTCTCAGCCCTGCGTTGTTCCCTGAGACTGATCGGGCACTGTTTCCAGCGATAATAGCCACTGGCCGACACCTCCATCACCCGGCACATCAGGCGCACCGCGTAGCACTGACAGAATTTCTCAATCAGCGCGTACTTCACTCTTGGGACTTCGCGAAGTACGCAGACACCTTTTTTAGAAATTCGTTTTCCTTTTTCAATGTGTCCATTTCGCGTTTGAGCTTGCGCATGGCTTCGCTCTCGGCCTTGGAATAATCCACGCCATCGACGCTGTTGAACTGTCTCTCCGACAACCGGGTGAACTGACGACGCCAGTTGTAAATCTGGCCGGAATGTATGCCCAATTCACGGGCAACGGACGCTGCCGTATTGTCGAGTTGATCGGCTCTCCGAACAGCTTCTCGACGGAACTCTTCGGTGTATGCCTGGGTCTTCTTGCGGCTCATGGAGCACCTCCGTGTCAGGGGCAACCCTAACTATAGAAGGTGTCTACTGTTCGTGGGTAACTCGGAGTGCTAACGCCGCTCAGCACGTGCGGCTTAGGAATGAAGGCGAAGCCGCAATGTAGTCGACGTCGCCGTGACTGGCCTTGTTATGCATTCGCAATGCTTAAACGGACAGTCGATATCCCTCTTGGATCGGACATTAACGTCGATTCCAGCTTTAGAAATTAATCGCCATCGATGGATGCCCCAATGCCATACAAAATTGATGCGCCGATGCCGCCACCATAAACAAGCAGTAGCGGAAACCAATTAGGATGGGCCAAAGCTTCATACTATGGTGCGAAAGCCAGTGTAACTGGGAAGAGGACGAGTGCGATCGCTCCCCCAATAAAGCCCAAATTCTGAACAACTATCCCAAGGCGTAAAAAGAACCCCCATAGACCAGCCGCCAGATAGATGATAAGAGCAGGAATCTTGAAAATTGCTCCCATTTGCCCTCTCCTTTATTTGCATAACGTCTTTCATCACCGGTGACAGAAACGCAGCAAAGCGAAGGCTGTGACATCCGGTGCATGGAGTGGTGTCCGCCCAGCATGGGCATAAACTAATGGGGTGAAAGTTCCCTGTGGGAAGATCACCGTTCAGCTGGTTTCACCCGATTGAAAGCTAACCACTATCGAATGGCAAGCGCAAATCCGCGAGGTTTGGTCTGGCGGAAACCGCTAGCAAAACTGCGAGCTGATGAACAAGAACATCATGTGAGGCGTAGGCCAAAGGCGGGTTCGCACAAGACGACGAAGTCATATGATATTACGGCCACCGTAAACGATTCAGCAGTGCAGTGACAGTGCATGACCTTATCTGGGGAGATCTGCCCAACGCGCGATCGGTCAATAACCAGTAGTCAGGCCACTATCCAATCAAGCCTGGGCGCAGCCGTTGCCATCGGCGGTTGCGCGCGAACGAGATGGACACCGGTAGCACCGACAGGGATAACACTGCCGGTAATTTAGCAGAGGTCAGCAGCGGCCATAGTAGCCAAACGCCCGTCGTAATGGTCGGGACAGGGTTAAGGGCCTAACACCGGGAACAAAGAAGGAGCCTTGGTCGACTTGAACGCATAAATGCCGTCCG
>Ga0307952_1000602_pt1 | contig 20145 bp, 10 predicted proteins | sample OrgLakmetagen376_FD_201821 | JGI IMG/M metagenome (GOLD analysis project Ga0307952, IMG submission 201821) | Saline water microbial communities from Organic Lake, Antarctica - #376 | ecosystem: Environmental > Aquatic > Non-marine Saline and Alkaline > Saline | place: Antarctica: Organic Lake...
CTGGAAACCGTCACCGAAGTTGGCGCTTATTAATGGTGATGGGTTTCCTGCGGTTTTTGCTTCTAAACCTAAAGTTCCTGAGATTCCTCCTGTACCTACTAATAGGTTGCGGGCTACAATTTGGCCAGTGGAGTTGGAGTCGTCGTGATTCCAGAATTGGGGGAAGCCTATAGATGCACTTGGTATGAATGCACCAATAAAATCTGTAGGGTACCCCGCTGCTGTAGCCGCAGCAATATTCCGGTCCTTCGAGAAATCAAACTGAACATCTGTTGCACTAAATGAAAAATCTGTTCCTCCAATAAAGCTTAATGGTAAAGAAACTGTCCCTACTTCATTAAAATTAAATCCGTCTTTTGTTGAAAGTGAAAGTGAACCTATATCAAATATAAGCATAGATTTAAATGGCTCGGGAAGGGCCTCTCCTTCTATTAAATTTAATGGAGCATTAGGATAATCATTAAAACCTGTAAAAACTGGTCTAAGTATTTTTCTTGGAAATTCAAGTCCTATAGAAATATTTCTCAATTGAAAATCTGCCGACAACTTGAGAAATTCTTTGATGTTATCTGTATCAATGTCATCGATAAAATCATTGAATACTGATTTTAATGCATTGCTAGCATCTTCAAATGAAAGCTCAGAAATAAATATATTATATAACTCTTCGAAAATTGAGATTCCAAAGATTTTAAATTCTGAAACCAAAGAGTTCAAGTCATCAAAATCATCTGTTCCAGAAGGGTTGTTCAAGGTGAGTCCCGAAGTCGACAATGTATTATAATCATTTACAAAGATCTGTAGATCGTCACTTCCATCGAAAAAATATCTCAAAAATGAATCAAGAAAGTCAAACTCCGATACACCTGAAACATCAACTAAAATTTCGAAAATCTCCTTTATAGACTCAATGAAAGAGAGATTATTGAAGCTTTCTCGGTATTTTAACACTTCCCAGTTATAATTAAACGCAATCTTAAATTCGGATTCCTGACCATTAAATGACGGATTCAATACGAGTGAGATCCCATTGGTACCAAACATTTCGATACCAACTCGATCAAACGCTACAATTGTAAGAGAATAACTAGCTGTAGATTCATCACGTGATTTAAAAAATAACAAATCTTTATAATGCAACTTCTCCAATATGTTGTTTGCTACATTCTTCAGATCAAACCGCGTCTCTGGCAACGCATCAAAAGACAATAAGTCTGAAATTAAAGGTAAATTCTTCTGTGGCATAATTTTTCATTTAATGATATGGGTCCCATTCAGTTTCTAGACCAAATTTGATGCGCTTTTTATAATATTCAAATGCATTTGAGAAGTAAGAAATCGACGGTTTGCTATGACTCATCAACATACCTCTACCTCCCTCGAAGTCTAATCTTTGAAGAGTATCTCTTTGTTCCTCAGTTGAAACTCCGATTAATGGCGGATTGAAGTATTTTAACCCCTGTTTATGGAGTGTGTCGTATATGAACAATACACTTTCGAAGTCCAATTCACTTCCATAGAGTAAAATACTTTCTAGCTGCTTTAGGTTTTGAAATGTGCGTGGGATAGTTTTTATGGGTAAACCATAAAAATGCATAAAACGTAAGTTTGATGCTTGATCTAAACCATAAGGAACGGCATGAATCTCACTAAACGCTTTTCCATGCAACTCTATGCATGCAAGTGTGCTTTTTACTGGTTCAAAGTTTAAGTCGGTGTTTTTTAAATAATCTATTCCGTAAAAATACAGGTATTCTAAATTAGCACACCCCCTAAATTCTGGAATTTTCTTTAAGTTCATATTGACAAATCTCACTCCTTTTAGGTTTCTTAACCCTGTAATTTCTTTATGAATACTTATTGTGTCATTGATCCAGCCTATTTCAAGTAACTCGAGAGCGTCTAATTCTTCAAACATTGAGGGGAGTTGGAGCGTATTGAAATACGAAATTTCCAAATGTCGTAACTTTTTAAGACGGTGTATTGATTCTGGAATATTAAGAGAATCTCCACCATTAACACTCAAAAACTCAAGGTTTTCATTTGAAAAAATAGTTGGAACAGATTTGGGATTAACTCCGCCAATTTGCAAATACTTTAAATTTGGTAGATCGGAGATACAGCTCGGTAAATCAGAACGTGAATAATTAATCAGTTCTAAATACTCCAAGTTCTTAAGCTCACAAATACACTCTGGAAGCGGATAACGTGAGCCATAACTCAATCCACGGAGCTTCTTGGCAGTATTCAACAAATCATATTGTTGCTTTTCTGTGATTATCTTTGATGAATGAAGTTCAACATATCGAAGTTCAGGGAAATTACTAAAATCCAACTCCGGCGATATCTCTCCGTTTTTTTCAACCTCAAGAAAACCCAGGTTCTTACAATCGTTTAAATCTTCCAAGTAAAAATAAATGCCTCCTTTCGGGGAATCATCAGGATATCTTCTTCCAATCTTACTGGTTATGCTGATATAAAGCACACTGTCCAACGAATACTTAGGTTTTAGTGCTCTTACTGAATCTTGAGGGTTGTAACTAGACAGTCTATAGGAATATTCTGATGGTGGCCTTTTCAATATGTTGTAAGCGTTGTACATCTCTGGGGGGAAAGTTGTTCCAATAGTGATGTTTTTTTTATTACTAGCTTTCGATACTTTTTTCTCGACAGAACATCCAAAAAGGACTAGGACTAATAGTGTTATCGATAATTTCCTCATAAAATTAGTTGTTTTTGTTCTTTTCATCACCACTAAACTCCAACATCGCCTGCCAATGGTTTAGTTGCTTTTGATCCGTTAAATTCAAAATTTTAAAATTCAATTCTTCCATCAATCGGTAACTTAAGTTATCAGTAATAATATTGTGTATAAGGGGTAAACCATTCTCATAAAAAACATGATCGTAAGTAAGAGATAAAGCTGCCTGCAAATCAATGGCAATCTTATAGCCTGCCGCAGCTCTTAAACCTGCTCCTCCCCCGAACCCCATTTCCGAGTGAAATCCAAAATGTTGAATTTTAAATGAGGAAAGAATTTGATGCACTAATTTTTTTAAGTCTGCACTGATCTTTTCTGAATTGAAGAGATTAGCATAAGATGCAATACTAACTAGAACATCAAACCAATTAGGATTACTCATACCATTTGTAATGAGAATGTTCTTAATCTCATCAAAAATATCTTCCAACGTCGTCATTATATTTAAGAAATCGCCAAAAGTAATTCTTGCTTCAATATCTAAAAAGGCTCCTGCCTTAACTCCAAACTGTGCAAATTGATTTTTTTTGAAAAAAGATTTTAATCTTTTTTGAACATCATCAACATCCTTTAACGCTGAGGTAGAGAAACTGAGAAGCCGAAATCTTTTCTTGATATATATATACTCAACTGAATTTATTGCATCTGCCAAATTTGCAGGCGTGTATGTATTACCTTTTAATCTCAATCCAAACTCTGAAGAGGACCCATCATAGAAATCCCAATTCCCATTACCAGCAAAAAAGGATATTTTGGGCAAAATAGAATTATTTTCAAATTTGTCGACTTTGGGATCGAAAAAATCCACGCCTATTGCATTTGATGGGTCTGGTGTTTCTCTTGTATAGGACTGAGTTAGCTTCATCCCAATGTAAGGACTTAAATTTGAGGAAACTCCAAAAGTAAAGGCTGAAGCACTGGCAGTATAGAATAATCCAACGTTTGTAGTCACTGCTTGAGTTATACTCTTTGGTACTCTCGCTCCCGTTCTCTTGTCAAAGCTCTGATCATCGAAAGTAGCCATATACTCATATCCCAATGTTAAATTCGCCCCGACATTAATACCAGCACCAACATAAATCAAACTCATGAGTTTGTCGACCACCCAAGGAGTGCTATTTCCAGAATTGGGAACCTGATTATTGTTATCAAAATCTGTCCAATATCCATGGTCATTACCATCACTTGTATCTATTCCGAGCATCGCTCCACCAGATCCTTGTGCTTCTGCTACATATCGAAGTTCCATTTTTGATAGATAATTCATTGGATCAATATTGTAATCCGAAAAAGCCTTTGTAAATTCAACCGCAGCGAATTCAAGCGCTACACTACCAGTTCCTGCAAGTGAAGTTAACAATGCAATGCTACTCAAATCCCTCCGACCTATAGCTTCAGTTGAGGTAATATCATATAAAGGGAACTCATATTCAGTGAAACACTCAAAACGTCCGTGTCCTTGAGCCCTAGCCTCTAGCATCGCCCCAATTTTATTTCCCTTATCTTTACTATTTCCACTTCCCACGTAGTATCCTGCTCCAACTCCTATATCTACACCCGCCTGAACCGTTCCAAATTTTCGAATAACCATCGTTACATCATCATCCGATTCTGTATATTTTCGATAAAGCCAAACGCCTCCGCCTAATTCTACTCTGATTGGTATACCAAATGTTGCACCGATACGACCTTCAATTTCCACACCAAAACCGCGGGGCCATTTAGTTTGAATTGCGTTTCGGATTTGATTGTGATAATTGGATAGTTTACTTTGATGATTTGTAACATACAGATACAATCGATCGGCAAAATCGATTCCCGGAAGCCACATCCAATAATCTTTCTTAACAACAATTTGATTTGTTTCAGACAGATCCTCATCCCATTGACTGTTGGGATTATTGTTCTCAAGATAATTTAAAAAATAATTATAGTTGTCTATTCCAGGACTATTGTCCCAATCATCATCCGGATTATTTGCAGGATTAGCGGATGCCTGAACTCCATCAATAAGTTGTTTTAAAACTACTGGGTCATGGAGAGTCGCGCCAGCTGTATCCAGATAAACAGATGGATCGCCAGAATGATTACCCAACTTTGGATTGTTCGCGAACAATACTAAATTAACATAAAATTTAAACGTATTATACTGCTTAAGCCTTCTATAATACGTTAAATTAAATACTCCCGGAGTAGGTCTTTCAGTCCAAATTTCTGTTCCAAAACCATTTGCCGCAGCAGTAGTTCCCGTTATCGGGGAAGGTATACTTTGATCATAATATTTGTCTTTAATTATTTTAAAAATTGTTCCTCCAGACAGTAGGGCGGGAATTTTAAATAATATCGCTTCGGAGTCAGGCATGCTTTTTAGACTTAAAATATTCCATCCACGCATGTAGCCAAAACTTCTATTGTCCTTATGACTCGTAGCTCCAACACCAGAATCATATTGCACATAATACCAATTTTGATTTTGACCTAACTCTGGAAATATTTCCTTTATTATGTGTACTTTATCATTTACCGACAACTGTGTTTTAAGCATTAGGGGGTCACTCACGTCTGGCTGCGAGTAGATTTTAGCTTGTTTATATACTCTTGTTATTACTGGTTGTTCCAGATCTTTGGATCTACTAACATCATAATACAATTGCCCAGTGTAGCAATCGTAATTTTCGATATCATTTAATTTCTGATCAATTAGTAGCAACGTATTCTCCCCTATAATTCCATCGATATCTAAGTTGTATTGAGCTTGAAGCGCACGAATGATTTCTCTTAATTTGATATCATAATTCTCATCGTTTATGTTATGCCCTTTTAGATAATCTTCAATCATCCCAGGATGTACTGTAGAAAGACCAAATGTAGGCTGTAACCAGCTTTGAGGATTGAAACCATCTACAATAACATTCCCTTCCTTGTCTTTACCTGCCTGATACAATACCCACAAAGCCTTTCTTAGTTGAATAATGTATTCCCCTGAATAAGTAACAGAATATTGTTTTTCAACACGAACAGGTTCAATAATCTCTGGTCCCAATGGAATTTGAGGTGTTTCATAAATCTTTTTTAGTATTATTGGTATTGATTGAGTGGTTTTTATGTCCACAGTCAACATATTGTGTTCACCAGTAACAATTCTTTGTAAGACCTTGCTTTGCCCCAGTAAGCAACTGGATAAATTCTGTCTTGGAGCAACATTTGGTTCCCCTTGTTGTGGTAATGAATTCTTTAAAGCAGTTTTTTGAGAAGAATAAATTGGCATAGCACTTACATTTTTTTGATAATAGTTTGAACGAAAACACCGGTATCTACTTCAGAAACCTCAACTTCAGCATTAGCTGACCCCGTCTGATAAACAATGCCATGTAGAACAAGTTGGTTTCTTCGAAACTCAAACTGCGGAATCCTCCTAATTTCGCTTTGAGATACTTTCATACTCAAACATACAGGTGTGTTAGGAATAAAACCCGCGTTTGTCAGAATTGAATCAATCGTACTTTTTTCAGTTTTTGTAATATTTATAGTATTTAAATACCTTGGTTCAATTCGATTAAGAAAAGGTGATATCGAATTAGACCGTGTGTTAATAACATTAGCCGGGAATCCTTCTAAATCGACTTCAATCAATTCAAATGAAACATTTTCCGCTGTTTTATGTACAACGTTAAAAAAGTCAATCCCATCAGGGAATTTAGACGTAATAAACTGACTGTTAGAAGCTAATTCACTGCGTCTCTTATGCCCAAAACCTCCTGAGGGATATGAAAAAAATGTGAAGGCCTCAGCGTCTTCAGCAATTCCAAGACTAGCAGTATATATATCCCCATATATTTCGGGATATTCAATATGTTCAACTACCGCAGAGTCTCTCCATACTTTGATAATAACATCATTTACCTGACCTGAAATTTCTGTTTGCATCCAAGTCATTGGGAACAATGTCTGAAGCGTATCTGAGCTTCTTGGGAAAAAGGTCTGTTGGTTTCCTCGCTTTTCATAAACAAGTTTAATCTTGATAACTGCCGAACCGAATTGATTATACGTACCATCATTATATACCCAAGAGGATAGCTCAAACTGAAAATTTTGATCCGGATAACAAAATATGTCCTTTCTCTCCACTCCAGACTTTCCATTAATAAATTGAACGGCTCGAATCGCGGCTCCTGTATTCTTCAGCTCCAAAAGAAAGTTTCCGTGTTCATTGTTGTTTGTGAACTCTACTGGTTGTACGTCTTCAATAATGAATATGGGCCAAATGCCATAGGTAGTTGTGTTGGACAATACTTCATCATAATAGTGATAAAAAGTTAGTGGTACAGGAGGAGTTGCTACTACCAAAGAAACGCCAATCTCCGAATCAAAATCATCAAATACATTATATGACAAATTAAATTCGGACCTTATATCTAAATAAATACGGTTTTTGTTTTGAAATTTTTGGACGATATCTTCAACTGTATATTGATTTGTAGTAGCTGTAAGAATATTCAATGAACTATTTTGGAACATCCCGAAAAAACTACTAGGATCAATTCGTGACAATATTTCTTCCTTTTCTAATAGATGAAGGATTCTTTGTGCATTTGTGGATCCAATCGATGTGGAAGAAGTAAATATATTCTCATCAAGCCGCGCAGTCTTCATAGTTATATCAGTACCAATTTTTTCCGTAATAATCTCAAAGTTCCCCTTCGTAGGACTACCAACAAAATCTGCAATGTGATCACCAGCTTTAACAGGAATCAATTGAATATCATCTTCCTTAAAGAATACGGAATCAATTGTGTCAGAATCATCAACAAGAAGCGTTCCTAAACCTATAGAAGTATAATTCGCTCCCAAAACCTGAGCACTTGCATCATTAGGTCCTGTCTGTCTGTTTGTATCTGTAATTTCCTGATTAGACCATGCATATTCGGTAAGGTCATTATTGTTTCTATTTGCGACTTTAATTCCGTCAATCAAACTGCTTGCAAGTACTCCTCGATAGATAATATATTCGATATTCCCGATATTAAACTTAGGCTGTGAGGAAGGACGGAGTATAATATTTAAATTCCCAGATGGAGCAGTTTGTATAAGTACATTTCCATCACATACAGCATATATCTTTGCGCCGGAAGAAATGTCGAAAGATGTATCTAATTTGTACTGTGTATTAGAAAGTGGACCAAACCTATCAGACAAACTTTGCCCGATAAAAGATTCAAAATCTGTAAAAAAATAAAATTTATTAGCCATATTATCTAATTAAAATCAACAATTTGCAAGTAGAAATTACTGTAAAAAACAAAAGAAATTCATGCGATTGTAATCTATGAGTTCAACTTTCTAGCTGAACCGAATAATTAATCTAAGTTTTGGTCCATCAAAATTGAGATGATTATCGTTTGAGGCGTCAAAACAAACCAATATCAACTAAATCTCGTTACAAATTATTGAATTTTAGGAGATAAAAAAATATTCCAATACAATTCATACTAAAACGAATGAAAATAAATAAAGAACTTATCGTTATTTTTATTCATTGTCTTTGTATTTAAAGGTGGTTCACCAATCTTTTTCTATTGAGAATTATTATTGCAAAAAGTTATCAACATTAAAATCATGATTGTCAACACTTTCTTAGAACAAACAATATTCAATAATTCATTTAGTTATGGAGGTTTGCCTAGGTTTTAATGTTATTTAATTCAGAACAGACTTATATTCAATTAGTATTTTCGAATTTTTTAAACAATTATTATTTTTATCTTAGTCACGATTTAGGTGGTTAGGTTGATAGTAAAAGGGAAAAAGACGCTCGTTTTTTTTCCCTCTTGTGTTTTTTATTATAAAAATAAATTATTTAATATTTTGGGAAAAGACATGGAGTTTGAAATGATGAAAATTCTGAAAGGGAGACAGGATAGGTTGATTTATTATATTGCTGGGCTAAATGTTGCAGCCATTGGTTTCTCACTTTCAAAAACGTTTGATATTATCCCTGATGAATATGATATAGCCCTAGGTTTAGCATTACTTTCTTGGGTAATTTCAACAATGGAATCATTTCGATGGATATTCATTCAGTTTCGAACAATGGAAATTGACTTAACTATTATTAAAGATGATAATAAGAATAGTAAAATAGATGAAATTAAAGCTAAGCAACAATTGGTAATTGAAAACAAAAGAGCTGTAACAGCTATAAATAGAACGCTTTTCTTTTTCATTGCGGGAGTCGTTAGCTTTGTGTTCTGGAGAATATTTGAAGTGTTTCAATTTTAATATCTAGAAAAGACTTTTTACATTTTTTTTTCAGGGGTCCGTATATATTATATATACAGGCTTTGATTTTCTTGCTGAAACCTCTATTAAACAATAGTTTTCTATTTTTTTATACGATTATAACTATAAACAATTCTGTGTGAGAGAGGGCAAATACTTGGAAAACAAGCACTAGAGTAGGGATTTTGATCATGAATTGAAAGAATATTTAAGAGTGTTTTATAATTCACAACCCCAACAACATTTCCAACAACCCTTCTTGTGGACTCACATCGAACTTTCCACTATTTACATTTCCATGAGACCAAACACCGGGACTATCAATACAAATTTTCGTTCCAATCAAATCAAAAGCTTTAACTCCTTCCTTACGGATGAGGTTTGGTAATCCTTCACGAATATCTATGTTGTGCTTCTCAGCTAAATGGAGTAGCAGTTTCTTTAATAATTTAAGTTGATCAAAAGAATACTCATGAAAGTAATTATAACCTCTAAACGGGGCGTCTAATTCAATCACTTGTTCCGGATCTACTTCTTGGCCAACGTAAGTGAAATAGGAATTCTTTCCTCTGGCAATTGGTTTTGGAATTCCGTTTTGGTCTTTTTCGAAGTAGCCTTTTGTTATTTTCCCAAAGCTACAGAGTTCAATTCCTATGCTTTCTCGGTGGAGTGGTTGGTTTCCAATACCAAGGTGCCATGCCCAACAATTGTTTGGAATGGCCTGGAGTATTTTCCCATCGTGTATTGAATTGTCGTTGTGTATGGATTGTCCTCCTATAATAAATTCCGTGGCTACTTTGTGTGGTCGTTCACCCCAGCGGTCTATTACGCAATAAGGATTTTGCCACCCTTCTGTGTGATGGAGAAATATCGATTTCTTTTGGGTTGGTTGATTGTGGAAGGCATGGTTTGGAAGGTAGTAGGGTGTGTAAAGTGATTCTTCTTCGTTGGGATTGTTGATCATTTCCCATCCATCGTAAATTAGAGACCAGGTTATTGGTCCTACGATTCCGTCTGGTATTATGTTTTGGGATTTGTGGAAGAAGATAACGGATTGTTCAGTTTGTGGTCCAAAGATTCCGTCAGGGATGATGTTGAGTAGGAGTTGAAGTTGTTTTACTTCTTGGCCTGTGGAGTTGAGTTTTAGTGTTTTCATAGAAAAAATATTTTTATTTTTTGGGATGAATGCAATTCGTCCTTACTTGCGTTTGTCTTTTGTGGACGCAGGAAATGAGATGAGATTGAACATCTCTCGTAATCTTGACCGCACACGTTTTCCGTAAATATTTTCGATTTCTTTTGCGGATAAATTTGTTGTTGCGTGGGTGACTATTTTTTGGTTTACCAAAAGATCATATCGTTGCAATAGAATTTCGGCAATGGTGTTGCATTCGTTTCCGTAGAATTTGATGTTTTGCTCAACACCAATGTCGTCTAAACACAATGCACGTTGCCTTTTTCCGTAGGTGAGAATTGCAGTATATCCTTCTTGATTAAATTCATATGCAATGTCCCTGGAGGACTTGACTTGGAATGTGTCTTCAGGAAAAACGAGAGTTTGTACTATTTGCATCCATGATGTTTTTCCGCAACCTACTGGACCAGTCAGTAAAATTCCTTTGTTGAGATCAATGCCATATTTTTCACATTGAATATCTTCGTGGATCATGTAGATGATGAGTTTGTGAAGAGTTTTGACGTCTTCTTTGTGAATTTTAAATTGGGGCCCAAATTTTTCTTTTCCATGTGCCTGCAAGTAGGCAAGTGTGTCTTTGAATTTGAATTGGCGCATTCCATCTATGACTGAGTAATAAGGCTTTTTCATTTTTTTAAATTTTACAATGGTTCTGAATAATCTTTGTCTTCGTTGACGTGTAATCGCTGTTGTGCTGGACTCATTCTTTCAAAACGTTCTTTGTTGTCGCGAATAATCCATGTGTGAGCAGAGGCTTCCCAATTTTCCATTTTTAATTTCCCACCGATTCTCCATCCATTGGCTTCGTAGTGGTAGAAAAATAACTTAGCTTGCTCGTAAGAAGCTTCTTGCTTTGAAAAAAACTCTTTTACTTTTTCGAGTTTTGGTGGAGTGAATGTCTTTTTTGGTTTTAAGGACTTGTCAGCTTCGGACGATTTCAAATCGTCCTTATTGGATTTTTTTAAAAAAGAAGAAGATTCATCATTTTTAAATTGAGTGGGTGAGGAGGGAGAATTTTTATTCTCCTCTCTCTCTTGTTTATAATTTTTATATTGTTTTTTATGTTTTATACTGTTTGTAGAAGGTACCAGTACTTGTCCTTCTACCTGTCCCAGTACTTGTCCCACAACTTGACCCAGTACTTGTCCCGCTAGTTGTCCCTCTTTTGGACTAGTAGTGGACAACTGTGTTTTATTGCTCTGTTTCACCTTTTCAGTTGACTGAAATTCAATCATTTTTACGAGACTACCTCTTAACGGATTGTTAGAGGGGAAATATTTGATATATCCCCATTCATCAAGCTGATTGATACAGCGATGATAAGTTGTTTTAGATCCAACTTTAGAAACCCTCATAGCATCAGATCGATTGATTGAAATAGGATTTTTAAAACGGTTTAAATTCCAAAACTGGAATAGTGCCAGGTATAAGCTCACGTGAGTAGAGTTCAGGCGTTCATCGTCTGAAAATCTACTTATGGCCTCAGTGAGCTGAGAAATGTAATTTACCTTTTGCATGGCTACACATTTTGTTTGTTGTCATCGATAATGTTGAGTATATCCTCTTTGTCATAGAAGATTACTCCACCTACCTTTGAAAAGGGCATTATTCCATTTACGCGCATGTTTTGTAATGTTCCTGGAGAGATTCCTAACATGCGTTGTACTTGATGAGATTTCAGAAGAACAGGATCGGGAGATAAGGGGCTTTGAGTTACTAGTTCTTCTTTTAAAGATTCTAAAGACGATAGGATTGAGTCTTTTAATTCTTGCAGGTCTTCCTGCGTTATTATTGAAATTTCCATAAGATATTGGTTTTAAGATTAGGTACAAATAGAAGTAATTATGTTGGATAAATTGATTTGCAAGGGGTTGCAGTTTTGTTGAGAAGACCAATGTTTATGAGGGCTACATCGTTTTATTTTTTTTGACATTGGGAAATCAAAATTTTAAAGTCTCATTTTTCATCCAAATCATATCAAAATGAAATAATAGACATCTAATTTTATTTAAAATAGAGCTAGGAAAGTTTTTTTATCCTTGGTGGATTACAGTCTATTATTTAGATGATAAATTGATTTAAACTGTTTGTTTGCAATGCTTTGGGAGGAGGTTGTTAGTCCTTGCATGAATAGGAATTGTTTGTAGTGCAACCCCCACTGCAACCCCCTTGAAGCCCCGTAAACATTGAGAAATTCTAAAAAAGGCTAATTTTCAATTAATTTTAATTGAATTTGTGGCTTTTTGACTTGGCATTAGTAGTGTGAAATACCCCAGTTGGAGTATTTATTGAGCTAAAATTAAAAGTTCTTGATTGAGATAATGCTATTCTTTAGGCTGATTTGTGACATCCAAAATGTAAAAAGCAAAATCGCGAAGCATCTCTCTACTTTTACTGTCTGTGTTGTAAAAATTGTTCCGTATACTATCTGGTGTATAAGAATGGCCAGATTCGTTTTCATGAGTTTCATGAATCCATTCAGAGAATTTAATCATTGATTCAGGTTTGAACACCCCATAATCTTTTGAAACCAGATAGAATGCACCTAGTTTTTTACTGCTAAGAGTTGTGACAATTTTTGCACTCACTTGTTTTTCCACTTCCGATTTTACAGCCTCAATTTTTCTTTTGTTATGTTTTAACTCTAAGTTAATCCACTTTAAAAGACTCAAAACTAGTGGGGATTCATCTGTTGTAAGGTTTTCGAATGACGAGAGTTTCAATTGGAGATATTCCTTTTTCTTTTCCATCAGGAACTCGTTTTTTTCTTCATAATCGTCTAAATCAATGATAGAAGATTTTAAACCATGGATTAAATATTCAAAGAAGCTTTGCTTTTTAAAACTTATGGATATTAGAAAATGTATAAGGTCTATTTGGTCAAGTTCTTCATATTTAAGCTTCTCTAAAAATATGCTGAAGTATTTTAAAAATCTGTTGAAGTCATCAAACTCTTTATAGGATATTCGTTTTGAGATTTCAAAATTTAGAATTTTTCTCAGTTCAGTTTCAATTAACAATTTTAGTCTTTCCTCAACGTCTATTTTATTTAGCTGCTTGAGTATCTTTTCTGTTTTACTTACAACATCGTTTTGGTTAAGCAGTTTGGAATAATAGGGTATATTTTTATTCTGATCTATAAAATCATAAAAAGTCGTAGAGATAAAATCTAGAATTACAACCATTGATCTATAGACAAGTACAGCGCAGTCCTTATCGGAATAATTGTTTTTTAATGTGATTTTTAGATCCGAAGGCTTTAGGTCAAACGTATTTATAATTTCATTTAGGTTGCTATGTAAATCGCGTTGCAGTTTAATGATGCTTGACTTTAGTTGCTCATCACTCTGAGCAATATTAATTTCCCTTATTATACCAATGTATTGTTTCTCCATTTCCTGAAGAAGTATATTGATATAGCAGTATTTCAATCTATTTTCTTCAACGTCATTCCAATCAGCATCTATAACCATTCCTACCAACTGCAAACCGTCTTCATTTCTGTAAATAAATTTGTTTTCAAGTTTCTGAGTTTTGATATTTAAGTGTTTTAGGATCTTGGATTTTAAAACTTCTTGAACTTGTTTTGGAAATTGTGGTGCCTCTGAATTGAAATAGCTTTCTGCTAATGGATGAGCTGAACTAATTCTAAGTTCTTCAATAAATTCAAATTCATTATTTCTCCCACTATACTTTCCAATGACTATTTCTTGACAAGAAATTTGTTCACAGTTAAAGTATCCAGCAATATTGGAAGTGTTAATTTCATTAGGAGCGAGGGGACCATTTATTAGTTCATGGTAAGAAATTGTTTCATTAAAGAATTCATTCATAACGCAGTAGTTTTGTACTTATAAAGTAGGTTGTAAATTGAGATAACGAAAACAATATAAATATTTTACACTGATTTTCCAATCAAGATGCGTTAGTTGGTTGCTTTAGATAGTTGGTTTTAAGAAAAACCACCAAGCTGCTAAGCCTGGTGGTTGGTGTGATTTTCTATCCAATTTTACTTTGATCTGGACTTGCGTCAGTTTTTTGAGAAAGTAAATTTTTTAAACTTTTCATATCCTCTGAAACCTTGCTTTCCAAAACTTTAGCATAAATTTGAGTAGTTCGAATAGAGCTATGGCCAAGCATTGAGCTTACCGTCTCTATAGGTACACCATTGGATAATGTGATGGTTGTTGCAAATGTGTGTCGAGCAATGTGAGAAGTAATTTTCTTTTTAATTCCACATATATCAGCAATCTCTTTGAGGTAACCATTATATCTTTGATTACTGTTTACCGGAAGAAGTCTATTTTTATTTATGCAGTAGTTGTGATCTCTATATTTTTCAATAATTTCTAAAGCAACAGGAAGCAATGGAACACTTTCTTTTACACCTGTTTTCTGTCTCTCTGTAGCTAACCAAAACTCTCCATCTATTCCTTTAGTAATAGCATCATGTTCAAAATTGTAAATGTCAGAATACGCAAAACCAGTATAACAACAGAAAATGAAAACATCGCGAACTTCAGCCAGGCGTTTAATGTCGATTTTCTTAAAACGGATTCTATCAATTTCCTCCTGAGTGAGTACTTCTCTTTTTGGAGCAGTGTAGCTACAACGAAAGTTTGTAAAGGGATTTGAAGAGATCCAGTCTAGCCCAACAGACATATTCATTACTTTTTTAAGGTTCTTAATGTATTTATGGGCTGTGTTAACTTGCAGGTTGTCATTAATAAGTAGGTAATGTTCAAAATCCGTAGCAAATCGCAAACGTAGTTCCGTCAATGGAATATCCTTTGCCTTATATTCTAGTTTCATAAATGCTGTGATTTTCTTTATAAGGATCTGATATCGGGCAATGGTTTTTTTTGCTGTTTGACCTATCCTTACTTTTTCTTCCATTTTGTTATTGTGGTAGGTAAGGGCGTCAAGGATTGTTTTCTGGGTTGTTTTAGGTTGAATAGGTTTGCCTACTACAATAGACTTTAATTTTATTGCTGTGATTTCACTGTTTGATGCCAGCAACTGATTATAGGCTTCAAGCACTTTACCTCTTAACATGTCTAGGTATCCATTGATTTGAATAGCACTTTTAGATTTATCTTTTACTCTTTGAGCATCTGACATCCAGAATTTTTTATCTACAAATCTATTTGTCGACATTTCGGCTCTTTTGCCGTTTATAGTGATTCTTAAATAAATCGGAATTTCACCTGATTTATTTATTCGATTTTTGTTTCCCCATAATAAAATTGAGAATGAATTAACCTTTGAATTTTTCATCTTAGAAATTGTTAACCGTTATACATTTGTTTCTTTAGTGAATCTCAAAAACATAAATGTCTATACAGTTAGTAACAATGGGCATCAAGATCTAATTCGGTTAACAAAACTACAACAAATTATTGTTAACCGAATTGTTGTAATATTCTTTGTTATTTGATGATGTTTGATGTTATTCTAAGAAATGGCAAATTGTTGTAAACCATTATATTTGGTGGTATATAACAAAAAAAGACCTCCAAATGGAGGTCTTTTTGTTGTCCCACTAGGGCTCGAACCTAGACTCTTCTGTACCAAAAACAGATGTGTTGCCAGTTACACCATGGGACAGTTTCACAACTTTCTCAAACCTATTTGGTTTTCTGAGAGTGCAAATTTATAAACTTTTTCTCTAACGGCAAGCGAAGATGAGATATTAATTTTAATAATTTTTTTATTACTGACATTCAATGTGATATGCGTATTCTAATAGGGGTCATAAATCCTTTATCGCAGTAAAGCAAAATGCCGATATATATATTAGCTCGTTTTCAATACGTTTAAAACGACCATCTGTGTTAATTTTTAATTTTAATTTTATATTTTCGCTCACAAGTTGATTATTATTACCTTCGTGCGATTCAAAATTACACTATGAACTATAAAAAGTTAGATATTTCTATTGGATGGTTGTCGTTTTTAATTGCGACAATCGTGTTTTTTATTACTGTTGAAGATACTGTATCTTTATGGGATTGCGGAGAGTATATTACTGCTGCCTATAAGTTGGAAGTGGGTCACCCTCCTGGTGCACCATTTTTCATGTTGATCGGACGTGTGTTTTCACTTTTTGCTGGATCTGAAGCAGATGTTGCTTTGTGGATCAACAGAATGTCAGCCCTGAGTAGTTCTTTAACTATTCTTTTCTTATTCTGGTCTATCACGAAATTTGGAAAAAAGATTGCTGAAAAGGATGGTGCAGTAATGACATCAGGTCAAAAAATCGCAATACTAGGTTCCGGATTTGTTGGAGCAATGGCTTACACTTTTACTGATTCCTTCTGGTTCTCCGCTGTAGAGGGGGAGGTTTATGCAATGTCTTCTTTGTTTACAGCTGTTATTTTTTGGGCAGTATTAAAGTGGGACGAGGAAATGACAATGATCAAACGAGGCGAGTTAAGCCCAGAAATCCGCCCACTGCGTTGGATGGTATTGATTATGTTTCTTTTTGGACTAGCAATTGGTGTTCACTTGCTTGGTTTGCTTGTTTTACCTGCTATTGCTTACGTTATTTCACATCAAATGAGGCCAGAAAGTAATTTCAAAACGTTCGTAATTACCGGTGTAGTTGGTGTTTTGGCACTTGGATTTATTCAAAATGGAATAATTCCAGGAACTATAGCTTTAGCCTCTAAAATGGAGATTTTCTTTGTGAACTCTATGGGGCTTCCTTTTGGAGTTGGAGCAGCTTTATTCTTTGTTATATTAGTTGGAGGATTAGTTGGAGGTCTATTCTTTACAAGAAAGAAAGGATTCAAATTAGGGAATTCTGTTATTCTGGGATTGATTATGTTGTTTATAGGATATGGTTCTTTTGCAACAATTGTTATTCGTTCCAATGCAAATACGCCTTTGGATGAAAATAACCCTGAAAACTTAGTTACCCTTCATTCATTCTTGAAACGAGAGCAATATGGTTCTTGGCCTATACTTTATGGTGAGTACTTTAACTCAAAAACCGCAGATCAAAGCGAATTTAAAGACCGTTCACCAAATTATGATAGAAGATGGGTTGTTTCTTCTCCTTCGGGTGCAGAAATTATTTCTTTCAAAGACAAAGAACTGGCTGAAAATTATATAAAAAACAGTGGTCAGAACTATCAAATGAACGAGAAGTATTTCGTGATCAATGCGGGCATGATCGAAGGTCAAGTCCCTGTTTATAAGCAAAACACTATCTTTCCTAGAATGTATGTTCGAAATGACCCACAAAGAGCGAATGGTTATCGAAGTTGGTCTGGATATGATGCAAATAGGAAAGTTCCTTCAAGTCAAATTGGTGATGATGGCCGACCAATTCCAACATTTGGGAATAATATCACTTATTTTGTTAATTATCAAGTGAACTGGATGTATTGGAGATATTTCATGTGGAATTTCTCAGGTCGCCAAAATGATATTCAAGGTCATGGTGATGAATTCCGTGGAAATTGGATTTCCGGATTCAGTGCAGTGGATGAAGTAAGGCTCGGTGCTCAAGGCGAGAATGCTCCTTATTATACGCAAAATAATCCCGGTCATACTAATTTCTTTTATATACCGCTTATCTTAGGGTTAATTGGATTATTCTTCCATTTCCTAAAAGCACCGAAAGACGGAATTGTAGTCGGTGTTCTTTTCCTATTAACAGGTTTAGCAATTGTTGTTTATCTGAATCAGAAGACATTTGAGCCGCGTGAACGTGATTACGCTTTTGCCGCTTCTTTTTATGTTTTTTCAATTTGGATAGGACTTGGTGTTTATGGATTATATGAAGCCTTTAGGTCCTTTGCCAAAGATGAATACAAGAAATTAGGAATAAGCTACAGTGGATTATTATTGCTGTGCTTGATTGCAGATATGAGTGCAGACAGAGGTATGCCAGCTACCGTTTCAATTTTAATTATTGGAGCAATCGGTGGTGGTGCAATGCTCGCTATGACAATGTTGCGAAAAGTGAATGCTCCAAAAGGAGGCGTTGCAGGTTTCGCTATTTTACTTGGATTATCTGCGCCGATTTTATTGGGTACCCAAGGATGGGACGGACATGATAGAAGTAATCGCTCTCCAGCGCGTTCTTTGGCTTATAACTATTTAATTGGATGTTCGCCAAATGCAATTGTTTATACCAACGGAGATAACGATACTTTCCCATTGTGGTATTTACAAGAGGTGGAGGGAATTCGTACTGATGTGCGCGTTGCCAATTTATCATTGATGCAAACAGATTGGTATTCTAACCAAATGAAAATGCGTGCTTATGAGTCAGATCCTTTGCCAATTAAATTTAGAGAAGATCAAATTTTAATGGGAGCGGGTAATACAGATTATGTTTTGTTTGTTGACTACGAGCGTTACCGTAGAGGTATTACTTCTGAAAAAGCAAAGGAGATAATCAGTAAAAAGATTGAAGGAAGTCCTGAGCTGTTTAAGAATGCATTGGGACAGATTAGAAGAGGTTTAGCAGGTGCAACGCGAGCGATGACACCCAATAATGCAAAAGCCGCAGACATTCTTCAAAAAGTGAAAGCTGAATTGGAGGCTCCAATTGAAAACCCAGGTTTTGATGATTACGAAAAAATAAACTTAATTATCCGTAAGATTTTTAGTGATGTAAGTAATAACTTAATTTCTGCTGATCAAACCCTACTTTCTCAATTAGAGTCAGCAGCTATTTCGTGGACAAAATCTTGGGATTTCTTGCCGTTAGATTATGCGATGGAGTTTGTTAGAGACGATGCAAATATGATGGAACAGCCAGGTAGGAAATTGCGTTTTTTCCCTGCATCGGGTTTTGTTCTTAATGTAAACATTGAAAACGCTGTTAAGGCAGGTATTATAACTGAAGAATATGCCGACAAAGCAGATACACAAATACGCTTTAATTTTAGAAAAGGAGGAGTATTAAGATCAGATGTTCGTGGATTGAGTCGAGAAGAAGTAATGATGTTAGACATCCTTGCTAACTTCGATTGGAAAAGAGGGATTTATTTCTCTAGTCCAGGTGGATCTGACGTTGCAAAAGCACTATATGGTGAAGGTTATATTCATAATTTCGGTCAAATTCATGGTTTCACTCCTTTAAAAGGAGATGCTGCTGAAGGATTCGTTCGTGATGAGATGTATGATAATATTATGAATAAATATGACTATGCAAACCTTGCAGCCGAGGGAATATTAGTGGATTACTATACACGTCGTCACACAACGCAATATAGAAATAGTTTTGTTGATTTAGTGACGAAGTATTTAGCGGATTACAATGAAGCTAAAAACCGTCCAGCAAATAATGCTTCTGCTGCGAATCCGAATTTAAAGTCACCAGAATATTATGCAGATAAAATTGAGGAGATTTTAACTTATTCTCTACAAAAACTACCTATCAGTAAAGTATACGACTTTGGTGAGCCGAGAGCTTCAGGACGTAAACTTTCAAATGGGGATGATATTTCAACAGATGGAGCAATTCCAGACTATATTCAAGCACTATATGAAGTAGGGAAGACAGAGTCTGCTGAGAAATTAGCCATAGAGTATATGCTGCAATTGGAAACAATGATGAATTATTTCCAAAATAGTGATGCATTAATTGCTTATAAAAATCAGCAAGACTTTATTTCTTTTTCAATGAACTTCCTGAAAACATATGCTCAAGTTTATGTTGGCTCACCTAAGAGTGAAGCGGCAACACTTGGTAATGCACTTGATCAGAAAATGACAAGAGATGTTGTTGGAGGAATTGTTGAGGAGCTAAGAAATAAAGAAATCAATGAAACTATTCGTGGAGGAAATACGCGTGTAAGAACAATGGAGAAAGAAGCTTTAGAATTTGCTAAACGCTACAATGCTATACTTACTCAAAATGGTTTCCAAGGTGAAACATCAGCAGGTCAGT
>Ga0307952_1000617_pt1 | contig 19849 bp, 17 predicted proteins | sample OrgLakmetagen376_FD_201821 | JGI IMG/M metagenome (GOLD analysis project Ga0307952, IMG submission 201821) | Saline water microbial communities from Organic Lake, Antarctica - #376 | ecosystem: Environmental > Aquatic > Non-marine Saline and Alkaline > Saline | place: Antarctica: Organic Lake...
AATTCATGCTCAAATAGCGATTCCAAAATCTTTCCAAGGAATTGCTTTTATTTGTTTATGTTTTGTGGAGCAAAGATATTTAGCAATGAAGAATAAAGTGATTCTCCCTATAATGTGAAGCAAAAAATAGTATCTTCCTTTATCGGGAACACGCTAAGAATATTATCAACATACTTGTATACAGATAATTAAGTAAATAAAAAAGTACATTTAATATACCTTAAAAACAATTATTAATGTACAACCCTATTCTGTATACTGACTGAAACTATCATGATTACTGCTTTTTTTGTAAAAATCAGGAGATAAAATCTAACAAGAGAATGCTGCGTATTTCAAATTTATGGTTTCTGATGCTTTAATAAATGAAACAAACCAATTTAAAATTTAGCACCTAAAGGGATCATTAATAGCGAATAGCGTGTGACCATTGAAAAATAATAAATATAAACACCTGCAAAAAAACCTCATTATATTCCGAGAATATAATGAAGTTTTTTAGTGTTATAAATTCAGTCACTTAGTATCGAGCAAAATACGAACACAATAACCGAAAACTAGCAAGTGAAGTTTTTAGGTCGGAAAAAAAGCGTTTGCTGTTCGCCTTGGCTTTCATCCTGTAATTTTCCGCATGATATACTCCAAAGGGCCTTGTCTAAATTTCATACGCCAAATATGAGAAAAAACGATAATTACAATGCTAAAAACAATTGCATAAACTACGGTAAATTCAATAGAAAATGCAGATTCTAATTTTTTAAAAAACAATTTTATACTAAGCATTCCTATGATAACGTGAAAGAAGTAATTGCTTAATGAAAGCTGTCCTGTGCTTACCATCTGCTTTATAAAAAGGGTATGTGATAATTGAGTACTAATGTATATGGATATTGAGATAACGAAAACGGCTAAACTAGAAGCTGTAATCATATAAAAAAACAAGGGTGGCATTGGTGTTGTTCCTAAAAGATAGGTAATGTCTAGCGCCTCTGCTGGCGATAATTGACTTAGCTTATCAATTAAAAATATTGAAATACTTTTAAAAACAACAAATAGTGTTAGAGAAAATAGGGTTACTCGATGTCTTATCTTCACATCATTAAAATTTAATCTTCCAATCCAAATCCCTGTTAGTAGAAAAGCAATCCAAGGGAAAACCGGATGAAAACCATTCAGAAAAAAATTGCGAAAAAATCCGTTTACGGTATAGAAATCGATGTATTCTAAAGTATTCCAATCCCAACCTGCATCATAATTAAAGAATAACAGGAAAGCAGAATAAGCTATTACTAACAAAAAACTTAGTGTTTGTAACCAGTTACGGGAGACGGACAAAAACAAAACTCCTATTGGTAAATACAGACCATAATAATGTAAAATATCGCCAGGCCAAATAGAATAATAGCCCAAGCCTACAACCAAAAGGAATGCAGCTCTTTTTATTAAGATTAATTTTACTTTTCTTATTTCACCAACACCATTTTTAGCTTTTGCACTTTGATACATTAAAGTCATACCAACACCCGCAAGAACTACAAAAAGAGCCGCTGCTTTACCCGATATTAATTCTACCAACTGATACAAATAAGCATCAGTTTCCGCTACCATCACGGTCTTAAAATTGACGAATATCATTCCAATGATAGCGAGACCTCTTGCAAAATCATACCCTAAAATGCGATGCGTTTCACCTGTCATTATTTTTTTGTTGTATAATGGATATCAACACCGTCCATTTCTTTGATGTCAATATTCAACACCATCTTATTCACTGATAGCTCATCAATAATGAATTTTATGCCCTCTTTTTTAGCGTTAAACATAGTAAAATACTTTTTCGCAGCATTGAAAGTCCATTTTCCCGATGTTTTCACCCCCTCATCCAAACCCACATAAGTCATATCGCTTTTTAGCAAAATATAATCGTTCTTTTCTTTTTCCTCAGGTTCATAATCTACCCACATCACTTCATACTTTTCGAGATACCACTTTTTACAAAGTGTTTTTTTGTTTAAAGTTTGTGAAAACCCACTCACATATAAAAGAGTAAGGAGTACAGCTGTTAATAGTATTTTCTTCATTGTATAAGATTTATTAAAAATTAGTATTGATAAACTCGATGCGTCTATTTCTTAATTAAAACGGTAAATAAAACAGGGATGACCACCAATGTCAAAATTGTTGCTACAATTAAACCAAACATAAGTGCTACTGCTAAGGGAACAAACATTTCGTTGCCCGATAGCGAAAGCGGAATAAGCGCCATTACGGTAGTTGCTGTTGTGACCATAATTGGAACAAATCGCTGATTGGATGAATCTCTACTCGCTTCGATAATACTCATTCCTTGCTCTTTGGCTCTGTTAATAAATGTAATGAGCAATATGGCGTCGTTTACAACAATACCTATTAAACTGGCAATTCCTAAAATTGCGGTAAACGAAAATGGTTGTCCAGTAACCAGTAAACCTGCAATTGAACCAATAAATGCCAATGGCAAAGTGAGCAGTATTACAAAAGGTTGTGCAAATGAATTAAATTCAATCATTAAAATAATATAGACAAGGAATATTGCAGCAAGTGCAGCAAAGCCTATGTTTCCAGAATCTTTTTTCGATGCTTCCCGCTCTCCATTGAAGGTAATATCCGTTCCACTTGTATTTAGTTTTGGTAATATTTCGAACTCAATTATATTAGCAATTTCGGTAGCACTATAGCCCTCTTTTGCATCGCAAAATACGCTTATGTTTCGTTCCTTATTATTATGCCTGATGACAGGATATTTCTTCTCAATTTTGATATCTGCAATTTGTTTTAGCAAGATTTTTTGTTGCGTTTGTGACGAGACAATTCCCAAATTCTCAAGATCGGAAATAGAAGATATATCACCCGAGATGTTCACCGGGAATTCGTTTCCATTTTTCCTGTATTTTGTCAGTTCGCTCCCCATCAGCGCCAAATTAATTTGCTTTTGAATAGCGTATTGGTTCAAACCTAACGACGCTGCTAAATTGAAATCAATATCGGCTACATATTCGTATTTCGCATTACTTATGCTCGTCCCAATTTTATAGGCTCCTTCAAGGTTTCGAAGTGTGTCTCTTATCATTTTTGCAACTTCAATATTTCTATCAATATTATCGCTCGAGATATCAAGTAGCACTGCGCCACCCCCCGAACCCGACAAGCTTAATAAGCGGGTTTGAACAGAAGCTCCTATAATTTTTTCGTTAAATTGATTTTGTAAATAGGCTGCCAGTTCTTTTTTATTAGTGAACTTTTCGCTCTTATCCATATCAAAATCAACCTTAATTTGTGCATATCCCAAGGATTGCACATTTACTTCCATCAGTTGATAAAAGCGGGGTAATGGTTTGCCAATAGATGAAGTATATGATTTTGTTTCGGGTTGTTGTTGTATAATATGCTCTATTTTTTCAACAATATTTTCTGTATTTTCTAGACTGAAACTTTCGCCAGAAATATCAATATAAAGCGTTTGCTTATCTGCTGGCGGGAAATATTCCTCATTCAAAAACCGCACTGATATAAAAGCTAACATTAATACTACAAAACTAATGGTAAGTGTTGTCTTTTTATAGGTCAAAGCCTTGTCCAAGAAATTAATAAAAAACATTCGCAAATAATTTTTTCTTATTTTTTTCTCTTTAGACTTTCGTGCAAATAATACGGTTAAGGCGGGTATGACCAGCATTGACACAAAATAGGAAGCAATTAAGGAAATAATTACAATTTTTGGTATGGCACCCAACAAATCGCCAGCAGCACCAGGTAAAAATAATAAAGGCGAAAAAGCCGCAATAGTGGTTAATGTTGCCGAAAGTATTGGTTTTGCCGTTTCTTTTGCACCCAGATATGCGGCTTGTAATTTATCTTTTCCTTTATTGAGGTGTTCTTGCACTGCTTCTACCACAACAATGGCGTTATCTACAAGCAAACCCAAAGAGATAATTAAAGCCGTTGTAGATATTTGATGAACCTTTAAATCGAAAACCCACATGGCGATAAAACTGATAAGTATTGAAAGCGGAATAGCCACCGAAACAATAATTGCATTTCTGGAACCCAAAGCAATAAAAACCACAATCATCACAAAAGCAATACCCTGCAAAAGATTCATCATAAAATCAGAAATTGATTTATCTATGCTTTCTGGCTCAAAAGATATTTCATCAATAATTAAATCATCAGGGAAATCTTGCTTTGTGCTTTCAATTCGTTGTCGCACATCCTTACCTATTGGGATAATATTCTTCCCAGATTTAAAGAAACCTGCCAGCAAAACTGCATTTTTTCCATTTTGTTTGGTTTTGTATTTTACATCTTTACTTTCTACTATTTTTACAGTACCTAAATCTTTAAGCCTGACAGAACTGCCGTTTTCTGTAGACGTATAGAGTATTGTATTTTCAATATCCTTTACAATTCCGAATGGGCTGTTAATATTCACGTTTATCTGTCCATTTTCGGTTTTAATTGCTCCAGCAGGAAAGGTGACATTCTGAGCTTTTATTATTTCTGCTACATTTTCAATCGAAATTGGATATTTCTGAAGTTGAGCAATATCAATCTTAATTTCAATTTCTTGTGGAATTTTCCCAATCAGTTCAAAACGTGTAACTCCATCAACTTTGGAGAGTTGCTTCTGAAAAACTTCCGCATAGGCTGATAATTGTTCATAATTGTAGTTTTCGCCTGAAAAACTGATGATCATTCCTGCGGTTTCAATCAGTTTTGTATCTATGTAAGGTTTATAGGCATCTTTCGGAATACTATTGGCAATATCATTAATAACTCTTCTGAGTTCTTGCCACGATTTTTCTACCTCAGCGTCGTTTGTTAAGGATACAACAACAATAGAAGCGCTATTAAACGAATAACTCTCTACTTTATCAAAACCTGAAATCTCATTAACCGCATTTTCAATTGGATTCGTAATAAGTTGCTCAATATCTGTTAGCGATGCACCAGGATAAATGGTCGTAATCATGGCAACAGGCACTGCAATATCTGGGTTTTCTTGTTTTGGTAAAAGATTGTAAAAATAGAAACCAACAATGGCAACAGCAATTGCAATAAACAAGGTAATCTTGCTCTGTTTTATTGGAGCTGAAAGAAACGAGGTTTTTAAATTTTGATTTGTTTTCTTCATGATTTCTATTTAACAATTTTCACTTTGTATCCCTCTTTAATACTTGCCGCACCCTTAGTAATTAATTTATCGTTTTCTTTTAGGCCAGTAACGCGAACTTCTTCGCCTGAAAAATCAATAATTTGAACTACTTTTTTTCTTAATCTGTTGTTCTCTGACAGATTAACAAAGTCTTGCCCATTGTTAGAAATATATTTTATGGGGATCCAAATTCCTTGAAGCGTGTCGGTTTCAAAATATATTTTTGTGGTAAGCCCAATACTTGCTTTTATGGAACTATCATTTGAGAAATCAATTTTAACGGTATGTCTAAAAGTCTGAAAATCGGGAAGTGTAGCGATATAATTTACCTCGCCTTTTACTTTTTTGTTTTTAATTTCAACAATTACTTTTGTGCCTTTTTCAACAATCTCTAAATCTTTTTGCGACAATGCAGTTTCTGCAAATAATCCATTGCCATGAATAATTATTGTTTCTGCTCCCGCATCAATAAGTTCTCCAACTTTTGGTAAAATATCAGAAACAATTCCGTTGGTTTGAGCAATAAGTGTCGCTTGTTTAAAATCTTCATTTTTTGCATCGCTGTTGATTTTACTTTGTTCCCAATCTTCATATTTTAGATCACGGTCCAATTTTTCTTTTTCAATATCTGTTCCCGACATCCCTCCTAATTTAAATACTTTATGAAGATTTTGATAATGTTTTTCGGCTTCTAAATAGACGCTTTCGGCTTGTTTTTCTTGTTTCATAGCTGCACTTAATGCTAAACTGAAACCTTTTGTTTCTAATTGCATCAATTTAGTGCCTTTTTTAACAAATTGATTTTTACTGACAAAAATTGATTTCACTCTCCCGGGAGTCAGAAAGCTGTAGTTCAATATTTTAGAACTTATGATTCCAAAATATTCAATCTGACGAACTCTTTCCTTATTTTTTAGAATTTCAATTTCAACAGGAAATTCTAGTTCTGCTATCTGTTCTTCTTTTACATCACTGCAAGAAGATAATGTAAAAATCGCAAGTAATATGAATGCGGAAGTAAAGGTTTTTAAACTAAATATTTTCATCTTTTATTTTTTTAGTAATTCGCAGTTGCGATGTTAAAATCAATCTGTGTGCACTTAAAATTATAAATGCTGTTGTATAAATTTATTTCAGCTCTATTATAATCGTTACTTATTCTTCTTAAATCGAGTTGAGATATTAGGCCGCTTTTTGCCGTTTCAACAGCAATTTCATAAACTTTCTTTGCTGTTTCTCCTGTAGATTTGGCCACCTGTATGCTTTTGTATTCTTCTGATAATTTCAATTCTAGATTTTGAATTTCGATGGTCATACTCAATTTGGCTTCTTTTTTTTCTAGTAAAGTAATATTAGATAAGATCTTCGCCTTACTTACTTGAGATTTTCTAAAACCACCCGAAAAGATTGGAACAGTAAATGTTACGGCTGTATATATGATTTTATTCTGATTATCTCTAAAGGTCCATTCATCTGAACTACTAAAATAACTGTAACCTGCCCTTAAGTTTACTGTTGGATAATACTCCGCTTGCTTATTTTTTACATCTAATTCTTGCAAATGATTACTGGCTTCCAATAATTGGTAGTCAATCCTATTGCTAATTACATCATTTGAATTTACCGTAGCAGCTTTTAATTCATATCTTGCTAGATCGTAATCTATTACAATGCTATCTTTTGGATTTATTCCTGCAATTAGTTTTAAATTTCCTAAAAGCATTAAATAATTTCTTTTTGCTTTTAGCAATTTTGGCAACTCTTCTTCCCAGCGTATTTTGGCTTGCAACAAATCCAATTCAGATATTAATTTATTTTCAAATTTATCTTTTGACGCTAAGTAGTTTTCTTTGGCATATAACTCTGATACCTGACTAACTTGATATACATTTTTAATTAATATAGTTTGTAAGAAGGCTTTTTTAGCTTCAGCAATTAGCTTAATTATCAGGTCTTCGTTTTGCAATCTTCCAATGGTAGAAAACTGTCGAGCCGATTTTAAATTGTAAATATTTTTAAGGCTAAATAAGTTTTGTTCTAACAAAATATTAGCCTGAAATTCATTATTAAAATTTGTTTTGAATCTTTGCACTATTTGAGGAACTTCACCTGTAATAGGGTCAATATTTTCAAAATCCGGAGCCTCAAAAAAGATAAATTGGTCGTTTAAATTTCGTTTTATTTCAGTTTGTCCATTTATTTGTGGCAATAATGCTGACATCGCCTCCTTAATTGATAAGTCTGCTACTCGGCTCTTATTTTTAGAGATTTTTAGTTGCAGATTATTTTCACGAACTGTATTTACAAATGTTTCCAAATTGTAAGTAGTGACATTGGTTTGCGAAAAAGAAAACTGTGAAATAAAACTTATCGTAATAATTAATAAGTTTTTAATAAGGGTTTTTTGAATACTAAATAATTTCATTTGATCACATTGTTAATGTTTAAAACAATGCAAAGGTGCGATGCAAAAAAACGCAAAAACATTTAAAGGGTCTAAGGCTAATATACAGGGATAAGAAAGTAATCTTTGGGCTATTTAGTTGTTCACCCCATTAGTTGGGGCAAAAAGCCACTTATACCATTTGTTGATATACAGAAAGTTACGGTTTTGTGGTAAATTTATTGAATTCAGAAATGTAGCTTTTTGATACAGGAATTGTTAGTTCCGAAACCTGATTTAGTTTTAAATTAAAACCTGATGCCGTCTTTTTTGCAAGTTCGATATTATTGGTATTTACAATAAATGAACGATGACAACGAATAATAGGAGTATTCATAAAAATAGGTTCCAATTTTTTTATAGAGTTTCTTAATAAAGACTTTGATAGCGCACCATTTTCTAGAAAATTAACTTCTACATAATTATCGGCAGATTGTATAAAAAGTAGATTTTCTGTTTTTAAAACTAATTTTACAATCTCGTTTTCGTCTTTAAGGGTAATATCTGGTGAATTTTTTTCTACCGATTTATGTGTACTGTTTTCATTTTCTAAATTCTTGATGATATCTTTATTGTGAATGTAACTAACATACAAGAAATAAGGTAGAAACATAATTAACACATAAGCCAAAAGGTTGTCAAACCAAACAGTTATAAGATTTCCTGTAAAATCCTTATCTAAAACTTCAAAGACAAACCAAACTGACGCCACAAAGGCTGCTTCTAAAAGAAACCAGAAAAACAAGGAAACAACAGTAAACCTATTTATATTAAATAAAACTCTGATCACAAATTGAGATAATAGCAATACAACAAAAGCTAAAGTCATTGCTATAAATAATTCAATAAATACGTCTTCCTTTGTAGTCGATTCTTGATAATATAAACCAAAAGGTTCAAAAAAGTTAAGAAAGACAAAAGCTGTAAAAACAGAAAATGCAACAAGATAAAATTTTCTATTTGTAGAATTTATGTCAATATCAGATTGTATGTGTTTTCTAAGTCGTTTCAAGTCAAGTTTTATTAATTACTTTTTAATACCGTAAATATATTCTTATTTCTTGAGGTGGGGAAGTTTTACTCTTTTGTAAATTTAGTTTGGGAGACAGCCATTGAGATCTTTAAATGTGTGTAATTTGCGCAGACTTTTCTTATTCTCGTAAACAAGCAAAAGGGTGGCTGCAAAAACAAAATATTTCCAGTCAGTTAAATTACTAATTATTTGTTTTAATTCTAGCTCTAGCCTAGCTCTAACCTGTATTATTAACTTCGTTGAGCTCGCAAGCTCGGTTCATGAATTTAATTTTATGCAACTTTTTATTCATAACTGAAGTTTCGGAGTTTAATTTTACAACGTATTTTATAGACTATGGAGTTTGTAATTAGGGGGAAGTAAGCTTTAGGCTATATGCAATTGGCAAGTTTTAGCATTTAATACATCAAATTGATTTTTTTAGATAGAAAGTTTAGTAAATAAAGTAATCAATTTAAAAACGAAGGCAAAAACAAGCATAAAGCTTACTGCCTACTGCCCATCTAAATGGAATTCCTACAAAAAATATGACTCTTTTTATTAAGCGCTTTATTAATTAAATTTTCTAATTCTAATTGCATTCCCAATGGTGTTTTATAAACTTATAATCAACAAGTTAAGCACATTTTACAACTTGTGAAGTTTTTTAAATTCTGTAGGGGTCATTTGTGTATGTTTTTTGAAAGCAGTGTAAAAAGCAGCCTTGCTATTAAAACCTACATCTAAAGAAATAGCAAATATTGTATCTGGTTTAGGCTCCATGAGTTTATTTTTAGCATCTTCAATTCTGAAACTGCTAATAAAATCAGGGAAACTCATTTTTGCGTTTTGGTTGATAGCCTGTGATATATGATGAATGGATTGATTTAATTTTTCAGCGACGGTATTCAATTTTAAATCGAAGTCTAAATAAAGTGATTCCTCATTTACAACTTCTTTAATTTGCTCAAAAAGTTCCGAAGAATCAGTTAGTGATGATTTTGCATATTTTTCAATAGTAGAAGTGGATAAATCATCAAAATTTCCAGAATAAGCAAATATTGGAAAATGCATAATAGAAAAGGCGAATAGGAAGAAAAACATAGAATAGATAAGTGTTTCAAATTTTAGATAAAAATCAAAATGACCGATATCTAAACTCCCTAAAATTGTGGTCACAAAAACTATAATTTGCATGAATATGATTGCGACTATGATAATCATAATCCACTTGTAAAGATTTTTTTGACTTTCATTTAATTCAATTTGTAATGGGGCCTTTTTCAAGTTCTTATATGCAAGAAACATAAGTATACTATTTATAGAACTCACCAAAATATATTCAACTAAAATTAATATTCCGTAGTTTGAAGTCCCCAATGATGCTACAAAATCTTGTAAATCTTGGTTGTGATCAAAAGGAAGAAACACTAAAATTCTGAGCAAGGTATACCCAACCACTATAGGTAACCATTTTCTTATATTTATTTCAGATTTGGTATAAAGAGCGATGAAATAGTAAAATAACAATCCTGTAAAATGATAGAAAAAATAGGTGAATCCCGAATACGTTGCACTTATTTGCTTCGTTATAGAAAGATGATAGTCTAATGCTGTAATTACATAAATAAATAGCAAAGAAGATAAAACATACCGAATCATTTTATTGTTCCCTAATCCAAATTTATTGAATAGAATAAAAACGATTAAGACCAGTCCGAAAATGACACTTAATACTGGAAAAACACTTAAAATATTCATGCTATAAAATTAAATTTTTGATTTTGAAAAGTAGAATAAAATTTTGTTTTTATTCTACTCGCCAATAAGCAAAAGAGGAATTATTCATATTTTAAGAATTTTATTTAGCTCATAAATTATTATAATGTCCCGGCTAAAAAGCGTTGTTATCCCGCAGGAAAACTATGATATTTAGCCATTATTGAACTCAACCTTCGTTAGCTAAAGTACAAAACTTAACGTATACATCGGTAAATATAAAAGTTTATTGATATAGAAATGAAAAAGTACACTTGGTTAAAACCTAGGTCTAACAGTAGAATGACACTGATTGAAAGAGCCAAGACTGAACCACTATGGACTAAAAGTACCCTAGGTTCATATGAGAATAAAATTCTATAACTATCAAAATATTCAGATGTTAGACAATAGCATAACGGAAGCGGAAAATCATGCCCACTCAATGTCAAAAATGCACGGGAATGTCGTTTGAAATTAAGTGACTTATCCTTCAATTAAGAAGACCACCATAAAAACTAAAAGCAAGAATAATGTCTGAATAAACACGAAAATGTCCTACAGAAGATTTTAAGATATGAAAATCTAGTAAAAACTGAAATTTGATAATCAAATCGAAATTTAAACCGAATCATTTGTACCAAAAACAGCGTGAAAATGAGTTTATGGAATATTCAGGCTAATTAGTAGCTGATTTATTATTTTCAAACTTCCATTAAGACAAGGGTAAACCCAAAATAATTTAATACCTATGTTATAGATCTTAAACTTTTCCCGATCAATAATCTTCAAGGTTTTTCCCCAATTGATAATCTTCAATCAATAATGGCAAAGTATCGTTTGCTAGCTCAAAGAAAGGCACTTCTCCTGTTTCAAGTTTATGATCCAGTTCATCTTTTGTAAGAAAATGCTTGGCGTGGTCTAAATAAGTCCCATTCATTAAGTGCCTGAATTCATGTTGAAATATTACTGAAGCAAATCCTTCAAGTTTTCCACGTTGAACCTCACCTTTTTGATTTTGACACTCGTACTCTATCCATTCAAAAGTCGCTACATTTCCTCTTTCCTCTCCATCTGCACTCAAGCATCCATGCCAAAAGTTCTTGCGTTCACTGGAAACTTTAATGATTTTTGGATTAATAAAAACCTGATTCGTCACTGATCCGAGCACTTTGTATCTTGGATTATCTACCATAGCTTCAATGATGAAAATTTGCAATCTCTTCCCTAGTTGATTTGCGGCAATTCCTACCCCTTCCTCTCTCAACATTATTGCATACATGGTGTCAATAAAAGTATTGAGCTCAGCCGAGTTGAATTCGTTCTGTGCAATTCTTCGTGGCGTTAAATACAATGCATTTTGATCTCTTCCTAAAGAGTCTTTAGGAATATGCTGAACTACTTTCAGTCCTTCTTTGGGGATTTCTAATGTTAGCGACTCATCAGCAGAGCAACCAGTTTGTGATAGTGCTGTCATGAATAAAATGGTGAAAATGAAATGATTTCGAATCATTGTAGATTGTGTTTATTGAGTTTATTGAGTTGTTATTTGTTGATTTTTAAATCATTGTTCCAATATTAAATATCCCAATATTTTTTGGCTAGGTAAATTTAACCTTTTACTAAAAATCTAATTTACAATTAACAAACTGTCAAAACTATTTTTTATTCCCTCAATTTTGTTCGCTGTAAATACACTTCCAACATCTTCATTTTCTAATTCATAGTCATATCGGCTAATTGAGACTTGATTCAAAGTAGTGTTTCCGTGTTTCTGAAATACTACAACTTTCATTCTTGATCACTATTGTCGGATTAAAATAGTGATTAAGTATAACGTCAACAAACGCTGGGCGGTGTTGATTAAGGTGACGTGAAAATACGAGATTTTCGCTCTCAATCAAAAGCTTCGTTCGAAATCGTGATTAACCGCCTTGTGTTTATTATTTGTTGGCAAATCGTGCTTTATTTTTTTTGTCTTAGTCGATCTATAAATCGTTTTTCCAGAATTTCTTTTAAACTCTTAAGTTCCATGTCAGTCAGGCTCAATCCTATTTCCAAATGAGCTCCTGGCCATTCGATTTCAAATCTTTCTCGGTCAAGTACCACGGTCATTTCTATGTCGTCTGAAAGAAGTTCAACGTCAGTTTCCGAAGATTCGATGTGGTAGTTATCCACGTCATCATCGTCTTCTGGATAAGATCTTTGAATTAAAAGATACTTTTCATCCGAGTTCATAATTTCTTCAACGGTCTTGAATTGATTGTCAGAGGATTTAGAGTCGGAGAAAGTTATTGTGCAGCCAAGTTCCTCGTCTGAAATTGTCAGTTCTTCACATTTAAAGTTCATCTTCTTTATTCGGATTTAGGTTGTTTCGCATGTTTGCCAACGGTTTGCAAATAGGCACTCGGCCACATTTTAGTTAAATCTTAAACACGAAGATACAAATTTTATCTTTTCGGAAAATGTTAAAACGAAGACTTTTCTGTGGCTTGTCCTTATTTGCTGTTATGAGAGGGCTTTTGTTCGGAGGAGAGTTTAATTTTATGAAAAACTTTTTGTATATTTGATGTAAATTATGCCATTATGAATATTGATTCACGTAAAATATCATTAGCAAAACAAGTTCTCAGCTTAAACAACGAGGAAGTACTTAAAGCCTTTGAAGATTTATTAAAAGAAGCAAAGCTGGCTAATTATGAATCAAATTTAAAGCCAAAATCTTTAGACCAATACAAAGACGAAATGCGATTGGCTATACAAGATGAAAAGGCTGAGAGGTTAACTAAAGCAACCGACTTAAAGGAGCAAATTAGAGGATGGAATTAGAAGTGTTTTGGTCTAATTTCGCCAAAAACAAACTAGAAGAAATCTTCGATTTCTACAAACTTAAAGCCAGCCTTAAAGTAGCGAAGAAGATTGTGAATGGAATCGTAAACCAAACAATAGATTTAAATAAAACACCTGCTAGAGGACAAATTGAAGACATCTTTAAAGATGATGACCGTGAATTTCGTTATCTCGTTTATACAAATTATAAAATTGTTTATTACATCAACTTAAAAACTAATCAAATCATAATTGCTAATGTTTTTGATACGAGACAAAATCCTGAAAAATTAAGGTTGATGTAAATCTTTGTAATGATATGGAAGTCTTAGTAAGTAGACCACTTAAGTTTTAAAGTCTAACAAATTTAGGAAATGAAAAGAGCAAAAATAAACGTCCATATTAAACCAACAAACTCAACTTTTGATATACCTTTTTTGGGTAGTTAATAATACTAGAACAATTATATCAAATTAAATCTAAATCAGATAATGATTTATATTACTTTTTCTCACAGGTTTATGAAAAAAGCCTTGATTATTATAAATCATATCACCTATTTGTTCTTTTGTTTCTGTAAGAAGAATTGTTTTAGCACTCTGATTTACAGATTCAATAATGAAAAACGATTTGGATGTAAATAACACCTCTTGTTCTGGGCTTTTGGGATCTAACTTCCAAGTTACCTCTTAGCCAAATTTGCATATTTGTTTTTAATTTTTCGAGTTAAACGCCAAATTGTAAATTTGGGGGTGTTAGTTAAAGGTAATAAACTTTCGGAAACCGTGAAGCGCCCTATTTGCTGTATACCATGTTGAACTCAACCTTCGGTAGCTAAAGTACACAACTTACCGTATACATCAGTAAATATAAAAATTTATTGATATGGAAAAGAAAAAGTACGCTTGGTTAAATCCCAAGCCTAACAGCGCAAAGACACTGATTGAAATAGCTAAAAATAAAGTGCCATTTTTTAAAGAACACTACTCCAAGTTTGAAGAACAAATGACAATCGGAGGTTATTCTCAAAGCACTTTGTTTAATTATTCTGGAGGTCTGCGTGTAGGTGAGGTCTGTCGTTTGAAAATCAGTGATATTGACAAGGATAGAATGCAAATCAGAGTTGTTAAAAGCAAAGGGAATCACGAACGTTATGTTCCACTTAGTAATTTGGTTATGATTGGTTTAGATAAGTATCTGCGTAGCTCACTTCCAGTAACTTATTTATTTAATGGTAGAATAAAAGGGGGACCTTTGGGACATAGTGCTGTTCAACAGTCTTTTCGTTTAGCCCTTAAGCAAGCCAATATTCTCAAAGACGCTAGTGCTGTAACTCATAAATAACGGTGCTTCAATTTTGCTTTAATTTTTTCTTTAGACAAGGCAAAATTTTCAAGCATAGCCATAGTTACGGTTTAAAATTTTAACGAAGTATAAAGGAAAAATAGGAGTGAAATAAGTATTGGAATTTATGGGTTACAGCACTAGTGTTCATACTTTGAGACATTCCTTTGCAACTCATCTGCTTGAAGATGGAGTTGATATTGTTACCATAAAAGAACTTTTGGGACATGTCAATATTGAAACGACAATGATGTATTTGCATGTTGCAAAGTGCAATAGAATCGATGTACGTAGTCCGTTTGATTCACTTTATAGGAAGTAATTAAACGCTCAAAACATGAAATAACAAAAATACTTCATCTTTACGAAACAGATTTTCTAAAACAACACAAAACAAGCGCGCAAGTACTGCGAACATTCAATGCGATTAAAGCGTGCAGAACAAGCAAATTAGGAGGGCACAAGCGAAAATGTGGTGATTGTGGGCATCAAGAAATCAGTTACAACAGTTGCAGAAATAGACATTGTCCAAAATGTCAAACTGTAGCAAAAGAAAGATGGATTAAGGAACGAGAAGCTGAGCTTTTAAGCGTTCCCTACTATCATATTGTCTTTACTTTACCTCATGAACTGAATGATTTAGCGATAAAATTTCCTAAGGAAGTTTACAGTGCATTATTCAAAGCTTCTTGGCAAACGATTCAAACATTTTCATCTGATGAAAAATATTTGAATGCAAAAACAGGAATGATTTCAATTTTGCACACTTGGGGACAAACACTAAGTTTACATCCTCATTTACATTGTATTGTTCCAAATGGTGGACTTAGTAAAGACGGGAAATGGGTGCTCCCAAAAAAGCAAACCAATACTTCAGATAGAGCAAAGAAATATCTTTTTCCAAAGCGAGCGTTGAGCATTGTTTTTAGAGCAAAATTCATGGCATGTCTGCGCAAAGAGGTTCAAGTTCCGCAAAGTACTGCTAAAATACTATTCAAGAAAAATTGGGTAGTTTATGCCAAACAACCATTTTTTGGTCCAAAACAAGTCGTTGAATATTTGGGAAGGTACACTCATAAAATCGCCATTTCAAATCATCGAATAGAGAATGTTTCAAAAAACAAAGTCGATTTTCGCTACAAAGATTACAGAACTGGTGCAAGCCTTAAAACAATGAGACTTGAAGCAACAGAGTTTATTCGAAGGTTTGCCCTCCATGTTCTTCCACCGAAGTTCACTCGAATAAGGTATTACGGTATTTTCGCAAGTAAAAACAAGACTATTGAGCTCAACTTAGCCAAAGCTTATTTTGGTCTTAAAGCGTGGAAAAAAGAAAAGATAAGTTGGAGTCAAATAGCTGAACAGAAATGGAAAATCATTCCCAACCAATGTCCAAAATGTAAGGGGATGTCATTTGAAATTAAGGAACTTATATTGGGAAGAGGGTCACCAACAAAACTGAAAGCAAACAATGACTTCTAAATTAATAATAACCAATATTTTCACTTCTGCTCTTTTCGCGGACGGCTATTCTTATGCTCAAAATTTCAATTTTTGTCAAAACCAACACTTAAAATGTCATTACCAAATGATCTTTTGGTATGGGAAACACTTTTATTCCGCAAATCAGTGTGTTTTTAAGAGTACCAAACCACTGTTTTAAAAACCAACATCACAAACTTTCTCATTGATTACCCATAGCTCTTCAAGGCTTTTAGCCCGCTCCCAAAGGCAGAGTTCAACACCAAGCACAATGAAGTCAAGCCTTACTTGACCTCATTGATGTTTAATTGTTGGAACTAGTTCTTAATTATTTTAAATCAAAACGATCAAGCGTCATAACTTTTGTCCAAGCATTAATGAAATCTTTAATGAATTTTTCTTTTGAATCATTGCTCGCATAAACTTCGGCTATTGCTCTTAGTTCAGAGTTAGAACCAAAAATCAAATCTGCTCTTGTAGCTGTCCATTTTACTTGATTTGATTCTCTGTTTTTCCCTTCAAACTCCAATTTATTATCAGAGGTAGCTTCCCAAAAAATTCCCATATCCAATAGATTGACAAAGAAATCATTTGTTAAGGCACCTGCATTTGAAGTGAAAACTCCATGTTTTGAATCATTATAATTTACATCTAGTACACGCATACCTCCCAATAATACTGTCATTTCAGGGACTGTAAGTGACAATAATTGAGCTTTGTCAATCAGTAGCTCTTCCGTTGTAAATATGTATTCTTCCTTCTGATAATTACGGAAACCGTCAGCAATTGGTTCAAGAACTCCAATGCTTTCAACATCTGTTTGTTCTTGAGTCGCATCCATACGGCCAGGGATAAATGTTACTTCTTTAGAATAACCTGCTTTTTCAGCAGCTTTCTCGATAGCTGTATTACCTCCTAAAATAATTAAATCTGCTATTGAAATTTTCTTGCTGTTAAATTTAGCGTTAAAATCTTTTTGAATTTGTTCATATACCTTTAAAACTCTTTTGAGTTGTTCAGGATTGTTGTATTCCCAATTTATTTGAGGTTCTAACCTTATACGTGCGCCATTTGCTCCACCTCTTCTGTCTGATGATCTAAATGTAGATGCAGAAGACCAAGCAGTAGTAATTAAATCATTAGATGTTAAATTAGAATTTAAAATTTCAGCCTTCAATGCCTTAATATCTTTAGCATCAACTAAATCGTGATTAAGAACAGGAATAGGATCTTGCCAAATAAATTCTTCTGTAGGGATTTCGGAACCTAAGTAAGTAGATTTTGGTCCCATATCTCGATGGGTAAGTTTAAACCAAGCTTTTGCAAATGCAATATCAAACTTCTCAGGATTTTCAAGAAATGCTTTTGAAATTTTCTCGTAAGCAGGATCAAAACGCAATGAAAGATCTGTTGTTAACATAGTGGGTTTATGCTTTTTTTCAGGATCAAAAGCGTCTGGAAAAATCTCTTCAGAATCTTTCGCTACCCACTGATGAGCTCCTGCGGGGCTTTTTGTTAATTCCCATTCATTGTAAAATAAAGTACTCAAAAAAGCATGACTCCATTTCGTTGGAGTAAGCGTCCAAATCACTTCTAACCCTGAGGTAATAGCGTCTTTTCCTTTTCCTGTTTTATAACTATTTTTCCAACCGAAACCTTGTTCTTCAATACCAGCGCCCTCTGGTGATGCACCTAAATGGTCATCACTTGCTGCACCATGTGTTTTACCTAATGTGTGTCCGCCAGCAATTAGTGCTACGGTTTCTTCATCGTTCATGCCCATTCTGCCAAAAGTTTCGCGGATATCAATTGCAGCTAACTTAGGGTCTGGATTACCATTTGGTCCTTCAGGATTAACATAGATTAATCCCATTTGAACAGCAGCAAGCGGTTTTTCTAGCTCTCTATCTTTTGAGTAACGATTGTCATCTAACCATTTGCTTTCAGACCCCCAATATACATTGCTTACTGGTTCCCAAACATCTTCTCTACCTCCTGCAAAACCTATTGTTTCGAACCCTGAAGATTCCAATGCTACGTTCCCAGTCAATATTATTAAATCAGCCCAAGAAATCTTTTTGCCATATTTCTGTTTAATTGGCCAAATTAATCTTCTGGCTTTATCCAAGTTTCCATTGTCTGGCCAGCTATTTAATGGAGCAAAGCGCTGTTGTCCTTCTCTAGCACCACCTCTTCCATCTCCTGTTCGATATGTTCCTGCACTGTGCCAAGCCATTCTAATAAAAAAACCACCATAATTACCATGGTCCGCTGGCCACCAGTCTTGAGAGGTGGTTAGCACTTCTTTGATGTCTTGTTTTAAAGCCTGATAATCTAAACTGTTAAATTCTTTTTCATAATCGAACGATTCCCCCATAGGGTCAGACATTAAGTTGTTTTGACGAAGTACAGATAGGTCTAGTTGATTAGGCCACCAATCTTTGTTAGTATTTCCCTCTCCTTTAATCACTTGTCCTGTTGATTTTTTATCAAATCCAAAAGGACACTCTCCTTTTTTTTCCATGTCTTCTGTGTTTTTATTGCTGCAGGCTGATAATATTAATATACTAGCAAGACCTAAAAATAATTTGTTTTTCATGTGGCAAATGTATAACACCTTTATTATTTATAAAAACTAAAGTTTAGATGCTTATATTGATGTGGTAGATATTAGTTATATTTGTAACTATATGAATATTCAACAATTTAAGTATGTATTAGCTGTAGTCGATTTGAAAAATTTTGAGGCAGCTTCTGAAAGGTGCTTTGTTACTCAATCAACACTTAGCACAATGATTAGCCGTTTTGAAGATGAGATAGGTGTAAAGATTTTCAATCGTAAAACAAAACCAGTTTCAATAACTTTAGAAGGAGAACAAATTATTAATAGACTAAGAATAGTTATACATGAAGTTGAATCGCTTAAAAACGTGATTCAAGAACTTAAAGGGGAAATGATTGGTGAATTGAGAATCGGTGTTATTCCAACGGTTGCCCCTTATCTTCTTCCTTTATTTTTAACAAAATTTGCGAGTAGATTTCCTAAAATAAACATTGTTATAAAGGAGATGACCACTGCCCAAATACAGGCAGCTTTAAAGGAAAGAACACTAGATATTGGATTACTAGCTGTCCCGTTAGAAGATGATGAATTGGTGGAGCAAGAGTTATATACAGAGCCATTCTTGGTATATGATTGTAGAGATGAAAAGAGTGAATATAAAATTTCTATAAATAATTTAGATTATTCAAAACTATGGTTAATGCAAGATGGGCATTGTTTACGAACCCAGATATTTCAAATATGTGAGCTGTCTAATCTTAGTGCCAAAAAAAATGTAAACTTTGAATTTGAATCGGGTTCAATGGGTAGCCTTTTAAATTTTACTAAAGCAAGTAAAGGGATTACGATAATTCCCTATTTAGCCTCTTTCGATTTGAGTCTTGAAGATAAAAGAAATATTATTGAGTTTACTCAGCCGATACCTGTGCGCTCAATTGGGTTATTAACACATAAGTTTTTTGTGAAAAAACAATTAGCAAAAGTTCTTCAAGAGATTATACAGGAATCAGTCAGAGATTTAATTCCTAAGGTTGATATAGCTAAAGTGATTAGTCCGGTTTAAATTCTGAGTAACGTTTTATTCACACCCTGTTTTTACTGGCTTTCAGGCAATCTTGACTTTACTCATTCTAGCATCTAAATTAGCGATTTGTTTTTGAAGTTCAAGAACTTTTCTTTTTCTTTTTTGATCCAGGTATTCATAAATAGTGGGAGGACTATATT
>Ga0307952_1000622_pt1 | contig 19747 bp, 15 predicted proteins | sample OrgLakmetagen376_FD_201821 | JGI IMG/M metagenome (GOLD analysis project Ga0307952, IMG submission 201821) | Saline water microbial communities from Organic Lake, Antarctica - #376 | ecosystem: Environmental > Aquatic > Non-marine Saline and Alkaline > Saline | place: Antarctica: Organic Lake...
GGCCCAATCCACCCACATTCGGCGTTCCGGCGACCACAGACGACGCTTGGAGCGGAAAACTCTTGATCTGTCGGCAAAATTAGGCAATTTTGCCATCAAGCGACAGGCCACTTGGGGAATGTCGGATCACAACGTTCGGGTTTTGGAGTGAGCGGATTATACTATATTTTCGGATCGGAAGAAAGATGCTGAAGCGGTTGTTGCCACCTAACAATTTGGCGATTCGGCAGCCCTCTCAAGACGAAGATACTACCGAGCCGGTGTTAGTCAAATACAGGGCTGCTCCGTCCAAAATCCTGATTTTGCAGGGCCCAGTGGGGCCATTCTTCTCAGACCTGCACAAGGCATTGTTAGGCAATGGAATTTCTGTGCAACGCGTACTCTTTAACGCGGGCGATAGTTTTTTTGACCGGGGTAATGACAGTGTTCGTTTTACTGGCTCTCTATTAGAGTGGGAAACGTGGCTTCGTTTCGAACTTACGCAAAACACGCCAGATGCAATCATTCTTTTTGGCTCTAACCGCCCAGCGCACGAAATCGCAAGGCGGATTGCCGGATACCTTGCTGTCAATGTTGTCAGCCTTGAAGAAGGTTACCTGCGTTCCGGCTACATTACCTGTGAGGTAGGGGGGAACAACCAGCATTCCCCCATGACAAAATGGCAACCGGGCGGCATCGCACGTATGGATGCGGCACTGCACGCGACTACGCACCCTATCGGTGGATCATCCTTTAAAACTATGAGTTTTTGGGGAGCGCTTTATTACTTTGCTAGAGACATTTTTTCCAAAACATCTGACGAAGGCCTCTTCCATCGCCGCAGAGAGCGGTTGCTGCCTCTGGTTTACAGTTGGGCAGTCCATTTAACGCGCCGTGCCGCCGCGCGCGCCTATGAAGTTCCAATTCGTCGCGTTATGCGCCTTAATCCAGGTTACATCCTTGTCCCGCTGCAGGTTTCAACCGACAGCCAATTACAAACAGCATCGCGCGGCTGGGATACCCTGAAACTGGTTGATGCCTGTCTTCAAGCGATTCGCCAGTCAGGAAGCCATGAGCGGGTGGTGTTCAAGCTGCATCCACTGGAGCGCGGGGGTCCTGCGATCAAGCGATTGATCATGATGCGCGCCCGACAATTGGGCTTGGCCTCATCATGCGTCAAAACCATTTGCTCTGGTCGGCTTGGTGATCTTGCACATAATTCAAGCGGCATGGTCGTCATCAACTCAACAGCGGCATTTTCAGCTCTTCATCACGATGTTCCAGTTCTTGTACTAGGCGAAGCAGTCTACCGGCATGAGGGTGTTGTCACTGTCGGAAATACGCTTGAGAACGTCAGTGATTTTTTCAAACTCCGGCATGTGAAGTCACATGCGGTGATCGACGCCTTCCTCACCGACCTCAAGATGCAAAGCCTGCTGCCTGGCGACTTTTACACAGCAACTGGCCGTGAGGTGGCCGTTGCAGGAATTATCCACAAGCTGAAGCAATTTAAAACGATATCACGTTCACAGGATGTGGTGAATTTATGAGTCAAATGACCACACAGGCTGTATGGAAACGAGGGCTTTTCTTTGGCGCATTGACGCTCACCATGGTGGGGTGCTCAACCTTGCCTTCGTTCGGCCCGAGTGCAGAAGCGATTAACAGCTCATCCGTCGACGTGGTGATCAAATCTGATGAGGTGCTGCCCTTCCAGATCGTAGATGTTTCCGCCACGACGCTGCCAAGCCGAACAGCCTCTGCTAACACATTTCCCGCAGCGTTCCGTGATCTGGGGTTTCGGACCAAGGACGAAACCGTCGAGGTTGGTGATCAGCTTAAAATTGGCATTTGGGAAGTTGCCGAAGACGGCTTATTCGCCACTGCGGGGCGGCGGGAAACCGTCCTTGAAGTTGCGGTGTCCAACTCGGGTAATATAACGGTTCCCTATACTGATCCGATCGCTGCCCGTGGTCTGACCGCCGCGCAGCTACGCACACTTTTGCTTGAACGCTATCAGGGTCAGGCCATCGAGCCGGAGATAGCAGTCGCAATTACCCAAACCCAGTCCCGCGCTGTTACGGTTTTGGGCGATGTTAAAACACCGGGTCGAGCCACCATACCGTCAAATGGGATCAGGCTTCTTGACGTGTTCGCACAGGCGGGCGGAACAATTCAGGTTCCTTGGGAAGTGAAGGTCAGCATCCAGCGGGCTTACGCAACAGCAGCACTCCCGCTTTCAGATATTCTCGCCAGCCCCTCAAATAATATCGTGGTCTTACCAGGGGACATCATTAATATCGTCCACGAGCCAAGACGCTTTGCCGTCTACGGCGCAATCAACCAACCAGGCAACATCGAGATTCCAATGGAGGAGGCACATCTTGCCTATCTCCTTGCCGAGGTGGGTGGACTTAATGATCGCCTGGCCCAAGCGCGATCGGCTTTTGTTTTTCGGCCTGTCGTTGGCGATAGCCTCAGGGCAGCGTCAACGGCTATCGCCTACAGGTTGGACTTTTCTCGTCCCGACGCCCTTTTACTGGCCGGAATGTTCAAGCTACAGCCCAATGACATCACTTACATAGCCTCTGCCGACGCCGCCGATTTCCAGAAATTTGTGACGATTTTTCTGTCGCCACTTCTGGGAACAGCGACCAAAGCTTCAAGTATAGGAAACTGATGCAAATGAATATAGAGTACACTAAGGTAGATCTTTACGAGCAGGTAGAACTAAAGCCAATTGACGCATGCAAGGTCGGTGTTATCGGCCTTGGTTACGTGGGTTTACCTTTGGCCGCAGCCTTTGGAAAAGTTTTTTATACCGTTGGCTTCGACATCAACGAGCGCCGCATCAAAGAGCTTTTAGCTTGTCATGATTCAACTCATGAATTGACTTTCGAAGAAATCAAATGTGTGTCGAAACTTCGCTTTTCTTCGACAGAGGCCGACCTGGCACAATGTGACGTGCTCATCGTTGCCGTGCCCACGCCAGTGAACGCATCCAGAACCCCAGATTTGCGGCCGCTGTTGTCGGCATCTGAAATCGTCGGGCGAACAATCCGCAAGGGTGGCATAGTGATCTATGAATCCACCGTCTACCCAGGCGCAACCGAAGAAGATTGCATTCCAATTGTAGAGAACATTTCCGGCCTTCGCTATAATGCAGATTTTTTTGCAGGGTATAGCCCTGAACGGATCAACCCAGGTGACAAAGATCGTCCCATTAGCAAAATTGTAAAGGTGACTTCGGGGTCAAATCCCAAGGTTGCTGATTTTGTCGACTCTTTCTACGCGCGTATAATCGAAGCCGGTACATTCAAAGCAAGTTCGATCCGGGTCGCCGAAGCCGCAAAGATTGTCGAAAACACCCAACGTGATGTGAACATTGCCCTTATCAATGAATTATCGATAGTTTTTTCGCACTTGGGCATCGACACGAATGAAGTACTGGATGCAGCCGCGACCAAGTGGAATTTCATCCCTATGCGACCCGGTCTTGTCGGTGGGCATTGCATCGGCGTGGACCCTTACTACCTTGTTCATAAATCTATGGCTGCCGGATTCATACCTGATATTATTCGTACAGCAAGAGAGATCAACGACGGCATGGCCCGCAATGCTGTGACCCGTCTGGTGGGTGCGATGATTGACCGCAACCTAAAAATTCGGGGAGCGCGGGTGCTGGTCGCCGGGTTCACCTTTAAAGAAAACTGCTCTGATATTCGCAATACCAAAGTCGTTGATCTCGTTGCCCACCTGCACAGCTACGGGATGTATATAGATATAATCGATACTTGGGCAAACCCAGCAGAAGTGCAGGCCGAATATGACCTAACCATCGCAACCTCCCTGCCCGAGACAGGGAACTATGACGCCGTTATTCTGACGGTGACGCATAGAGATCTGGTCGCGCTCGGCGCCGAGCGCCTACGTGCCTTACTGAAACCCGATGGCGTTCTTTTTGATATGAAGGCGACCTTCGGGAAGCATGATAGCGATCTGAGGTTATAAGCCATGCAGAAACCGACACGCAAAGAGATCGACACGCTCCTTTCCTCCGGGCAGTTCGATGCTGCGTGGTACCAGCGCACCTATCCCGATGTTACCTACTTAGGTATGGACCCGGCAGAGCATTACCTGACCTACGGGCACCGGATGGGGCGCAACACGGAGTTAGGAGCGAGCCGATTGTGTCTGGTGCCATATACTTAAACAATTATTAATACGATAAAATCTCTAGGAACGCCATATAATGAATAAACCATCCTTCGAATCTTATTCAGAACAGCAAAAACAAATTGAAAAAGTCCGCAATGCCTGTTTGCTGAACGAGGAATGGTATTTGAGTACCTATCGTGACGTAAAGATGCTGGACATGGATCCTGTCACACACTTCGTGAAGTACGGGATACTGATGAAACGGGATCCAAACCCCGATACGTCCACATCTTTTATCACCGATGTTGTGCATGGCTTGGACAAAGCAAAAACAGTCGACCAGATCGAAGCCCTTCTTGGAGACTGGCAGAAAAATGTAAGTTCTGAACGGGTTCTCTGGGCGGCAAATAGACTGGTAGCCCGGACCGGATTTGACCGCGTGCTCTCTCTTGCCAAACAGTTTCTTTCACCTGGACTGATGTATTCGATACATGTGCTGGAGGCCAATCAATCGCTTTCAAAGGGTGATCGTGTAGGCTGGCTCCGCAACCTCAATGCCTATCTGACGGTCAGTGGTGTCGCGCCGGTTACACTTGCACAAGAGTCGGGAAGTGTTTTGGAAAACATGGGGTCATACGGGCTGCCGCGCATTGAACATGGCCCCAAGGTGAGCGTTATCATTCCCGCCTTCAATGCGGAAAAAACGATCGGCTACGCGGTCCGTTCGATCCTTGACCAGACATGGGGTCCTTTGGAGGTGATCGTTATCGACGATCACAGCACAGATGATACATGGTTGAAAATCCAAAAACTGGCGAAGACCGACTCGCGGCTGATCGTGCTGCGAAACCCGGTCAATGTAGGCCCCTATGTGACAAAAAACGTGGGGCTGAAAATTTCGACAGGAACATATGTCACCGGACACGATGCTGATGACTGGGCTTTGCCGCAGCGCATTCAAAAGCAGGTAGAGTTTCTACAGGTTAATGATTTCGGCTTCGGCCTGAGCGGGATGTTGCGGATGGATGCCAACGGCGTAATCACCCGCATCAATCCGGCAGGGCTGAATACACAAGATGGCGCCTGCGCTTCGGCGTTCATTTCCCTGATGGCCGAGACACGGCTCCTCAAGGGCATTTATGGCCATTGGGATGATCTACGTTTCGCCGGTGATTCCGAAATGATACGGCGGATCCAGGCTGCCGAGAAACGCGAGATACCGCGCCTTCATCAGGTCGGACTGTTCGCACTCAACAATCCTGACGGTTTGACTAATCATCCAGACTATGGGTACTCATCCGGTAAAATATCCCAGGCGCGGATTCAGAACAGGGATGCAGCGGCCCTGTGGCACAAGACGCTGGATCGCACGAACGCCTATTTGGATTTTCCGCAACAGTCCCGCTCCTATCCCGTGCATCCGGGAACCGTGAACAACGCGGAGGTTGTGTCTGAGGTTATCAAACATTATAAGGGTACGGCACCTGTTCTTTACGATCCGGTAAAAGAATTTGATGTCTGCATCATTACGAATTTACGCTTTCCTGCAGGAAACTGTTCTTCGACTCTTGATGAAATGCGCAGCTTTACAGATAGCGGATTATCTGTGTGTCTGTATCAATGTCCTATCGATACTGACCTACTGAATGAACGCGCGTACGACATTAGTGATCGGTATGCAGCCTGGGAAGATAGAATTAGATACTGGTACGAGATTGGGCGCGTGCAGTGCAAACACCTGATTGTGCGTCATCCACGTGTCATCAGTTCAGTTAGTTTCGAGCGGATCGTAGATCGGATAACCTGTCAGAAGGCGCATGTCGTCATTAACAACGCTGCGTATGGAATTTCCGGTGAAGAAGTGTACCCCGTTGAAAAAGCTATTAGAATGACGGCTGCGATCAAATCCCAGAAGGTTCAGATCGTGCCGATCAGTCCACTTATACGCGAGGAACTGAAAGGGCTGGTTCCTGCATCATTTCTGGGCGATATGAACTGGTCGCCCACATTTAACGTGGCCGACTACGACAATTCTCCGAAGGAAAAGTTGAGCATACCCTACCGGTTGGGGCGCCATGGTCGCGATGGTCCGGAAAAATGGATCGAGACACCGGAATTCTTGTTGCAGGCCTACCCGAATGACCCAGATTTCAGTATTGAAATACTGGGCGGCGCGAAAAAGGCTCTGAATGTTTTGCGCAAGCTGCCGGACAACTGGACCGTGCATGAATTCGGATCCATATCACCGCTGGAGTATCTGGAGAAACTGGACATTTTTGCCTATTTTCCCAATACTAACCTGAAAGAGGCGTTCGGCCGGACCATCATCGAGGCGATGATATCTTCGGTTCCCTGCATCCTGCCCCATAAGTTCAAAGAAACGTTTTACGATCTGGCTTTTTATGTCGAACCTGTGCATGTCGCGGCGTTAGTGCGGACGCTGGCGGAAAATTGGGAGGAAGGCCGGATTTTTCTGGCGTGTGTCAAACGAATTGCCATCGCGAACTTCTCATCCGATGCGATTGCCGCACGGCTGCCTGACCTGCCAATATCTACAAAGTATTTTGCAGCAGGTGAAGATGTCGCCAAAGAAGCAGGATCCATCAGCCTGCCGCCGGAACAGCTTGCGTTCAAACAGCGCATGGAAACCCTAGCTGTCCGCAGGTCTGTCTCGGTAAGTACATCCTGATGTTACCCCTCAACGTTTGCCTTTACGTCGGCCAGACCAAGGCCGGCAGCACGGCGATCCAGAATTATATGGACGCTCAGCGCCCGGCTTTGCTCGGGCATGGTGTCTTGTTCCCCGTCTCGGGCTTTAGTCGGAAGAACCCGTTTGATGAGGGCAGAACGTCCGGGCATCTGGCCCTGATCAAGAAAATTCAGGCTGTCGATCTTGCGGATTTTGAGGCAGAACTGGCGTCTCATCCCCATAAAGAGCTACTCTTGTCGATTGAAAACCTGTTTATGGACCAACCGGACGGCGTGTTGGACAAGACTGGCACTTATTTTGAGGACTGGACGGTTCGGATCGTGGCCGTCTTGCGCGACCTGCAAGGTTGGCTGCGGTCGCGATATGTAGAGGAAGTCTTAAGCGGCTTTCGCAGCAGCTCACAGACGTTCGAGGACTTTTGTGCTGACAAGACGGCGGCGGGTGTCCACGATTATGCCAGTCGGCTCACCGATCTGGCACGTTTGCTGCGGGCAAGTGATGTCAGGGTGATCAACTACAACACCGCGTTGCAGACGGACGGGATCGTCCCGGTTTTTCTTGAGGTGACTGGCTTGCCGGTAACAGATGCCCCGTTGGCCCGCTCAATCCGTGCGAATGTGAGGGAACGGCACTGGTTCATGGTCGAAGCAAAACGGCGGGTGAACCATGTCGCACAGGCACTCCCACTCCCCGCAAGGCTCGAGCTGGAATCGACCATGAGAGAGCAGGCGCGAACAATCGCTGCTGCGCTAGACACCCCACCCGCGGCTTTTGACCCGAAGGTGCCACTTTCGGAAACGGCTTGCCGTGAAACCGCGGCGTCGAACCGACGACTTTTAGCAGAATTCGGCCTCTCATCCCCCCTAACCAATCCCGCCGCCCATACGGCCGAACGCTGGTCGCACAGGCACGATTGGCCTGGTGTCGACAATCTGGTGTCCTTTGGACTCAAGACGGTCGCGCGGCTTGCGCGGCGGCATAAGGCAGGATCCGGGCCAGATGCTTCGCCACACTGCCTTGGCATTCCAGGTAGCGAACTTGTGATCGATCTGCTGCAAGATGCGCGGGTCTCACTCCATATCGACAGTCCTGACACCGCACTCTGGGCGGGGTGCTATGCGGGACGGTTGCCAATCCTCATGGCTGTACCCGACGGCATGTGGCTGCAAGACAACCAGTTTCTCACCATGAAACTGCCCTCTGATATCGTGTGTTGCACGGATGAACAGATGCTGACGCGGGCAGTTCGGAGACGGTCACCGACGGTGGTCGTTGCAACAGAGACCTCCGTGAAAAGGATCGCCATGGGTTTCGAAGTGGCTGACAAAACCGCCGTGTTGGCTCTGCTTGGCCATGCTCCAGCGGAGGCCCTTACGATCGCGGAAGAACTTGGCCTGTTTGTCGGCGCAAGATTCGAAATGACCAGCGTACTAATGCGCCGTGACGGACCACTTACAGGGATTGAAACATGACGAACCATTACAAATCTGAAGTCAGTTCGGTGTCTGCGCCTCCGAAGGTTCCGGACGCACTGTTGACCCCATCGCTGTTCAAGACCCTGTTCATGAAGCCACGGTTTCTGGTCCACTCTCCTGTAACGGCGCATCTGCCGTTTCTGTTCTGGCTTAGCGGAGTGCTGAAACCGCGCAGGGTAGCCGTGCTTGGATGCAACGATGGGGCCGCACATTTCGCGTTCTGTCAATCGCTTGATGGGGCCGAGGCTCAGTGTCTGGGGTTTGGCTTTTGGCCTAATGGTAAGTCCGGCAAGCCTTACGGCGGAGCGGTTTCGGATAAGCTGCGGAAACATGGAGAGATGCTCTATGACGGTGTATCGCAACTGTTCTCCGTTATATCGCTCAACGACGCGCTGGATCGGATAAGGGCTGAACGCGTCGATCTTCTATTTGCAGACCTGACGGCACTGCCATCTGACATGCTTCCCTCCGCTGAGACGCTCATGGGCTGCTTATCCGCTCATGGTGTTCTGGTGTTGCATGGCACAAACGAGGGAAGTGGTGCGGTTGACAGGCGCGCCCTTACTCATTTCCTGGAAGGGGTCGATCATGTTGCGTTCCCGGCTGAAAAGGGCCTCGTTGTCGTCACTGCCGATGAGGATCAACCGTCGGCATTGCGTCTTCTGATCGAGTCTGCGCCGCACGGAGAGTTGCGAGGAGACGTCGATCTAGTTTTTCGTCGGAGCGGGGCAGGCATTCTTTCGGCAGCCAAGGCTTCAGCCTTGGCTATAACGTTGGATCAGGCGGAAAAGTCAGCGGCTGCGACTCAGGCTAATCTCGAAGAGGCGCAGTACGCAGTAAATGCGCTTAAAATGTCTCACGAAGCACGCAGCATCAGTCTAATTGAGGCACAGACCGAAAACTTCGACCTGCTTCAGGACCGCGAGACTTTGGCTCGCTCGAATGCCGATGCACTGAGCACTCAGCTGACGGCCGCAGAAACCGAACGCGCAGAGCTGGAAGTGGCGCGCGATACAGCCATCGCAGAAGCCGAACGCGTGCGGGCAACGCTGATCGAACAAGCCGATGCACTGAGCACTCAGTTGTCAGCCTCCGAAACCGAACGCGCAGAGCTGGAAGTGGCGCGCGATACAGCCATCGCAAAAGCCGAACGCGAGCGGGCGACGTTCACCGAACAAGCCGATGCACTGAGCACTCAGCTGACGGCCGCAGCAACCGAACGCGCAGAGCTGGAAGTGGCGCGCGATACAGCCATCGCAGAAGCCGAACGCGTGCGGGCAACGCTGATCGAACAAGCCGATGCACTGAGCACTCAGCTGACGGCCGCAGAAACCGAACGCGCAGAGCTGGAAGTGGCGCGCGATACAGCCATCGCAGAAGCCGAACGCGTGCGGGCAACGCTGATCGAACAAGCCGATGCACTGAGCACTCAGCTGACGGCCGCAGAAACCGAACGCGCAGAGCTGAAAGTGGCGCTCGATGCCGCTACTAATAAAGCGCAACAGCAGAGGACGACCCACGACGAAATAATGAAAACTGAACGTGATATTCGCTTTTCAGAAACAACCATCCTCACTAAAATTGTGGAAAGCCTTAGAACGGAGATCTCAGCTCTAAAGTTAGAAAATGCTGAACTGACTAGTCGCCTTACTTTTGCAATGCACCTCGACGAACAAAATAATGTCGAATCTCAGAAGAAAATCTGCACCGAAAGACGCGACCGATTTAACGAAAGTGCGACATTAACCCGCATGATCGAGGAACTTCGTACGCAATTAGATCAGATAGCGAAAAAGAAGCGGCCGATCGAGTCATGGCTGGTCTCTCGATTCTTAGGAAACGAACGGAAGCAAAAGAAATACAATCGAGATAGGGAAACCTTCTTTGCTGACTCCCAATCTTGGGTTGTCAGGGCCTATTTCCATTTACGATCAGGCCCATGATTGCTATGCAATTTTCAATTTTATATAAAAAGGTCCAGACACGATTGGCTATAAAATCTGCTTTACGACAGAGTGACTTCCTTCGTGTTCTTGCGATGTCCGGATCGGCGTTTCCTAAAAATTTCGTGACCGCAGTTTATGCTTGGTATCGGCTAGGATGCTATTCTAAGGTGCTTTCGCTAACTGTTGGGCACAGACCGGATAGCGCACAAGAAATTTCTGCTATCTTGATCTCGCAGGCAGCCTGCGGTCAGTTTGAAGAATGTGCACAGTCAATTGATAAAAGCCTGAAAATATTGAAGAGCAGTCGAAAGCACGCGGTCGAGGCTGCGCGTGGTCTGGCAAAATACCGACCAGATCTCGCTCTGCTTATCTGCGGGGATATGGACGAGGTGATCGACCTGCGCGCGAGTCTTCATTTCGCAATGGGCGATCTAAAGTCCGCAGAGATTATTTTATCAAAGAACAAGAAGCCCAGTTCCCAAGACATAAAGAATGGACATTTCTTCCTATGGGCGAACCTCTCGACAGAGTTTGAAGAGAAACAGGAATTTATAAATAATCAACTGGCGCTATCTAAACTTACGAGAATTAACTCAAAAAGAGTGGAAGACGCCATCAATGTGCTGAACTTGGCCAACAGCGAGATCCACCCTGTGAAGGACGGGCCAATGATTTCAATCATAGTTCCAGCCTATAACTCTGAGATATATCTACGTTCCAGCGTGACATCGCTTCTACAACAAAGCTATCATAACATTGAGGTCGTTATTGTTGATGATGGATCAATGGACACAACTGAAGAGATTGCACGCAGTCTTGCGCAAGATGATGGTAGAGTAAGGTTTCATAAGTTAACCAAAAATGGTGGGAGCTATGTCGCTCGCAATACGGGGTTATCTTTGGCAACGGGAGAAATCGTGACCGTCCATGATGCGGATGATTATGCGCATCCCCAAAAGATTGAACGTCAAGTTCGTCCATTAATTGAAGATCCTGCAATTATTTTCACACTTTCTGATCTGGTCCGAATATCAAACGACGGTATATTTGGTAGGTGCGAAGTATATCCACTACAAAGGCTTAATACTGCCTCCCTAACTTTTCGTAGGGAGGTCGTCTTGCGCGATTGCGGTGTTTGGGAGGAGGAACGTTTTGGTGCTGATAGTGAATTTCTTTTTCGTCTGAAATTCGTTTATGGAAAAAAACGATGGAAACGCATACGGCAGCCACTCACATTTGCTGCTGATCATTCGGGCGCAATGACAAGGTCCATTTCAACCGGGACGCTTAACACTGGTAATGATCCACTAAGAACAGCATACACAGAGGATTACATCCATCGCTATCTGGATCGATTAAAAAATACATTGACGAGTAAGAGCTGATGCAGATTTGCTCGCGTCACCTAAAGCTTTGGGCCGCTCGATTTCGTACGAGCCCACAGTGGATGCAGGAGTGTATCCGGACAGTATTGGCGCCCTCTGCTGCCTCGTACACTTCTACAAGCCTGCCGATGACTAGGACAGAGAGCCTATCGATTGCGCTGGGTGAAAGGCCTTTATTTTATAGTAGATTTCTGCCGCTCAAAGGTGCCAAAGTTATTGGCTGGGGACGGCGATGGTCAGGTAGAAGAGCAGAACGAATTGCAACTAATCACGATCTACCTTTTCTTCTTGTCGAAGACGGCTTTCTAAGGTCCATTGAGCGACTAGACACTTGTATTTCCTATTTGCTTGATGAAAGCGGCATATATTATGATGCAAGTCAGAAGTCCACACTTGAAAATATGATAAAACTTGATTTGATTGACGACGAACCAACATTTGCGCAAAATATTATCAATGACTGGTGTCAAAACTGCTTATCAAAATACAATAGCCAGCAAGACTTTGCGCATAAACTTCCTCTTCCTTATGTCCTTGTGATAGATCAAACATTTGGAGACGCATCGATTACTTATGGCTTAGCCAGTCAGGAGAGTTTTCAGCGGATGCTGTCGGCCGCAATGGACGAATTTTCAGATCACACGATTTTGCTAAAAACCCATCCTGACGTCGCAATACTCGCGAAAAAAGGACACTTCAATCTCGTCGATTTGCGAGCCAACGAGAAAATTCGAATTATATCAGACCCTGTTCATCCCACTATTCTATTGAAACAAGCAGCCGCCGTCTACACTGTTACATCTCAACTCGGCTTTGAGGCGCTTATCTGGGGGAAGCCAGTGCGATGCTTCGGAATGCCTTTCTACGCTGGTTGGGGCCTGACGGACGACGACCTGCCTGCCCCCGATCGTCGAAAGACAGTCTCGCTGGAGCAGCTCATGCACGCGGCTCTTGTTAAGTATCCGCGCTACATTGACCCCGTGACCATGCAGCGATGCGAACCCACACGCGCATTCGAGTATGTTGGTTTGCAAAGGCGCAAACGGCTGGAGTTTCCCCCAAACATCACCGCAATAGGGTTTTCGCGTTGGAAGCGCCCTTTTATTACGCGTTTCCTGCTAGGATCAGAGGTTTCATTTACGAAACGGCTTAATGTCATTCCACAAGTAGATCCGGCCACTGCCGTCGCCGTCTGGGGCAGTAGTGGAGCGCCGTTGATAAAGGGAGGCACGCAACCGCTGCGGATCGAGGATGGTTTTCTCCGTTCATCTGGTCTCGGGGCAGACCTTGTTCGCCCACTGTCTTTAGTTATCGATGATATCGGAATCTATTACGATGCCACGAGGCCTTCTCGATTGGAGCGTATTCTCCAGACACAAGAACTGAACGCCGCCGCCCTTAGACGTGCTTGTGATCTGCGCAAAAAAATCGTCCAGCTTGATGTCACTAAATACAATCTTGGCAAGCAGCCCTGGAGCCGACCGGGCACCTGTAGCCTAGTGCTCTTAGTGGTCGGCCAGGTTGAAACCGATGCGTCGATCAGGCTGGGTTCGCCGGATCTGAAATCCAACAGTGAACTTCTTCGCCGTGTGCGGCGAGAGAACCCATCCGCATACATCGTCTATAAGCCTCACCCGGATGTCTTGGCGGGGCTTCGCCGGCTGGGTGAGGGTGAGGATGTATCTCATGACTTCGCAGACGAGATACTCTCATCACCTGTTTCACTTGGTCAGCTTCTAGTGCAGGTGGACGAGGTTCACACCATGACATCTCTGATGGGATATGAAGCCCTCATCAGGGGTGTGAAAGTTGTTTGCCACGGCCTTCCGTTTTATGCTGGCTGGGGGCTGACAGAGGACAGATTGGTTTGTGAACGCCGAACACGGCAACTGACGATTGATGAATTAGTTTATGGCACACTGATTTCTTACCCGCGATATTTCAGTTATGAACGGAATTGCTTCATAGAGCCGGAACATGCCATTGATCAGCTAGCAGACTGGGCCAAAAGTGGCCCGACGAGCAGAACCTGGCCACGCAAAATCCTGCGCGCAGGCATTGTGGCTTGGCTCAAACTCAAAGGAAGTACGCGATGACAAGTGCTCTGAATGATGAGAAATCACCTCAAAAGGGCAAGATTCTCACACTAACCAACACTGCGACGGGCATCAAATCTGAGCGCCCACAGCGGCGGAGGCGCAGCAAGCTGTTGCTCTCTTTTCTTCTTTGCGTCCTTTTGCCTCTGCTGGCTGCGACATTCTATTACGCGGCTATTGCAACCGACCGCTATGCTGCCCGTGCGGGCTTTTCGATCCGCGGTATCGACACAAGTGCTGGTATTGATGGCATCGGCGCTCTGACCGGGCTTGCCAGTGCGGGCTCTACCACCTCGGATTCATATATTGTGCTCAGCTATATGGGTAGTAGAGAACTGGTTGAGGCCGTAGACCGTCAACAGGATCTCCGTGGCGTCTATTCGTCTCCTAAGGTTGACTTTCTATCACGGCTGACACCAAACGCTACGGTTGAGGACTTCTTGAAGTACTGGGAAAGGCGTATTCATACACAGTTTGACTCAACTTCGGGCATCATCGAGTTCGAAGTGCAGTCTTTCAGCCCTGATCACGCACGTGAAATCGCAGCTACAGTGCTCAGCCTTACGCAGACACTGGTCAACGAACTCTCTGCAACCGCACGGAACGACGCACTGCGATTCGCGCGAGAAGAGGTGGGGCTGCAGGAAGCCCGCCTTCGCCTAGCACTTGGTACGATCCGCGATTTTCGCGCCTCTGAGCAATCTGTCGACCCATCTGCAAGTGCAGCTCTTGAGATCGAACTGATTGCCAGTCTTGAGGCGCGGCTGATTGATGTAAATACCCGCATCTCCGCACTGCGTCAGTCCCTCGACGAGAACGCCCCAAGCCTTGTCGCTTTGCTGCGCAATGCTGAGGCACTTGCAGCGCAGATCGTTGAACGCAGACGTGCGATCGGTAGTGATATACTAGGCGAAACAGGCATCAGCGCGGTTACCCAACAGCTTGCTCTCTACGAAGAGTTGGAGGTGGAACGCAGCTTAGCGCAGCAGGCCTACGCTTCGGCTCTTGTTTCGCTCGAGCAGGCGCGCCGCGATGCGGACCGTCAGCAGCGCTACCTCGCCATTCATTTGCGCCCGCAGGCGGCGGAATCTGCGCAATACCCGCGCAGCCTTCTTAATATTTTTATTCTAGGCTTTGCTCTTTTTGCAGCATGGGGGATCGGCGCACTGATGACGTATTCTGTGCGAGATCATCTGACATGAGGCTTATTGGCACGACAGAACTGCTATCACTCCAACTGCGCGTGATTGCCAGCCTTGTTCTACGCGAAACACGGGCAACTTTCGGCACATCTGCTTTTGGTTATGTTTGGGCGATCATCACGCCAACAGTCAGTGTTGGCTTGCTAGTCTTTATTTTCAGTATGGTGGGCCGCCAGCCGCCATTCGGCTCCAGCCTTGCGCTATTTTTCGCGACGGGTATTTTAACACTCCAGTTTTTCAACGAACTGTCTAACAAGCTAATGACGGTCTTCGATGCAAACCGCGCACTGTTGACGTATCCGATCATCAAGGATGTCGATACGCTGATCGCCCGAGGGCTACTGGTCGCAGCAACCTATACGCTCATCATGGCAATTTTCTACGTAGCTTTGGTTACGTTGGGCCTGGCATCACTGCCAGCGCGGCCTGAACAGGTGATCCTGGCCTTCTTGGCCACTTGGCTGCTTGGCCTTGGCTTTGGCACGCTTAACGCAGTTGTCGCCTCTTTGTGGGACACATGGACCCAGGTCGAGAAGATCCTGACACGGCCCTTGTTCTTCATTTCAGGGATTTTCTACGTTCCCAGCCAGCTGCCACCACAGGCGCGTGAAGTGTTGCAATGGAACCCCGTGCTGCACTTGGTGGAGTGGTTCCGGCACGGATTTTATCCGAACTATAACTCAACGCTGCTGGATGTCTGGTATCCGGTTGGTGTGGGGGCGGCGATGCTGCTGGTTGGACTCGCAGGTGAGCGGCTGTTTCGCCGGGCGAGGTACTAGATGCTCGTCTTCGACCGCGTCAGCAAATTTTACAGGGTCAAAGGGTTCAAAAAAACAATCCTGACAGACTTCTCCTTTGCGTTCCCCGCAGATCGTAATGTGGGGATTATGGGTAAGAATGGGGCAGGTAAATCGACAATGATGCGCCTGATGGCTGGTATTGAGCCACCTGACTACGGCCATGTCTATCGGACCTCGCGGGTGTCGTGGCCTTTGGGTTTTGCCGGTGGCTTCAACGGCAGCATGACCGGCATCGAAAATATTCGCTTCGTCTCGCGCATCTACGGGCAGGACACGGAACGGGTTATTTCCTATGTGAGCGAGTTTGCCGAGTTGGGACCATCCCTGAGCTTGCCGATCAAGACCTACTCGAGCGGCATGAAGGCCAGGTTAGCCTTTGGTCTCAGTATGGCGATTGACTTCGACGTTTACCTGATCGACGAGATCACCGCCGTTGGGGACGAAGACTTCAAGATAAAAAGCAAGGCTGTGTTTCAAGACAAGCTTGCGAAGAGCCAGATCATCATGATCTCGCATTCTCCAAGTACCATCCAGCAATATTGTGACTGTGGCCTGCTGCTGGAAGGGGACCAAATTCGTTTCTTTGACCAGATCGACGATCTTCTTCTAGCCTACAAGGAGCTCAACCAAAGATGATCCGAAAAATTGCGAATTGCCTGTGCATGGCAAGCCAATCAATCACGCAGGGACTACCAGCTCTCGCCATGTCGGCGCTCTTGGTCACGGCAGTTGACGCTCATGCCGAAACGTGACGTGTTGGCGTATATTCGGGGCAATGGGCCAACACCCGGCTTCCGTATCTTCCCTATTATACCAACGGCCTTTTCCGCTGACTCTAATGTGACTTTGCATTGCCACGGTGAGATGATTCACTCCCAACTAAACGATAGGGATTTTGATGGCGTTGGCGATCACAGAGAAAGACAGGACTGCGTGCGACCTTCGCGCGGTATCGGCGAAGTGCAAGGATGCGAAAGCGGCGCGACGCATGTTAGCCATTGCAATGGTTCTGGAAGGCTATGACCGCACGACCGCGGCCGCTTCCTTCACCAATTCATTGTGCATCGCAATATCCGCATATTCTCGGCCTGCAACTGCTTCATCTCTGAAATCAAAGATTCGTCTATGCCACCATACTTCGAAGTAAGCATCAACGCTGTGCCTGATCAAGCTTCGTTTTTTGCTTCACCCTCGGCCTTTTGTGCGTCAATCGTGGCCTGATAGATCCATGGAAGCAATTCGTTGATACGTTTGGCAGGGTGATCCTGAATGCGCCCCAACACCCAAGCAAGCCAAGCTTCTGGATTTACACGGTTGAGCTTGCATGTCTCGATCAGAGTATAGGCTATGGCGGCGGATTTGCCCCCAGCTTCTGAACCCATGAATAGATAATTCTTTCTGCCAAGGGTAACCGGCCTCACGGCGCGCTCGGCGGTGTTGTTGAGAACGGCAGTGCAAAAGTTTGCCACGGAAGTGGCGGGATAATCCTGCTGCGGGCAGAGTAAAACTTTGCCACTTTGGCCCTTTCTGGTGACAGGGAGGGTGGGGGCATTTTAATCGTGGAACTTTATCGAAAGGTCCGTCTCGCGCGTCGGGGCGGCATGAGCGAACGAGCGGCAGCAGTTCATTTTGGGGTGTCGCGCGCGAGCGTGAAGAAGATCATGGAGTTTTCTATCCCGCCCGGTTACCGGCGAACAGCAGGTATCAAGCGACCGAAGTTGGATGCTTTCACCGGTTTCATCGATCAGTGGCTGCAGGAGGATCTCAACCGGAATCGTAAGCAACGACATACTGCCAAGCGGGTTTTTGAACGACTTCGGGATGAACACGGGTTCAGCGGCGGTTACACAACGGTCAAGAACTATGTTCGTGAACATGGTCGCCGAAGCCGCGAGATGTTTGTGCCGCTGGCCCATGCGCCCGGTCACGCCCAAGCAGATTTCGGCGAGGCCATGGTGGTGATTGGTGGCGTTGAACAAAAGGCGCATTTCTTCGCACTGGATCTGCCTCACAGTGATGCCTGCTTTGTTCGTGCCTACCCGGCAGCCGTTTCCGAGGCTTGGGTTGATGGCCATGTTCATGCCTTTGCGTTCTTCGGGCGGGTGCCGCAGTCGGTGCTTTACGATAATGATCGTTGCCTCGTGGCGAAGATTTTGCCGGGCGGAATACGTAAGCGGGCCAAACTGTTCAGCGGGTTCTTGTCGCACTACTTCATTCATGACCGCTACGGTCGGCCCGGCAAGGGCAACGACAAAGGTGCCGTCGAAGGCTTGGTCGGTTTTGCGCGGCGCAACTTCATGGTGCCTATCCCCCGCTTTGCGACGTGGGAGGCCCTGAACCTCTGGCTGGCAGAGCAATGTCGCAAACGTCAGGCGGATGTTTTGCGCGGGCACAGCGAGAGTATCGAGCAGCGCTTGATGCGTGACCTCGATGCGATGATGGATCTGCCAGCGGCACCTTTTGACGCCTGTGACCAGACCGCCGGCCAAGTGAGCTCGCAATCTCTGGTGCGCTATCAGACCAACGATTACTCGGTGCCGGTTGCCTATGGTTATCGTTACGTCTGGGTGCGGGGCTATGTCGACCAGGTCGTCATCGGCTGTGGCGGCGACGTCATTGCCCGCCACCCACGGTGCTGGGATCGCGAAGACATGGTCTTTAATCCTGTTCACTACCTGCCCCTGCTGGAGCAGAAGACTGGCGCATTAGATCAAGCCGCCCCTTTGGCAAACTGGGATCTGCCCGACGAATTTGCGACCCTGCGCCGCTTGATGGAAGCCCGGATGATCAAGGCGGGACGGCGTGAGTATGTGCAGGTCTTGCGGCTGCTGGAGACCTTCGAGATGGGGGACCTGCACGTCGCCATCAAAAACGCGCTGCGCATGGGCGCAATTGGCTTTGACGCCGTCAAACATCTTGTGCTGTGCCAGGTCGAGAAACGGCCGCCGAAGCTGGATCTGGACCTCTACCCCTATCTGCCAAAAGCCAACGTCGGAACGACGTCTGCTGCCAGCTACATGTCCCTGATGCAGGGGCAACCAGCATGACCGAAGCCCCTCAAATCCTGCTGGATCATCGCCTCAAAGCCCTGCGGCTGCCGACCGTTCTGCGGGAATATGGCAAGCTGGCCCGCCAATCGGCGGCAGAAGGGCTGGATCATGTCCAGTTCCTTGCTCGTCTGATCGAATTGGAGATGATCGACCGTGAGCGGCGCATGATCGAGCGCCGGATCAAGGCCGCGAAGTTCCCAGCCGTCAAAAGCCTGGATAGCTTCGACTTCAAGGCGATCCCGGCGTTGAACAAGATGCAGGTGCTGGAGCTGGCGCGCTGTGAATGGATCGAACGACGCGAAAATGTCATCGCCCTTGGTCCATCTGGCACCGGCAAAACCCATATTGCGCTCGGCCTCGGTCTGTCAGCATGCCAAAAGGGCCTGTCCGTCGGCTTCGTCACTGCCGCAGCCCTTGTCCATGAGCTGATGGAGGCCAAGGATGAGCGCAGGCTGCTGCGGCTTCAAAAACAGATGGTTGGCTACAAGCTGCTGATCATTGACGAGTTGGGCTTTGTGCCGCTGAGCAAGACCGGCGCCGAGCTCCTGTTCGAGTTAATATCGCAACGTTACGAGCGGGGCGCTACATTGATCACCAGCAACCTGCCATTCGATGAATGGACCGAAACCTTCGGGTCCGAACGCCTAACCGGTGCGCTCCTCGACCGCCTGACCCATCACGTCAACATCCTTGAGATGAACGGCGAAAGCTATCGCCTCGGTCAAAGCAAGGCGCGCCAGACCAACACCAAAACCTAAATCAACATCCCAAGAGATTGGCCCTCACGGGCCAAAGCATCCGGGCAGCCGCCAGCTATATGACAAGCGCGGCTGCCCGGATGCTGGCGCACGCCTATGCGGCAATCATGCCAACCCAAAAGTGGCAACATTTTGCTCTGCCCTTTGGCTCACTTTTGCTTTGCCGTTGACACGTGTCATGTCGTGAC
>Ga0307952_1000632_pt1 | contig 19529 bp, 26 predicted proteins | sample OrgLakmetagen376_FD_201821 | JGI IMG/M metagenome (GOLD analysis project Ga0307952, IMG submission 201821) | Saline water microbial communities from Organic Lake, Antarctica - #376 | ecosystem: Environmental > Aquatic > Non-marine Saline and Alkaline > Saline | place: Antarctica: Organic Lake...
AGGGAGTGGGGGCTGTGGGCGGTGCGTAACTTGTGTGACGGCAGCATGACAGCTCAGCATCGAATCCGACAGCTGGAGCCCGTGGCACCCGTAGACTCGCCAGAGTTGCGTGCCCTGGGACTCAGGTGTGTGTGTGCATGTGTGTGTGTGTGTGACAAGACATGACATGGCATGTATGTGTGGGTGTGGGTGTGGGTGTGGGTGTGGGCGTGCACCAGGGGTGTAAATTTTTGCAGCACCTGTGGACTCGCCAGAGTTGTGTGCCCTGGAACTCAGATGCGTGGAATTATGTATGTGTGTAGGTATGCACGAGTGGGTTGGTTGAAGCTTAATTTGCGTGCGTGTGTGTGTATGTGCTGTGGCTTGGCGTGCATTATGTGGTGGGGGATCTTAGGAGCTGGTACCTGGATGTTCCTTCTTAGGGTTAGGCTCTTATCCATGCTTTTCCCTTTAACCTATTCTTTAACGGCCCACACACCCTGCCGTGGTAACCTCTGGAACGCCAAAATGTGTACTGGAAACCCAAAACGGAGGCCATTTACGCCATCCCTGTAGGAAGGGAAAGGAAAAGACGCTCGACCACATGTAGTACGATGGACCATAATAAAGTGTTGACTCTCCCTCTCTGAGGTCATGCTCCAATCCTACAAAGCTGTACACTTGTGTATGTATCCCTTGATTGTTATATGCACACTTCTTTTATGTGGTAGATGCAATGACTGGCACTCGGTTTGAAGTGATCTACTTTGAGCTTGAGGAGCTCTCTTATTGGCTGAAGATAGTGTTGAGTTTGTAATGGACTTTGTACCTGCAAAATACAGGTTTACTCTCACACTGCTGCAGTTCATAATATATACATTGCCGACCTTTCTTACCGCTCAGGCTGGAAATGGATAATGACACGGGCAAGCTCAAGGTGGTGAAGACGAACGAACCACCGCAATTTTGAGGCCGTTGATTTTCTCTTGAGCAAGGGAGGGAAAGGTGTTGATTTTTGTCGAAGCAGCTTCTTCCCGCCCCTAGATATCAAGTCATGATTAATTGGCCTCCGCCGCGGTCGTGCAGTGCGTGCTTGCTGAAATGTCCGAAATTAAAGCAATTCCGGTTTTGCCTAGCGTTTGATTGCGCAACCTGTGATATCTTTCTACTATCAAGGACTTCTTGAGTCATTGAATCTCCCTTCCTTTTTAAGATTTGTACATCTGCATTGTCTGCAATCATACCTAGTACTACTGGGGGTGCCTACTAAGAACTAACTGTTACAGTGCCAATGAGCGGGAGGCTTTTGATACCAATGACACATGGGCTTGCCCAGCCTGTGTTAACCTAAATGAATATGAAAGAGAAAGAACGGGCCTCTAGATTTAGATTTATGGGAGCCAGAAGAACTGCAAAATAATTGCAAATTACTTTCACATGTTTTAGACGCAGCCTCCAAAAATACGAAGAGCAAGAAGTCACTACACCAGACCTGCGTCAGCCTGCACCGGATAGTACTCACCTTGATGTATGATCTTCAAAAATCAAAGTTCTCTGCCAACAAACAAAAAAATCTTACCAGCCCTATGGTGCCTTATGGGGGGGGCTTGGCGGGATATGGTTTAATACTTGTAATCCATGCTTAAGCTGGTACCATGATCCGTCGTGACAAGGCCTAGGTTTTGCGCTTTGGAGGGGTGTCAGTCTCTTTACTGAAGAAACTGACACTAGGGGGAGTTGTGTTGGAGCCTGTTTTGGCGCACAAGTCATTGCTATACACGCCTTAGTTTGCTTTAATAATGGCTGGCTCCTGGCTTCTCTTGCCTTCGTGTCTGGTTGCTCTTTTGGTGGTGTGGGTATCAGGTCTTAGTTTTTCAGTCGACCCTCTGTTTTGCTCTGCCACTCTAGTCTTCCAGCGGTTTCCTTGGATCAAACTTTTTTCGCCAAACCCTTTTTCCCCTCAGATCTCGCTCCCCCCGTATCTCCTTTTTTCGTCCAACTGGCCCCTCCCGCCTTTCTCTTCTTTGAAATCTCCATCTTTGTAATACCCTCAAAATTAAGTCAAGGAAAAGACACCCTGTCTGCTTCAGGCGAGCGACCCCCCTCAGAAGTGTACACTGCCACAGTAGTTTGCATCTACTGACTAACCGAAAACGCAAAGCCATGCTCAACCCTGAGCGTCTCGACATCTTTCAAAAGGCCTTTCAAGTTGCTTGGTAAGGTAGGTTACATCACTATATATACTTGGTAAGGCAAAATGCAGTGGCTTACACGATCCATCCGCCCCCCACATGCATGCCTTGCATCAGAGCTTGTCGGCCTGGTCACACACAAATCTATAGCTAACCCCAAACATACAAGCAGATTCTTAAACAGTCACTCTCATGCATGCTTGCCCCCCACATTTATGTCTATTTTTTCTTGGATAGAAGGATGTCCACATATTCGTGTGCATCATTCTGTCACAAATAAAGCCTTGGGCTCCATACCATCACACCAATATGCAGAAATACCCTTCTAGAACAAGATAGAGACACGAATACCCAAACATTCTTGGGAATTGCAGATCATTGCCGTATGGGATACCAAAAGCAGAAAGTGCCTCAATGCCTACAGTAAAAACTGGCTAAAAGAGCTTGTCAATGAAACCTCCGGCAAAGTGGGAAATCGATGGCACTATAAATGATTTAAGACAATAGTGTAAGAAAGCTATCTAGCTATCACCTACAAACCTCATCGCAAGGCCCCCAAGACAAGATTACCCTGAAATAACCTCAATATCTGACAAAGCGACCCAGCACAGTTCCAATCCAAACCTGATCTGTAAAGTACAAGTAAGATTGGCAGGATTGGACCCACACTGACGGCAGCCTCACAAAATGCGAAAGGGGGCAAGAAACCGGATCAAGCATGCGTACCACCCATGCCTAACGCACACTACGTGAATCCTACTGGCACGAGTATAGCCAACACCATCTCACGTGCAGGGGTGCAGCGGTAGCAGCCGCTTTCATTCATGGCTACTCCCATATAGCCACAGATGGCCTAAATTACCACTAGTATTATAAAGCAGTTGCCACATCCAAACCACCACCACAGCCATTCAAAGAGCCCTCCACCAACCATCATCGCCAATTCATTTCTGCAAAGTCTTGCCTTATGCCGGTATAATTGGTTTCAGCCTCGTAGTAGAGAATTAGCTATTTCCCTTTGAATGTAACACGCCCAAGTCCGATGTTATTGTGCTGGAGGAGATTGCAGTTATCGGCACCAAATAATTCTCTTTTTTACTGAAGCAATGTGGTTAGAGGCTTCATTGCCTGCAAAGTTGTTCCTTTTAAAACATTTTGGACAAAGAAGTTGAGCGCTAGCTAAATTACTTCCTGTTGCTCATCATCTTCTCCCTGTCTGATTGCCGACACAATGACAGGGTCATCCAGCTGTTTTTCTTCACGCCAATCTCACGCTTTTTCAAGTGGAACGAAAAGACACCTGGGAGCAGATGAACGCAAATCAATCAAATTTGTGCATCAAAGTCCTATTTGGCTCTAATTGCCAGGGAATTGGAGCAGTGCCTTTGGATTAAGTACAAGAAAGGGGAACTCATTATAATTGTGACGTAATAACCTGGGATTGCCATTTCATGTTACTGCAATTACGCTTCACCATGTAAAACAGACTCGGCACAAACGTGCAAGGTGGCGGCCTTTGCAATTTGTTGATGGCATTGATGGTAGCTAAACTGAAGGAAGAAGAATAGCAGTGCTTCTTAGTTGCAACGTATAACAAGCTTGTCATCAGCACTCAACAAGCAGAGGAAACAATTCAATAGGCACACCTGCATCCTCTCCTTTGGCGTCGTTTACGGCAGCGTTTACCTCCAAGATCCCTGGGGCTACCTGCAGGAAGTCCAAAGATAAGAGTATGGTGCCCTTTTGATTCTCCACACCATTGTTTTGGGCATGGGTGGACCAACTACGTCACTCACATGATGGAGCCATTTAAGAATCTGAGTCTTGATTGGCAAAGATTTAAGAAACTTGCCTCTAAGCTCCATGTGCATTCTGTTAACCGCACTGCTTGACTTATCTATACCAGACGTGCTCTTTCCAGTACCATTACCGACTCTCATCAGGAGCCCATTCCAGGCCAAGCCTGCATCCCCCTCCTGACCCCCAATGTATTTGTTCTTCTCCTCTTTGGTGGAGGGGTTGTAAGGTACTCGGTACCAAAGTGGGTCTTTTCCTTATTGTGTGGGGAGTATTCTTTTGCGTAATCTTTTCAATATTAAATGTTCTTGATTTTCAGGGATGCATTTTCGTTTCAAAGTTTCAGTTTCAGGAAGTCTAGCATGTAACCAGCATTTTCTTTGAAGGCGTGCACAAGGGACGGAGGACACAGATCAGGAGAGGCAGGAACTTGCTCCACGACATTTAAACTTGTATATTCCCAACCTTCAGAACGTAAGGCGCTGTGCAAGACATGCACGGTTCATTGATGAATACTTAACCTTTTAATCTTCACTCTTGACAGCTCAAAATGACGGCCCCCTCCTCTGCTGACAAATTTCCTTAACAAAAACACGTAGGCCTCATACTGGCACCAAATCTGCTTCCTTCATTCAGTTTTGCCGGCGTGTTTGTGCTATGGTTGATGTCTTTTTTCCCCTTCTCTTTTCTTTCTAAAGCTAGGTTCTCCTCACCTCACGGCCATCTTTTGGGTCCAGCACTGTGTAGGCTGTGTTGCACACCAAAGGTGATAAGCGAGTGCTAAATCCGCCCATGAAATGATCAAACTGCATGCGAAATCAGGGAGGGAGAGTGAAGAGCAGGAAAGAACGTAGTACAGGCTGTAAAAAATGGGAGGAAGAGAAAAAATGATAACTGTTTATTTGAGCCTTGAAATGTATACATGAATTTAAAGCCTGAAGCTAGGTAAAGAAGGTGCGTCTAGACTTGGTGGGCTGGGTACATGGTTGAACATTTAGAGCATAGCTTCCTTTTCAATTCTTTTGCAAGCTTGCAAGGTGCCGTTGTGCATCGGATCTTGAAATGGCGCTGAGCATGTGTGCAGCAACTCACATGGTACAGATCTTTCTGGAGGACTACGAAGTACCTAGATCGTTCCATGGATCCGGCTTCGTCAGCGAATTCACTGGCGCAAAAAGGAAAGTTTGTGTCAGGAATTGCCGTTACTTTTAAGCAAAATAACAACGCTGCAGATACTCACTACATCGTTTGGACGCCGTGGTTTGTCCTGTACACAATAATAAAAGGGTAGCTGAGGGTAATTTTAACTCTGATAGCTGGATTGATAGCTGAGGGTAATTTGAGTACAGTACACGTGCCTGCAATTCTGGTCTCACAATTTGCATGAACCAGACAGGGCAGAAGAATGACAGGTAGCTTCGTGACGTAAGTGAGGCCAAACCCACGCACCAAGGCTCATCGTTTTGCTGCAACGCGTCAAGCTGGACCCTTACTGTCTGCTCGGGAGTGAAAGAGGGGTTGGGAAGAACCTGCAGGTTGCAAAACACAAATTGGAGGCATGTCGTGCATGCGCACAAGTGAGTTGCATAAGCATACAAAGCGTGCACACCGGTGGCACATGAAAGTACATTCACACAAAATGCAAACTACGAGCTTTTTGATTGCACAACTTAAGCTATTGGAGCTGAAATTACACACGCCAATGCATACCTTTGGGTCGCTGACGTTCTGTGGGTTATCACTGGTCCCTGACTGTGTACACACGCGTAGAATGTGTAAAGGGCTCTTGTATTAGCGATTGTGCTTGCACCAACTGAGATTCCCCGGTGCAGTGCTCGTGCTATTTCCGCTCCATGCAATCACGCCATACTTCGTAAGCGTTTTTTAGCGGAGCTGGACCGGCATGCCTAACCCTCCTCCTGAGCTGTGTCCTCTGAGCTTGAGGATTAGGGAGCAGAGAAGGGCTACTTTGAAATTTCAGGACTTGCATCACTGTGAACTGTGAACTATGAGAATTCACACAAGTAAACTCGCAAACCAGACCAAAATATAGCGATTAATAAATTTTATAATTGGTCCGTGAACCGGTAAACAGGCTGTGAAAATGCAAGGCTGTTGTCCAGGTGAGTTTGTGGGTGGAAGCAGAAGCATGTTAGTTGCTGCATGTCAAGAGGTAGTGAGTGCAAGAACTTCACAGCTCTCCTCGTAGCAGTTTAATTCGAGCAGTTCTAAAGGCTTTGCGTTGAGCGCAAAATAAGTCCATTGGCCCACCTCACAAATTCTTGATTCCCCAGTGTAATGGCTCACAGGGCTGGATTATCTTGTGAGACCGTGCCTTGAATGCAAATGTCTCTTGCAAACGCCATATATACAACAAAAGCTTTCCTGATTGCCCTCAGCGAACGCTCCTGCACCCGTTGTCGTGGACTATACACCTCGTGGTGCAAGTGAGAAGCTTGGAGACTTGCATGTGTACACAGTCGGCGAGGCAGGCGGACGCCCAGGAATTGTATTGGTGAGGGGATTTGGTGCTTGTTTTGGACTTGCACACGCTGTGGCAACGGCGCCCCACGTGAAAGGGGATCACCTGTCATTGAAGCACTGCAAAAAGAATGAATTGAACACGTAAATGATTATGTGCTGCATTTGCATGCCATCGACAGTGAAAGAGCAAAGGGGGCAAGTCCCGTCTTTGGAAATATTGCCTTACCCACCATAATTATATAAACAGAGCAAAGGGGGCAAGTCCCGTCTTTGGAAATATTGCCTTACCCACCATAATTATAGAAACAAGGCGTTCTACCTGGTTCATTTCAGTGCTGCAATTTTGGTGTTCTATTAAAGAAACGTTGGAAATAACTGCATAGCCAGTATGCAAAAGCCAGCTGTTCTTATCAAGCTGTCCGGCCAAGTTGTTGTGGATCTCTCTTTAGGTGGTCTTAGCTGTGATGTGTAGAAGTGAAGAAACGGAATTTGCCTGACATGATTCAAACCTACGGCGTGACGTGCTTACTTGCAATGGGCAGAAGAGGCCTGCCGCATTGGACCTTCAATACGCACTTATCACCTCATGAATGAAGTGAAAGTTCCCTCTAGGTACCAACTCTGAACCATCCTTAAAAGCCCTCACCATTATAATTCTTGCTGCGCAGGTGTATGATATCTTCTCTGGTGGAAGTTCGCCCTTTAAACAAGGTAATAAAGTCTGCAGTCCAAATCAATGTGTATCCTTCTACACGTTTGCATATTGCACTAGGCATACTCAGATTGCATACTCAACTGCCTGTAGTGAACGTTTCGATTGTATCTGACAAATGTGCAGTCTACCAAGTGGCAGATAAGCTAGCCGATGCTGGTTTTGTGGTCAGCGTCCCAGACTTTTGGAGGGGCAAGCAATGGCCGATGGAGAAGTTCCCTCCCAAACCAGAAGATGATTTCATGGTGTGTTATAAGTTTTTTTAAACATGTGACTGTATGTGGTGCAGTGTATCTAACAACATAGAACGCTGTTTGTTGCACAACAACAGCTTGGTCAGGCTAAAACAGCTTTATCCCTTTTCCTTTAAAGAGAATAGCATTTAAGGGAATAGAAGGAACAGCCACGCTTGCAGGCAGTGCGCAACAATTGTTGTTTTGTCCCCCAGCTTCCAGCATCTGTGTCCTGCAAATTAGACTACATAAAATCGTGAATTATTGAAACATATCGCATAAACAAGGATGTCTCACTTTCAGACAAAACTGCATTCCTCCAGGGCTGGGTTACTGCGTGTGGAAGCTGGGATAAAACTGTGGGACCCGATTTTAAAGCGGTGGTAGAGAGCCTGAAGAGCAAGGTGAGGAGGAGTGCGGCACAAAAAGAGTCCAGTTTTGTGCTTACGCATCCGTGCCGATACTGTGCTTAAACACCCGTGAAAGAGTCTGTGCCGGTTCTGTGCTTACACATCTGTGAAAGAGTCTGTGCTTACAAATCTGTGACGTGAGGCACTATGAACAAGCGTGTAGGACTATCACTATCACGATGTCACGATGCATTGCTCTCTTAACACTTGAGGCAAAGATACAAGAACCAGACTTGCATCAAAGTTGGATGGTGTCGTATGAATAAATGGATGTGAGGCGCTTGTGTCGAAGCATTGTGCAAGGCGGGTCCACTCATCCGCACAGTTTCGTCTACTCTTCGTCTCCTGCTGTCGTAGGGAACGATGAAGATCGGCACGGTGGGGTTCTGCTGGGGAGGCATGATTGCGTTGGAAGGTAAGGCTTTCTATAAAGATCTGGGAGGATGACAATTATGACTGTTTTCGTGACACTGATAGTCCACCTCGGAGGCAAATAATTTAGCACGATCTGAGGAACAGAAGTTAATAATGCGGAACCTTTTTGTCCCAGCTGTTTCGTATGCAGCATGTAGTGCTGACTTGCTTCTTGTCCTTGCCACTTTGAAGGTGTCCTGCTTTGATAAAGCCTGGGTGCTTCTGAAGCACACCTTCAGTCACACGCATGCACACATTTGACACACACATACATGCATACACACACGCACACACACACAAACTCACACACGCACGCGTAGCTGCTGGAGAAAACCTTGTTTCCGCTGCCGCCATTTGCCACCCTGCTTTATTCGGCAAGGACAAGGTATTTACAGCGCACAGTGTGCGCCGCGCACATGCGTAAACCATGTCACGCACAAAGTACATACAGCGCACGCATGTATGGGAGAAGATTGACAAAGATGGTTGGACGTTGGCATATTTGACATGCGTTCACATGAGTTGGTGTACAGCCATGATGAAATCTCAACCAGATACCTGGTGCAGATTCATCAGCGACCGTCTTTGCTTGTGTTGTGCTTGCGTTTGTGCGTATGTAAGAGCTTGCGTCATTGCGCAAAATATCTACCTTACCTACATCACCATAGGTATCATGTTTTTTTCACTTAAGCTGTGTTGTGCATTTGTAGGAGCTAGCAGCAAAGGCTCTGTGCCCGGTGGCCATCTTGCCAGCAAAGGGTGACCCTATGGAGAGCCTGAAAGAGGTGTGTACTTACAAAACTCGTTATTTCTTGGTTACGACAACAATTTGTATAACCAGCGTGTCAATCGCAGAGTGCTACAGGCGGCTTTGTGAAATTTGCTGGCCTAGGCAGCCCAGCATAATCCGCAGCCAGCACATTATAAAAGTTCCGTGCCGCATAAAAATTTCTGTGCGTCTGGAACGCAGGCTGTGTTTCTTCACACTATAACTCTGTGCCACAACTGCATTCTTGTTTTTTTGGCCGAATCCATGGGCGATCTACACGCACAAATAAAGTTCAGGGATGTGCCCTTTTGTCTTGCAGTTTGGGCACAGCCCTTGCATCACAAATCCTGGCAGATGACCAAATACCTCACTGCACTTGTTTTTATTGTTCCCTTGATGGCAGGTTCTTGACACCAAGCCGTTTGCCAGCTCCTGCGTCTACCAGCGCTTTGACGAATCTCATGGTTTCATTGCAGCTCGAGGAGACTGGCGGTAAGGAGCTGAAGGGACGTCAGTTGGCTGTAGTTGACTTCCAGTGTTCTGTGGAAGCACAAGCAACCGCCCGTGGAGCCACAGTGGCTAGGGAAATTTCGTATTTCATGATGGTTGTCAGAGGGGATGGCAATGAAAGGGGAAAATACGGTCCTCCTGCCCCCAACTTTCTACTGCCGGCCTATACTACTCATTTCATTTGCCATTATCTGTGTTCATTTGCACCTGTCCCCTGTTACAAGTTAAGTCTCTGTATGCAAACCAGATGAACGTCTGCTTTTTGTGTTTGGGCCGCAGTGCCCGGGGAACTGCCTGTGATGATGTTGCACTCTTCCTGGTCAGGTGTTTACTGCTATATTCACCGTGCATGTGCAGGGACCCCAACACAGCCTCGGCAGCCACTGCTGCCATCGGGATCCTGATCAAGTTCTTCCAACAGAATGTGAAGTAATGCAAAACAAGCTCTTTTTTAAAAGTCAGTCGGCAAAGATGCTCGATTTGCTATCAGACTGCTGGAACATGCAGCAATAGCTTACCACTAGCATTACTGCCCAGAAATGTTCCTTTTTGACACGCACTCGTTATGAATCGTGCGTGCAACATAAGAACATGTTCATTACCTCTCAGATCTCAGCTGCGAAATGATTGGCGGGTGGAATTGTTTGGTACGACTGCTTGTGCACATGATCTCCTCTTCTAGATAAGTTGCTGCAACAACGTATGCACCAGAAACCAATTGGTTCAGCTGCTGGCTGAAGGGATTTGCTGATGAGGAAAGAGACCAAATACAGATAGGGTCAATGCGGCTGGAATGGCCAAAACACCTTTTGATCGAGTGGGCCGAGATTGATTGAGTTTCTGCTGTCTAGAATGCTTTACACCGAGCATCATTCATGACGTTGCCTCGCATGACGTTGCCTCGCTTTTGCTCGAAGCAGACTCAATAGCTCGAATCATAAACTTGTACTGGAGTGTAGTCTTATTTTATAATTGTTTACCGAGTCCGCAAAGCCATTTAATTGTTTTGACGCAGCATTCTCACAAACTCAATGACAGAAACAGGCGAAGACGATATCGCTGTGTCTGTGTTCGATGAAATCGACGAGGAGGGGTTTGATGGGCCCATGGTGGAGCTGCTTCTAGTTGAGACCATTGAAGGACAGATAGACCTCATGGGAGATGTGCTCATGTACTTGGCCAGCAAACAGCATGCGGACTGGGCCGCTGAGCTGTGCAGGTGTGTCAGGCAGAGCATAAGGGCATGCACTTCCTCCTGCTCCTGCCCCAGCACACAAATGCTCGGGGTGCCAACATGGAACATGCACATTAATTAAGCTCCTCCGACGCTCTAGGAAATTCGTTGGGCTGCGCAATAATGTCTTTGCTTGTCCGCATGCACAACACATACAAACACTTGAAACACCCAAACACGCATACATACATACACACACACACACACACACACACACACATACATACACACACGCACACGCACACGCACACATACAAACTCACACACACTAAAACACACACACGTACACATCCACACGCGTGCATATACACACTTGGCGACTTGCAGGATGTTAATGCACAAGACCACAGAAGAAGGGGAGAAGCAAGAGCCTGATTACCATGTCGTCACGAGCGTTGTGCGTTACATGCTTGATCAGGACCAACTTAAGGCCGTGCGAGAGGTGGGTTGCTGTTTTTTTTATACCTGAATGTGTATGCGTGTTCATGCGTTTGAACATGTGTTTATATGTGCGACACAACATTGACCCATTTTTAATGTGCTGGCCCTGCAGACTTGCACAAGACGCACGCTCGCGCTCTCTCTCTCTCTCTCTCTCTCTCTCTCTCTCTCTCTCTCTCTCTCTCTCTCTCTCACACACACACACACACACACACACATACACACACACATGCAGTTGTGCAGCTTCATCCTAACACTGAAAGAGAACGAGCAGGGGGCCAGCTACTTTGACTGGTGAGACGCAGTTTATAAATTCAAACACAACACACACAAACACACACACACATGTTTATGTGCTTGTTTGTGCTCTTGCTGTGAACGTTGATAGGGCAAGTGCTCAGCACATAGTCAAGCACTCCATTCACACCTTGATAATCACTCAATTCACACTTAGTCAATCATACAGCTTGCACGTAGTCAAGCACTCAATTTGCACGTTGCCAAGCACTCAATTTACCAAAGCACCTTCATTGTAAGGCCTTGATTGCAGCTTGTTTGGTGTGGTGAATTCTGGGTTTTGTTTATATTGTTTTAGCATTGCGCACACAGATACCTGTGTGTGCTTCCCTGCATTTGACGCGCGTTGCTGTGACCTTTCCCGCCCGTTGCTGTGAGCTTTCGCTTTATGATCCTGCCTGATAATTGTTTCCGCCTGATAATTGTTCCTGCCTGATAATTGTTTCCCGTCCTGTGTAGGGTTGGCTAATACCATACAGACATACGTATATAAGGTGTGTCTATGGTGTTTTTAGCAGGGAAATCACGATACATACAGTCATATATGGTGTACAGGTTCTGGCCAGCCCTAGTCATGTGGCGTAAACGCAGCCTTGCTGTGTTGCAAATTTAAAAACGGATGTGCAAAACCATTTTAAACCGTGCTCGTGCACCAAGCAACTCCCTGCTGCGGGCTGTTGCTGCTTTTAAAGCAATGGGGTGATGCACACCACACATAGACACACAGTGGTTAGTGCATCTGACCGTCGCGCATGACCTGCACCGCATGTCCTTGACCACATGTGTGCACACCACATAGACACACAATGGTTAGTGCATCTGACCGTCGCGCATGACCTCAATCTTTTCCACCGCTCCCAGCCGTGTTTGTGTACCACTCCCAGCTGCAGCCTTGCACTGCTCTTGGCCCATGGCACATTGCAAATGTGTGATGTACAGGGTTGGCCAGAACCACATATTTACGGTGCATATACGGTATTTTTTGCAAACATTATTCAAATATGTAGTAACGTACGGCGTATATATGTATATATTCGGTCCTGGCCAACCCTATTGATATACCCTACCAGCACATCGTGCAGTTTGGTACAGTTTGGTCGCCTGCTTTTTGTATGTGCATTTCTCCCACCTGTGTCGGTTCACCACGTAAAGCTAGGTCTGGGCACCACCCCCTGCAGTGAAAATTTGCTGCTGCTAGCTGCTGCTGCTTGGCAGTGTTGCGTCGACAAGCATACCACAATAACAAGTTTAATGTGAATCGCATCTGACCGTCACGGACATACTCGTCTGTAAGCGCCACCTGCAGCTGCGAGCTGTCGCAAGTACTAGGCATTGTTGTGTGCACAAGCACACCACAGTTGTAACCAGGGATAGGTCATTCGGTCATTAGGGACGTTCAATACGGTAAGATACGTGTTGAATACGAAACGGCGTAGTATATGAATACGCCGTATGGCACATCCCTGATTGTTAACATACATATACTCTCCAAATGTCCAGACCGGCATCTCAGACTTAGACGTCTACTTTTGTATGTTTGTGTGCGCCACTCGCAGCTGTGACCTGTCGCTGCTGCTGGGCAACATGGTGGCCCATCAGCACGCTAAGCAGGCAGCCGAGATCATCTACGCGTTTTACTGTGATGAATCTGAAGAGGGCCGCATGTACCATGTGAGTGTCGGCCTACTCAGCAGTGCCCCTGCTCACACACGTGCACGCGCACGCGCTCACACACACACACATATACAAACACACACACCAATATACAAACACATAAAGCACTTACACATGCACACACACACACATGCAGGCGGGCATTCCTTTCCTCCTAGGCTCCTTGGTAGATTTCCAGCAAACACAGTGGGCAGTAGAGCTGGCTGAGCGACTGATGTACGACGAAGAGGACTACGGCGCAGATGTGGACTACACGATAGTAGGATGGTGCATGTCACAGGTGTGTGTGTGTGTGTATATGTGTGTTTGTGTTTGAGTCTGGTGAAGGGTGGGTGGGGTCATAAATGCATATTGTTTGTTTTTGGGTGCAGGTGTGGGTGTGGTTGTGCGTGCATGCACGTGCATACTTGCTTGCCTGCACGTGTGTGTGCATGCAAAGTTGTTTGTTTGAAGCCTCCTGCTCAGGCTCTTCTGAAGTGGCTCCTTCCCTCTCTCTCTCTCTTTTCTTCTCTCTTCTTGCTCTCTCACTACAAAACACACACACCAAAACATGCACACACATACACTGGCTCAACAGATGGTGTCTGCTGGAAGGGTTGACTGGGCTGCCAGCATATGTGAGGGCCTCAGGGCTGACCGCCTGCACTGGTAAGTGTAGTTCACAGTGGACTAGCTGTCTGCTTGTACTGGTGGGTGTAGTTAACGTATTTAACCCACTGTCTGCTTGTTTTTGCATGCATCCTACTTGTGGCCTGCCACTCATGTCGATGTGTTGAGGAGGCTAGGAGCTGGGCGCTTGGATGTGTGTGCATGTGTCAGTCAGAGATAGGCGTGTGTGCATGCTGCTGGTCTGCTTCTGACGTCAATGCGTGGAGGAATCAGGGCTGAGCTTATGGATGTGTGTGCATGTGTTAATTAGAAAGTGGTGTGCGTGCATGCTGCTGGTCTGCTTCTGATGTCAATGCGTGGAGGAGGCTAGGAGCTGGGCGGTTGGATGTGTGTGCATGTGTCAATCAGAGAGTGGCCTGTGTGCATGCTGCTGGTCTGCTTCTGATGTCGATGCATAGAGGAATCTGGGCTGGGCAGTTGCACAGGTGGGTGTTTGTCAAAGTGTGACATGCGCCTGCGTCCGTGTGTGACATGCGCCTGCGTCCGTGTGTGACATGCGCCTGCGTCCGTGTGTGACATGCACCTGCGTCCGTGTGTGACATGCACCTGCGTTCGTGTGTGACATGCACCTGCGTTCGTGTGTGACATGCACCTGCGTCCGTATGTGACATGCACCTGCGTTCGTGTGTGACATGCACCTGCGTCCGTGTGTGACATGCACCTGCGTCCGTGTGTGTCATGCACCTGCGTCCGTGTGTAACATGCACCTGCGTCCGTGTGTGACATGCACCTGCGTCTGTGTGTGACATGCGCCTGCGTCCGTCCGTGCGTGCACGTTGTTGAGTTGCCTACAAGCTGCCGATGCGTATGTGAGATCCCTTAGACTGAATGCACTGGCAGGTGGTCTTATTGTTGGACGGTGTGTAACGTTATAAAAGCGTAAAAGCCGCCCAGACTCCTCCCTTTCTGTTACGTCCCCTTCTGTTACGCAGACTCACAATGTTCTTGTGTCTTACTTGCCTGACAAACACACACACACGCGCACACACAATTTCATACACGCACATGCACACACACACATACACACGCATGCACGCAATCATACATACACATACAAACACTAATACACACACAGGTTCCAGATGCCCCAGCTATTAGACGCTGTGGCGTCTTGGAGTGATGCCTCCTTTGCTCAGGCCATCCGCAGCTGCATGGGTGGAGGTGCAGGTAGCATGCGTGTTTGCTTTCATGGTAGATAAAAGAGGACACCACTTATAGCATTTCAGAATGATGCCTCTTTTCCTCAGGCCATCCGCAGCTGCATGGGTGGAGGTGCAGGTAGCATGCGTGTTTGCTGTCATGGTAGATAAAAGAGGACACCAATCTTTGACTGGTGCTGTTTCTTCAGTGAGCAGCCGCCTCTGGGATGAGGTGCTGGGTGGGCGGGCTGCGTCGACAGTACAGTGATGAATGTTGTGAGGGACACGTTGGAGTGTATGGGTAGGTTTGTAAGTACTGTGATGTGTTTTTGGCTTGCATCTGTGCTGTGGAGCAGAGGGGCTGCTTCCAGCAGGCGCTGTGCCTGTGGGTTGCTGTGAAGGTGGGTGTGACGAGTGGTGGTGTGGAGGGGGTACCGTGGGGGAGGGAGTGTGTGCGTGCAGGCTGCTGAGCAGTGACGAGGTACAAACAAAAATGTGTTGCCATGGTGAGCAGGCACACATTCCAGTGCCTGTACACGTACATGTAAGGGCCCTACACACACACACACACACACACACACTACACCCTCTTATTATGTACGATGCACGAGAAACATATCAAACCAAGAATTCCCTGCATTGTGCAATTGTGTGGCTGTGAATGTGTGAGCACATATTTTTACGCACAGGCCCTAATGCTAGCGGCCCTTCCTACAGTGGTACGGCTCCCCCGACAGGACTGGTCACTAACCCCCAACAGCTGCAGCTCCAGCAACCACAGCTGTTCCTGCAACAGCAGCAGCAGCAGCAGCAGCAGCAACAGCATCTCCAGTCCTGGTCGCAAGCTGCCCCCCCTTACGGTGCGTGTCTGTTGGGGGTGGGGGTGCGGGTGTTGGTGTGGGGGTGGGAGGGTGTTGGGGGTGTTGGTGTGGGAACGGTTATGGGTGTGGGTGTGGGTGTTGGTGTGGGTGTGATTGTGTGTGTCTGTGCGTGTGCGTGTCTGGGTGTGGGTATGTGTGTGTGTCTGTGCGTGTGGGATAATGTCGAGCATGGTTCGTAGGGATCAAGTGTGGGTGTCACTTTCCAGTTGAGGTTGCTTTCAAACAAAGCATTTTGAACGTAGAGAGTATATATAATGTTACAACGTGCGCAGCGTACTATTGTTAACCAACGGCTAAGGCAGTGGGGTGGTTTATACTACTTGTATTTAAGGACTGCCTTTTGGAGTCGAACCAGCTTATCCGGTCACCGTTGGACTAGGCTCCAGTTAGTTATACACCTTTTCTCAAGGGACGTGTACACACGTAACACTCCCCCCCACCTGGTCCAGCCTCCGGCTGTACCCTGGGTGGCACCTTGCCCTTATGTACCTCCAGTACACCAAGGACTCGCACCATGCTACAACATGTGCCAAGTTCTCTCACATAAACAGCTACTGTTTTTGATCAAGCGTTTACCATATCAATGGCTTTCTCTGCTAGGCCATTCTTAACCTTGTATTTCCTGATATCATCACAAGTCAGAAGTCCCTCCTCTGGCTCCCACTCGTTATTATTTTTCGTGTAGTTGGCCCATTTGATAAGGAACCTGTAAAAAGCCTTTGGCTTCTTATCTCTGCCCTTGCCTCTGGAGAAAGTGACCACTTGATGATCTAGCAAGGCTTTTACCTCAAACAGAGGCTCACCATCCAAAAACTGCAATGGAGCTGGTGGCTTGGTACGCTGCCTGCTAGGCAGATCACCTGACCTTTGCAAGTATGGCTTCACAAGATTAACATATATGGAACACTTATTGTGTATGCACGTCCATTCTCTGGGTAACTCCAGCTTTACTGCAACATTACCAACCATGCTGTCCACCTCAAAAGGACCCATATCCGAGGGTTTGAGGTTCTTGACACCAGGACCTGGCTACCTGAGGTTCTTCGTACACAGCAGCACCAGATCTCCTGGGTTAAACTTTAACTCCCTACGATGTGCATTCTCTCTCTGCGCCATACGATTCTGAGCAGCCTGCAATTCCTGCTTGGCTCTCCTTTCTGCCCCTTCAATTCCTTCCACAAAATCACGCGCACTAGGCACCAACCTAGGCAAACTTGCAGACACCAGAGTGAGAGGGTGCATGCCATTATTAAGAAAAAGGGTTAGGTCTTCAACTAACCTCTTGCGTCTCCTACTTGCTCAAAGAGCAGAACCAGGAGATGGGGGAAGAAGTAAAAGGGTCAGATACACAAAGGAGAGAATGCAGAGAAATGCAGAGAAAGGGTACAGGCAAATGAATTTGAAAAGGAACAATTGCGGGACTTTTCTCTATTTGTTTAAGCGCGCAAGGTGCCTTCCGGGGAGGATCACACGTGGAGAGCCCTACGCACTTCCCACATTCTTCATCCTGTCTTAAACCGCAGCCTAAGTATAGTAAGCTGCGCAATTTGTTACATATAAGGTGGGTCAGTACCCCACATACACGGTGTATACACGGTATTACTTGCAGGGATTTCATCAAATACGCGGTCATATCCAGAGTAAATGCACAGTTCTGGTCGACATTAATTAAATATGTCTAGTGGATGCTAGGGTCAGTCACGCAGCTTATGACGGACTTGTAATGTTCCAAATGCTTCAGTCCAAGGAGTGCATTAACCCAGAAGTGTGCACGATAGTGCCTGGGGTTGCGCACAAACCAACTTACACACACGCACCTTGTACGGCGCTAGGATCAGTCACGCAGACACTGACAACCTTGTCAGACAAGGCGCAGCCGCCAGAGTGTGCTTGCTACACAGCAACAAAGCCATTGACTCTAACCTTGGTGCTTGGGAGTTGAGCTGTGGGTCTGGGGTTAAGTACAATTAGACACATGCACGCACGCACACACACACTTTCAGGGATGCCTCCACATATACAACAGCAGCGCAGGGGTGGCCCCCCACACATTGCCCTTCATCCTTATGACCAGCAAAGATACCCAGGTGTGTGTGCTAATGTGTGTGTATGTGTGTGTGCATGCGTGCATGTGTGTGTGTGTGAGAGTATGTGTGCGCGCATGTGCATGTTTTACTTGAGGATGTACGTGTCCTTGTGAGTGTTTATGTACGTGTTTTCGTTTGTATGCTTGTGTATGTGTGTGCGCACTTGTGTGCGATTCACAGAGTCACCTTATCTTAGCAATTTGTGGTTGTCTCTCTTTAACTCTCCCAGACACAACACACACACAACACACAACACAACACACACACGCCACCTCCACCAGGGCCGCCACTCGCCAACGGCAACGGCAACCCTCGTGGCCCCTACCACCCAGGCCCACACCAGCTAATGCAGCAACAGCAGCAGCAGCAGCAGCAGCAGCAGTGGCAGCTGCAGCAGCAAGGGGACTTGGCAAATAGAGAGAGGGAAATGGCTCTGCTCAGGCATCAGATTGAGGCGCGCGAGCTGCAGCAGCGTATTCATGCGGCAGAGGCGCGTGCAGGAGGAGCAGGTGCGTAGTGGGTGTACAAGTGTGTGTGTATGTACGTGCGTGTGCGTGTGTGTGTGCGTGTGTGTGTGCCGTGTATGTGCTTAGTAGTTGAGCCGTGTAGGTGCTCTGTTCTCATCTAGAAACGTGAGCACGTCACCCTCAGCTCACTTTCTGTGTCCACTCAAAACATGTCCCTCTCTGCGCCCACTCTGCGTCCACTCAAAGCGTGCCACCTTAAGCGCACCTTTGCCTCCACTTAAAGCATGTCCCTTTCTGCGCCCACTTAAGGAATGTCCCTCTCTGCGCCCACTCTGTGTCCACTCAAAGCGTGCCACTTTAAGCGCACCTATGCGTCCATTAAAAGCATGTCCCTTTCTGCGCCCACTCAAGGAATGTCCCTCTCTGCGCCCACTCTGTGTCCACTCAAAGCGTGCCACTTTCAGCGCACCTATGCGTCCATTGAAAGCATGTCCCTTTGTGCGCCCACTCAAGGAATGTCCCATTTAGCCCACCTATGCGTGTAACATGTGCACATTGCTTACCTTTGATGCACATTCATGCCACTATAGCACAGACCCACATGCAAGTTGTGGACCATGCAATTCGTCAATGCGTCCATGCAAGGCACGTCCTTTTACAACAAAATATTGTGTTGCGGGTACGGCGGGTACCCATTGCCTGCCTTGTTCATGCACACTAATGCCACCATTGCACAGGCCCACACGCAAATGGTGGGGGCATACAATCCCTCAATGCGTCCATGCAAGGCACGTCCTTTTACAATAAACCATTGTGTTGCAGGTACCCATTGCCTGCCTTGTTCATGCACACTAATGCCACCATTGCACAGGCCCACTCGCAAATGGTGGGGGCATGCAATCCCTCAATGCGTCCATGCAAGGCATGTCAATTCAAAACCAGCAACGGCAGCCCCAGCCTCAGCAGCAGCCTGCAGCATCAGCATCTCCTGCCCCGACCGTGCCTAGGCCGCTGGTGGGTGATAGGTTGGGGTTGTGTGTGTGTGTGCGTATGTGTGAGTTGTGTAGCAGTCAGCACCCCCCCCTGCTTCAAACACATCTAGATTGCTGTTGGTGGAAAGGTTAGGATTGTGTGTGTGTG
>Ga0307952_1000636_pt1 | contig 19500 bp, 14 predicted proteins | sample OrgLakmetagen376_FD_201821 | JGI IMG/M metagenome (GOLD analysis project Ga0307952, IMG submission 201821) | Saline water microbial communities from Organic Lake, Antarctica - #376 | ecosystem: Environmental > Aquatic > Non-marine Saline and Alkaline > Saline | place: Antarctica: Organic Lake...
GCCCAGATTCACCACTTCAAGAAATGCCCCCAGTTGTCTCGCCAGCACACTGATGGCCGCACCGCCCTGAGCAAAGTTAGCAATCATCTGAGCCGTGACCGCCTGCGGATAGGCAGACACGCCCTCCCTGCATACGCCGTGGTCGCCTGCAAAAACGGATATGCGTGCAGGATCGACGCCGGGCTGGTGGGTCGCTTGCAGACCGGCCAACTGAATGGCGACCTGTTCCAGGCGCCCCAGAGAGCCGCGGGGTTTGGTCAGCACGTTTTGGCGCGCCAGCGCCTGCTGGGCATAATGGGCATCGGGCGCTGGCAGTGGTTCAGACCAGCAGGCGGGTAGCGACATGTCGGTGTCCTGGCAAGAGTCGGGTAGTTTGGTGTTTATAAAGATAGAGATGGTCCTCTGGCGCGTAAAATGTGTCAAGTATGGCCGCAGCCGGTAGACTGGCGAGCCATTGGTCGGCTGCGTCGGCCCTCATTTCAATCTTTTCCTCATTTCAACCTTTGATGGTGGCTCCAGGTTTGAACTCTCTGATGATTTCAGTCGCTGTGTGTCTGACGGCCGTTCTTCTGGATCGTTGGCTGGGCGAACCTCGCCGCTGGCACCCGCTGGTGGGCTTCGGGCACATGGTTGCGATCGTGGAGAAAAGGCTCAACAGTCAGCCACAAAGGCCATGCCAAAGCGTGGTTTTGGGATGCTTGGCTACAGCCTTGCTGACTCTGCCGGTGGTTAGTTTTGCGCTCGGCTTAAGTGCGATACTCGATGCCTGGGCGCTGGCGATTATCGAGGTTTTGGTGCTTTATCTGGCGTTATCGATTCGCGGGCTTTCCGAACATGGTTTTGCCGTAGCGCAGGCACTAAAAGCCAAAAACATTCCGATGGCACGACGTCAGGTCGGCCGAATCGTCAGCCGCAAAGCGGACGAGCTGGATGAACCTGGCATTGCCGTCGCCGCCACTGAATCCATGCTGGAGAATGGCGCGGATGCGGTTTTCGCGAGCCTGTTCTGGTATCTGGTTGCGGGTTTGCCCGGCGTGGTGTGTCATCGATTGGTGAACACACTGGATGCCATGTGGGGCTACCGCGATGAACGCTTTTTGTATTTTGGCCGGTTTGCGGCGCGGTTGGATGATGTTCTGAACTGGCTGCCCGCAAGGCTCACGGCAATGACCTACGCGGTTCTGGGGAAAACGCGCCTGGCGGTTCGATGCTGGGTGCAACAGGGTGCGACCTGGGACAGCCCCAATGCAGGTCCGGTGATGGCCGCCGGTGCTGGCGCCCTCAGGGTTACTTTGGGTGGTCCGGCACCTTACCCAACCGGCATTCACAACCGGCCCGTTCTTGGGCAAGGCCCGACACCCACAGCGGACAGTATCAACGCCGCGATCAGGCTGGTCCATCGCGGCGTCTGGCTTTGGCTGGCCATTTTATTTGCCGCTGCGTTGCTGGCGAATGTGTTGGCGACGGGAGGCTAGCGATTATGGGTACGAAACCACAACACGGCGGTCGGCTTAACGACGCCATCGAACGCTGGGGTATCCCCCATGAGCAGTGGCTAGACCTGTCCACCGGCATTAATCCTCTGGGATGGCCGGTGCCAGCGGTGCCAGCCGATGTCTGGCACCGGCTGCCAGAGCCCGATGACGGGCTTGAGGCGACCATTCGCTGCTGGGCGGGCGCACCGCACTTGTCTGCATGCGTTCCGGTCGCGGGCAGTCAGGCCGCCATTATGACGTTGCCCGGCTTGCGGAAACCCTGTCGTGTTGGTGTTCCGCTACCCGGTTATCGGGAACATGCTCACTGGTGGCAGGCCCATGGCCATAGCGTACACGGTATTCCAGTTGATCAGATGGCGAGCGCAGATGACGACTGGCTGGACTCTCTGTGGCTCGACTCTCTGGACGTGTTGGTGTGTATCAATCCAAACAACCCCGTTGGCCAGACTATCCCCAAAGAGCGGCTCCTGGGTTGGCATCAGCGGCTTGTCGAACGAGGGGGCTGGCTGGTCGTGGATGAGGCCTTTCTGGATGGGCTAGAGGCCCGGGAAGGCGCGGAAAGTCTGAGTATGGCCCCCTACGCGGGGCAACCGGGGTTGGTGGTGATGCGCTCCCTCGGCAAGTTTTTCGGACTTGCCGGTCTGCGAGCGGGAGCGGTGCTCACCTGCTCTGACATCGCGGTTCCGTTGGCGGAGGCGTCTGGTCCCTGGCCACTCAGCGGCCCTGCCCGTTTCCTGATGATGCAAGCGTTGGGTGATGTGGTCTGGCAGGCCCAAACGGCGACTCAACTTCAACAGCATAGCCAGCGCCTGCACCGGTTGCTGTTGGACGCTGGTTTTCCTGCCAGTTCCGGCACGGATCTGTTTCGATATATCGCCATCGACAAGGCCCACGCCATCGCTGATGACCTGGCCTCGAAGGGAATATTGGTTCGTGTGTTTGACCAGCCATCGGCGCTGAGATTTGGCCTTCCGGGTGCTGAACGGGAATGGCTTAAACTCGAGCGCGCCCTCGCACAACTGGCAAATATAATTGACCGGTGACGGTTCGGTTGGTAGCCTTTGCGCTCGTTTTCAGGTGCTCCTGTGCAATGCTGCACAGAAGTGAAACGGGAAGCCGGCGTAAGTCCGGCACTGCCCCCGCAACGGTAAGTGAGTCAAGAACGATCAAATGCGCCACTGTGTCACGGCATGGGAAGGCGGTCGTTCAGGGTCATCGAAATATGACCTGCTCATAAGTCCGGAGACCGGCCTGTTGACACACCAGACGCTGCGGAGGGCAGCGGCGGTGGGTGAATTAGCCTGTCGCTAGCACTTTCAGTTAGCCAGCGGTTTCTGTCTGCCCGCCTCCGTTTGATGATGTTCTGATCCGGTTGTGATCACATCTTGTCTTGATTCGCCTCTCTCGCAGTGATACCGACATCAACCACGCGGGTGCGTGTGGTATGACAGTGAGTGTTGACTATGATTTACCCCAAGGCCTTCTCGGGCCTTCTTCTGACCGTCGTTTCCGTTTCGGCACTGAACCTTCCTTCAGCATTTGCTGAAGAGGCTAATCCCGGTAATGAACTTGACCCTATTGTGGTGACCGCCACGCTTGGTCCGAGAACAGTTGGTGAGAGCCTGTCATCGGTGACCACGTTCGACGAGGAGGAGATTCGGCAACAGAATCCTTCAAGCGTCAGTGACCTGCTTCGGGGCCAGCCCGGGATTGATGTGGTCACTAACGGCGCCTTCGGCAAGAACACCAGCGTGTTTACCCGTGGTACTAACAACGAATCCACGATTTTCCTGATGGATGGCATCCGCCTGAGGTCCGCCACCACTGGCGGCGCGCCCTGGCAGTTTTTCCCCGTGGAGTTGATTGAACGCATGGAGGTCGTGCGTGGTCCGCGCAGCGCGCTTTACGGTGCCGACGCTGTCGGTGGCGTAGTCCAGGCGTTTACGCTTGATCCAGAAGTGGGTCGGCAAGGCTGGGTCGAAGCCGGCGCTGGCAATTTTGATACCCAGAAAGTCAGCGGTGGCGCCTCGGCGAGCTCCGGTTCCACCCGCTTCAGCCTGAGCGGATTGCACAAGGAAACAGATGGCACCGAGATTCGTGAAGGTGGCGAAGATAAAGGTTTTCGCCAAACCGCCGGGGTTGGGCGACTCGCTCACGACCTTCCTAACGGCGGCGAAGCCAGTCTGGTTGTCATGCAGTCCGAGGGTAATACCGCCTTCGACAGTGGCAATACCGATTATCTAGTGCGTGCACTTGGCGCTCGGTTGGAAACCCCGGTCAGCGATTATTGGCGAAGTGCCATTCAGATCTCCGAATCCCGTGACGAGGGGGAGACTTTTTCCGAAGATCCGTCGGTCTTCGATACCCGCATTCGCACCGCGCGCTGGGAAAATACCTTGACGTTCGCTGTGCATGAGTTGGCGGTTGGCGCCGAACTGCAGTCCGATGAGGTTCGCAGCACCGCGGATTTTGCGGAAAACAGCCGTACCAATGAGGCCCTTTTCAGCCAGTTGCGTCTGAATTTCGGCGCGACTGACGTTCAGTTGGCGTTGCGGGGTGACGATAACGAAGCTTACGGCCAGGAGACAACCGGTGGATTTTCGGTCGGCCATGCCTTTGATCCTTCACACCGGATCAGAGCCAGCTACGGCACCGCTTTTCGTGCGCCCACGTTCAATGAGTTGTATGGCTTTCAGGATTTTGGTTTTTTCACGTTTGAGGGCAATCCCGATATACAGCCGGAAGAAAGCCAATCCGTCGAACTGGGTGTCAGCGGCCGTTACCCCAACTGGTATTGGGATACCGCCATCTTTCAGCTGGACGTGGAAAACCTGATTGAAAATCCGTTCGTTGGCGGAGCGATCAGGCCGACAAACGTTAGTGAGGCTCGCATTCGCGGGATCGAATTGGGCTCTGGTGTCCGTATGGCAGGCTGGGATTTTGGACTCAAACTGACCCTGCTAGACCCCCGCAACCGGGACACCGATAATCGCCTGGCCCGGCGCAGTGCGAAATCGTTGCGATTCGACCTGGATAAAACCCTTGGCAACTGGTCTTTGGGTGGCACAGTTATCGCCAAGGGCTTTCGCTACGACGATGCCGATAACGAAGAACGCCTTCCGGGCTTTGCCACCCTCAACTTGCGGGCAGGCTGGGAATTCGCTCAGGACTGGAAGCTGGCCCTCAAGATCGACAACGTGACCGACAAAATCTACGCGACCGCTCAGCGCTTTGGCGGCGACGACTACCTCTCCGCCGGCACCACCGGCTTCCTCTCGGTCCGCCATGATTTCCGTTAACCCGCAGCAACAAGGAAAACCAGGCATCGGATTGCCATTTGTTCGAGAATGGATTGTTGTGCTTGCTCTGCTAATACTGAGTCTGGTTGCCGCCCCCCTGAAAGCCGCTACGGTTTTCGGGGTTGTGTCGGAGCGTTCGGCGGCTGAAATGGCCGCTGGTGCCGAGCGGTTTGTTAAAAACTATCCAGAGCACCGGGTGGTCCTGCGTACCACGGAGCAGGTCGCCACACTGGGCAATGCCGAACTTGAAGAACTCCTGGCCCGGGCCGACGCCGTGCTCATGGCGGCGGTCTTCGGTGACCAGGTGGGGCGGCTGGCGCAGGCGTTAAAGAAGGAAGCTGGCGCTCGCGAGTTTCCCATACTCGCAATCAACGGCGACAGAACCTTGGTTCGCCTGTCCCGGCTGGCTGGTCGTACATTACTCGGCGGTCTTGATGACGCCTCCCTTAACGACCTGATGCAGTCGCCGGATCCGGGTGCGGATCTGAGTGCCCATCAGGCAGAACTGGCGCAACAGTTTCCGCAACAGGTTCCCTGGCTCGAAGGCCGTGAGCTTTATCAGGGCCGGACGCCTGAACATCTCGACGGGTTATTGCGCTGGTTGCTGGTGCAGACAGGCGAAAATCTTGACGTACCAGAGTTGCCTTCCCGTGCACTGATCCGGTATTACCGCAATGGCGACGCGACTGATGAGTCGGCGGATCTCAACCTGACCTCCGGGCCGGTAGTCGCCTTCCTCGATCTGGACAGCGGTGATCGCCCCGGCGACCGGGCATTGTTGGACGCCAGTTGCGAAGCGCTGGAGGCGAGGGGCATACAGTGCTTTGCTATTCTCTCCCGCTGGGGCGGTGCCAGCCTGGAAGCGGTTCGCACACTGGATCAGACCATCGGGCCTGCCACCCTCGCGGGTATTGTCAGTTTGCAGGACTTTACTGTGGGCGGTGGCGAGGGCCGCCGGCAAGTGACGAAAGAGCTGATCCGCCTCAACGTCCCGGTAATCAAAGGCATCAGGCTGGTTTCCCGAACCCGCAACCAATGGCAGTTATCCGTCGACGGGATTCCTGCCGACAAGGTGCATTACAAACTGGCCATGCCGGAACTTCAGGGTGTCAGTCAGCCCATGGTGCTGGCAACGGCGGAGCCGGAGGTGATTGATCCGCTGACCGGCGTTGCCCTGACCCTGACACAACCGGTGTCGAACCGTGTTGACGCGCTGGCCGACCGCCTCAAGCGCTGGCAAGTGCTGCAAACCAAAGCCAACGCTGACAAGCGCGTGGCCATCATTTACTACAATCACCCCCCGGGGCGCCAGAATGTGGGGGCTGACAATCTGGATGTGCCGGCGTCGCTTTTGGAAATGCTGACCTGGCTGAAAGTGGAGGGCTACGACACCGGCCCCATACCTGACAGTCCGGAAATCTTACTGGACCTGATTCAGCAGCGGGGCATCAGCTTACCGGATGACCCGCGCTCGCTGAAGGAAATGGCCAGTGAGGTACCGTCCATGAGCGCGGAGACCTACCGTCGCTACCTGCAATCTCTGCCGGACGTTGTGCAGCAGGAAATGGTTCATGGCCCTACCGGGTACCTCCATGAACGCCTCGAACAGGCTCATCAGCTCGGTGAACGGGGCCTGGCTCTGGGCATTTTGAACCGGGGAGTGAGGGACCTTCGGCACTTGGTCGAGAATGTAAAACACCCCAATCGATCAACGGCTCTGGCTCTGCTGGACGAATACGAAACGCTTTGGACCCGTCGCCTTAACGAAGGCGGGCACATAAGCGAACTGAGCGCTCAGCAAGTGGCACTGACAGATACTGCCATTCCGGGGCTGAAGGGTTGGGGTGAGGCTCCGGGCCAGTCAATGGTGGTGAACAATCGTCTGATCTTCCCCGGCCTGCGGTTCGGCAACATCTTCATTGGGCCGCAGCCACCCAGAGGCTGGGAGGTGGATGAAGAACTGCTTCACGCCAACACCACCTTCCCGCCCACTCACCAGTACGTCGGTTTCTACCATTGGCTGCGGGATCACTATGAGGCCGACGCGCTGGTGTACGTAGGCCGACATTCCACCCGTGAATTTCTGCCACGGCGTCGTGCGGGCCTGACCGAGGATGATTACCCGGATATACTGGGTGGCGACCTGCCGCTGATCTATCCCTACATTGTGGACGGTGTTGGCGAGGGCATACAGGCCAAGCGCCGGGCGTTGGGGGTGATGATCAGCCATCTGACCCCACCGCTGGCGGCCACTGAACTTTACGACGAATTGCTTGAATTAAGGCAGCTGGTAGAGACCTGGGAATCGTCCGCCATAACCAACAGCCCGACCCGTAAGCGCGCGCTCACCATGCTGCGCGAGAAAATTGCGGTGCTGGACATCGCCGAGGATATCGAACATCAAATTGCCGGTGAACTGGGGCTGTCTGCCGCCGAGGTCTCGGTCGATGAACTGTCGCCGGAATTGCTGGTTCACGAAGCCGGGCACTATGTGACGGACATGCAGGAGCATTTCATGCCCCTGGGGCTGCACGTGTTCGGTCAGGACTGGACCACAGAGATGCTCGACACCATGCTGACGTCAATGGCGGGCAAGTCCGGCAAGCCAGAAGCAGGTTGGCGAGAGAAGCTGGCAAGTTCGCCGGCGGCGGAACGAGAAAGCTGGCTGAATGCGCTAAATGGCCGGTTTGTTCCGCCGAGTCAGGGCAATGATCCGTTACGGACACCGGAGGTTTTGCCCACCGGGCGAAATTTCCATGCCTTGTCTGACGACCTGATTCCGACCAAGGTTGCTTGGTCGCTGGCCGAGGACCTGGTCGCAAAGGCAGAAAAAATCGGTACCCGACAGCGTAATGAAAGTGATGCCCTGGTGCTTTGGGCGTCGGACACCGTGCGTGACGAAGGCGTGATGATCGCCTTTGGTCTGAAGCTGATGGGTATCCGTCCAGTTTGGAACAGCCGGGGCATCGTTAAGGGCCTGGAGCGATTGCCGGCCGGCCCTCAAACTGACAATCCTGTGCGCCGGAACGTGGTGTTTACCACGTCCGGACTGTTCCGGGATCTTTACGGTAGCAAGCTGGAATGGCTGGACCTTGCCTCTCGTTACGCGCTGGCGGGCGCCGCAGAAACGATCGCAACCGGGCACCCGGAGTTGACGCCTGCCCTTGATCAGGCGCTGTTGGTGCTACCGGCCGCCCTGCGTGAGCGTGGCCGTGAATCACTTGAAACCAATGGCGTGGCTGCGCGCTGGGTCGCCGATGCCCGAGTTTTGTTGGCGGCCGGGCAGTCAGCGCGGGATGCGGGCACACAGGCGGCCTACCGGGTTTTTGGTACAGCGCCGGGGGCCTATGGCGCCGGGGTTAATACCCTGGCTACCCGCACCGGTGCATGGCAAGGGCGGCAACAACTGGGCGCCGCCTATCGCCGCCGGATGGGCCATGTGTACGGTAAAGAAAGCCAAGGTGAGCCGGCGCATGAGGCCTTTGACCGCCAGTTGCTTGCGGTTGACCAAACCTATCTGGGCCGGTCGAGCCATTTGTACGGCCTGCTTGATAATGACGACGGTTTCGACTTTCAGGGCGGCCTTTCCAATGCGGTGGAGCATCTGCGGGGCGAACCTCCGGAGAATCGGGTGTTGCAGTATGAAGACCCGAATAACCCCAGGGTGGACTCGCTCCGGCGAGTACTGCAGGTTGAACTGAGAGCGCGAAATTTGAATCCGCAGTGGCTGAAACCTCTAATGGAACATGGTTATGCGGGTGCCCGAACCATGGGCAGCGATTTTCTGGACAACCTCTGGGGCTGGCAGATCACCACCCCGCAACTGCTTCGCTCCAGCGTTTGGGACGAAGTCAATGACGTGTATTTTCAGGACCGCCATGATCTGGGTCTGGATGACTTCCTGGCGGAGGGCCACAACGTGCATGTGAAAACCCACATGCAAGCTATTGTCTTGCTGGCGGCCAAACGGGGCTATTGGCAGGCGGATGTTTTCACCCGTCGGGCCCTGGCTCGTGACTTCGCCGGCAATATCATCGACCATGGCTTGCCCGGTAGCGGCCACACCCGTCCGGACCATCCGTTGATGGACTGGGTGGCGGATCAGTTGGAGCCGCAACAGCGTGAGGCGTTCGACTCTGCCCGCAAGGGTGGCTCCGCGACCTATCCGTCCGTTGGTGCCGCAAACGATGACTGCCAGAAACAGGGGAGCCTGATGGCCTCATGTTGAACTCATTGCTGTTACCTGTCGCTTTGAGCCTGTCCCTGCTGATGATGGGGCAGTCGATGCCTGCAGCCGCCAAGGTGTGTGTTACTGACGATACCGGCGCGAACGTCTGCCTTGAGCAGCCTGCACGGCGGATTGCTGCCTTGTCGCCCGGGGCCACCGAACTGGTGTGGGCAGCGGGTGCCGGCGATCATGTGGTGGCGGTGGTGTCGTTCAGTGATTATCCGGAAGAAGCCAGCAACGTTGTCTCTGTGGGTAGCCACACTCGGGTGGATCTGGAGCGTTTGATGCAGCTGCAGCCAGATCTGGTGATTGGCTGGGTGACCGGCAATCCCCCCGAGCAGATTGAGGCGCTTAAGGATCTGGGCCTGCCGGTATTTTCCATCGAGCCCAGGAGTTTCGAGGGCGTATCGCATACCATCGAGCGGCTGGCGACCCTGGCGGGAACAGACGATGTGGGTTTTGCAGAAGCCCAACGATTCAGGGCGGGCATTGCCGCGATGGAACGCCATTATCGCGATGCAGAGCCGGTATCGGTGTTCTATCAGGTCTGGGACAAACCGCTGATGACCGTCAACGACGAGCATCTGATTGGCAAGGTTATAACCCTTTGCGGTGGCGTCAATGTGTTTGGAGAGCTGGAGCGCCTGGTGCCGAGGATCAGCAGTGAGGCGGTTATTGGCGCCAACCCTGAAGCCATCCTCGCGGGTGGAATGGGGCAAGAAAATCGCCATTGGCTGACCCGCTGGGAGGCGTTTCCCAGCCTGGATGCCACCGCGCAAAACAACCTTTATTTTATTCCACCATCGCTGATACAACGCCCGACGCCCCGTATGCTTGAAGGCTCCCGGTTGTTTTGCGAGAAACTGGACGACGCTCGTGGCAAACGTTAGCAGGAGGTTGGCTACGTGAGTCGATCGCTGGTCACGCCACTGTTTGTTCTGGCCCTTGTCAGTATTGCCGCCATGGTAGTGTCAGTGGGCACTGGCAGCGTCAGTGTTCCACCTGGAGACGTCATCGCGGTCATTCTGGGGGATGGCTCCACCCTGCAGCAGACTCTGGTGCTTGAACTGCGCCTGCCACGGACACTGTCGGCCTTTGCCACTGGCGGTTTGCTGGCGGTGGCTGGGGCATTGATGCAGGTACTGCTGCGTAATCCGCTGGCAGACCCCTACGTACTGGGGTTATCTGGTGGCGCCGCGGTTGGGGCGCTGTTGGCGATGCTGGCGGGGTTGGGTGGTTTGATCGTTTCTGGCTCGGCGTTCGCCGGGGCCCTATTGGCAACCCTGATGGTATTTGGCCTGGCTCATGGCACAGGAAGCTGGACCCCATCCCGTTTATTATTAACCGGTGTGGTGGTCGCCTCAGGTTGGGGTGCAGTTATCACCCTGATGCTGGCGATCAGCCCGGTGCAGCGGCTGCCCGGCATGTTGTATTGGTTAATGGGTGACGTTTCCTATGCCCGTTCGCCCTCGCCAGGGTTGGCTTTGCTTTTTCTGGTGTGCATTTTAGTCGTACCCCTAGGCCGCAGTCTCAACGTACTGGCTCGCGGCCCGATGCAGGCTGCCGCCTTGGGCGTGTCGGTGCGGCCGCTGGAATGGACTATTTACATCCTTGCCAGCCTGCTCACAGCCACTGCGGTTACCATGGCCGGTAGTATCGGGTTCGTTGGCCTGGTAGTACCGCACATGCTGCGACTGTTGTTGGGTAACGACCAACGGCTGATCCTGCCTGCCTGTGCCTTGGCTGGGGGTGCATTGCTTGTTCTGGCGGATACCCTGGCGCGGATTGTTATTGCGCCGGAACAGTTGCCGGTCGGAGTGATCACCGCGTTGCTTGGGGTTCCGACCTTCCTGTATTTGTTGTATCGGAGCCGCTGATGAACCCACTGCAGGCCCGAGACTTGATCATCGATATTCCCAACCGGGACGATGGACAAGCCCTGAACTTCACCCTCAAGCCGGGGCAGATCTGGGGTGTGTTGGGCCCGAACGGAGCGGGCAAGACGACTTTGCTGCACACCCTGGCAGGTTTGCGGGCACCCCGTTCAGGAACTGTGCATCTGCACGATCGATCGTTGACAGAGATCAAGCGCAGACACATCTCTCAACAGTTGGGTCTGGTCTTTCAGGAGCGGCAGGATGGCTTTCCAGCAACGGTACTGGAAACCGCGCTGATTGGCCGCCACCCGTGGCTGTCACCCTGGCAGATGGAAACTGGCGATGATGAGCGGATCGCGAGGCAAGCTCTGGAACAACTGGATGTGGACCACTTGAGCGACCGCCTGGTGAACACCCTTTCTGGGGGCGAACGTCAGCGCGTCGCGATTGCGACAGTGTTGACCCAGGCGCCATACACCTGGTTGCTGGACGAACCTACCAATCACCTGGATTTACACCATCAGGTGTCAGTGCTGCAGCTACTCACAGCTCAGGCCGGTGCGGGACGATCCGTTTTTATGTGCCTGCACGATCTGAACTTGGCAGCCCGCTGGTGTGACCACCTTTTATTGCTTTATCCCAATGGCGATGCCTGCTGGGGGCCAGCGAAGCAGATGTTGGTGCCAGCTGCGCTCGAAAGACTCTACAACCAACAATTGCTGACAGTGGAGGTCGATGGTGCACCGTTATTTGTGCCCAAGAAGACCTGACAAAAGCGGGAGCTTATGAAAACAACAGTCGCAGCTGCAATGATTACCGCCCCGGGTTCGGGTCAGGGGAAGTCCATGGTGACCGCGGTCCTGGCGAGACTGCACCGGAATGCCGGGCGCAAGGTCCGTGTGTTCAAACATGGGCCGGACTTTCTGGACCCGATGATTTTAGAAGTCGCGTCCGGCCAGCCGGTGTACCAGTTGCACTCATGGATGACCGGCGAGGATGAGTGCCGCTGGCGCCTGGCCGAAGCCGCGCAGGATGCGGATCTGATCCTGGTGGAGGGTTCCATGGGGCTGTTTGACGGTGATCCATCGAGCGCTGATCTTGCCAAACTCATGGGCATACCCGCACTACCAGTCATCGACGCCCGTGGCATGGCCCAGACTTTCGGGGCGGTGGCTCTGGGGCTAGCGAGTTTTGATCCCGAGTTGCCGGTGCACCAGGTTATCGCCAACCGCATTGGCAGTGCCCGTCACGGTGAGATGCTAAAAGCAGGCCTGCCGGATGGCATCAGTTTGCTGGGGGCGATTCCCCGCAACGAGGCAATGGCTATTCCGGATCGTCACTTGGGTTTGGTTCAAGCGGGGGAGCTCGATGATCTGGACCAGCGGCTGGATGTCGCCGCTGCATTACTGGCCGAGGTCGGCCTGGATGGTTTGCCCCAGTCGGTCACCCTGTCAGCCGATACACCGGAACCACCGCCGACGTTGCTGAAGGGTGTTCGCATAGCCATCGCCCGGGATGCTGCGTTCAGCTTCCTCTATCGCGCCAACTTGGATGTGCTGGCTTTAATGGGGGCGCAACTGACGTTCTTCTCACCACTGACCGACACCCACTTACCTGAAGCCGATTGCCTCTGGTTGCCCGGTGGCTATCCGGAGCTCCATGGTGCAACGCTTGCGAACAATGTTGGCATGTTGGCCGCTATCCGTGCCCATCACGCCAAGGAAAAACCCATTCTCGCCGAATGCGGTGGTCTGATGGCCTGTTGTGAGGTATTGGTAGACAAGAACGGAGAAAGCCATCAAATGCTGGGCCTGATGCCAGGCCGTGTCGAAATGGCCGGCAAACTGCAGGGGCTCGGGTTGCAAAGCCTGTCGATGGCGCAGGGCGAACTGCGGGGTCATACCTATCATCATTCTCGCCTGGAAACCGCTTGGGTCCCGACAGCCCGAACTCGAAAAATGGCAGGCACTGAGGCTGAGCCGGTGTTTTGCCAAAATGGCCTGGTGGCCAGCTACTTCCACGGTTATTTCCCCTCTGCCCCGGAACTGGTGGCGGCTATTTTCCGGGGTGAACCTCTGACACCGAAGGAGACGCATTATGCTTGAACGCGCTAAAGACCCCGAACGCCATGCCCAGCGCATGGAAGCCAAGCAGAAAATCATGCGGGAGCGCATCGCCCGCGCCCAGAAAGAGCAGGGTGTATTGCTGGTGCTGACCGGCCCTGGCAAAGGCAAGAGTAGTTCCGGCTTCGGTATGGCCGCGCGCGCGCTGGGCCACGGTATGAAAGTCGGTATTGTGCAGTTCATCAAGGGTGCCTTCAGTACCGGTGAACACGCCTTTTTTCGCGACCTGCCCAATGTGGACTATCACGTGATGGGGCAGGGCTATACCTGGGACACCAAGAATCGCGAGCAGGACGTGGAAGCCGCTAACGCAGCCTGGGATGTGGCCACCCGCATGTTGAAAGACGATAGCTACGACCTGATCCTTTTGGACGAACTCAACATCGCGCTGAAATATGACTACATTGACCTGGACCGGGTGCTGGACGACCTGCAGGCTCGCCCGGAGATGCAGCATGTCGTGGTGACTGGCCGTTCGGCACCACAGGAACTGATTGATCTGGCCGATACGGTGACCGAGATGGCAGTCGTCAAGCACGCCTTCAAAGATCAGGGCATCAAAGCCCAGAAAGGCGTTGAACTGTAACAGGCCATAGCTCATGACCACCTTGATGATACAGGGCACCACCTCCGACGCGGGCAAGACCACCGTCGTCGCCGCCCTTTGCCGCTGGTTGGCCCGGCAGGGTGTGTCCGTGGCACCTTTCAAACCCCAGAACATGGCGCTGAACAGTGCCGTGACCCTGGACGGCGGCGAAATAGGCCGGTCCACCGCCTTGCAGGCTTTGGCTTGCGGTCTTGAGCCGCATAGCGATATGAACCCGGTGCTGCTGAAACCCCAGAGTGATCGTGGCGCACAGGTAATTCTTCGCGGGCAGGTTCACGGCAACATGGACGCGTTGGATTATCACGCCTACAAAGCCGAAGCGATGAATTCTGTGATGGCCGCCTGGCAGGCCCTGAGTCAGCGCTTTGATGTAATCATCGCCGAAGGTGCTGGCAGCCCGGCTGAAATCAACCTGCGTGCCAACGACATCGCCAACATGGGCTTTGCCGAAGCTGCAGATTGCCCGGTGCTGCTGGTGGGCGATATTGAGCGGGGCGGCGTGTTTGCTCAGCTAGTCGGCACGCTTGAACTGGTGTCAGATTCTGAGCGGGCGCGAATCGGCGGCTTTGTGATTAATCGTTTTCGGGGCGACAAAGTGCTACTGGACCCGGGCCTTGACTGGCTCACCGAGCGCACCGGCAAACCCGTTATCGGCGTGCTGCCTTATTTGCACGGGCTGGTGATTGATGCAGAAGACAGTGTCGGCACTAGCGGTGATAGCGATGACGACGCGTTGAACGTGATCGTCCCACTGCTGCCCCGTATCAGTAACCACAACGACTTTGACCCGCTGCGGCTGCATCCCAAGATTAATCTACAGTTTATCGCCCCGGATCAGCCGATTCCCTCAGCGGATCTGATTATCCTGCCCGGCAGCAAAAGTACTCGCAGCGATCTGGATTGGTTGCGATCACAGGGCTGGGCGCAAGCGATCCAACACCATTTGCGCTACGGTGGCAAACTGTTCGGTATCTGTGGCGGCTTCCAGATGCTGGGCAACACCGTCGAAGACCCGGATGGTCTGGAGGGCGAGGCAGGTTCAACCGACTGCCTAGGCTGGCTGGATATAACCACTCGAATGGTGGCAGGCAAACAACTCAGAAATGTGAGTGGTCAGTTTGCGCGAACGCTGGATGGCGCTGCCGGGGCAACATTATCCGGTTATGAAATGCACAACGGCGTGACCAGCGGGCCGGCATTGAGTCGCCCCATGGCCTCACTTGGCGTGGGCAGCGAGCAGAAGCCCGAGGGTGCAATCAGTGAAGACGGCCAGATCATGGGCACCTATGTACACGGTATTTTTGATGAACCCGCTGCCTGCAACGCCATAATGAGCTGGGCCGGACTGATTTCAGTGGCAGATGCGGTGGATTATGGGCAGCATCGCCTCACACAATTGGATCGGTTGGCGGATCAGATCGAGCAGCACCTCGACACCGACTGGCTGCGGAAACAGCTTGGCCTGGAAGGACTTACCGCATGACCAATAATCCGAATAGCTCGTTTTCTGAGCAGGAAAAAGCAGGTTTTTACCGGGCCATTTATGAACGCCGGGACGTTCGCTCAAAGTTTCTGCCAGATCCTATTCCAAACGACGTACTGGCGCGTTTGATAAACGCCGCTCACCACGCCCCGTCTGTGGGTTTTATGCAGCCCTGGGATTTTATCGCCATCAACAGCGTAACCGTGCGGGAGCAAGTGCTGGGCATTTTCGAGCAGGAAAACGAAAAAGCGGCAGGCAACTATCAGGGTGACCGCCAGCAAACCTACCGCAGCTTGAAATTACAGGGCATTCTCGAGAGCCCCATGAACCTCTGCATTACCTGCGATCGCAGCCGGGGTGGCACCCACGTGCTAGGCCGCAGCTCCATTGTCGAAACGGACCTGTTCAGCACCTGCCTGGCGGTTCAGAACTTGTGGCTGGCGGCACGAGCTGAAAGTATCGGCGTTGGCTGGGTCAGTATTCTTGATCAGGAGCAACTGGCAGAAACGCTGGGACTGCCAGAGCATGTTTACCCGCTGGCGTATCTTTGCCTTGGGTACGTTAGTGAGTTCCTGGATCAGCCGGAACTGCAGGCCAAGGGCTGGCGCTCAAGATTGCCGTTGAATGAACTGGTGCACGGCAATGGCTGGGGGCAGGCGCTGAACGATGAGGCCTTGCGGGAAGCGTTGGAAAACAGTCGCCAGCGGTAACCTGCGCCTTGCCAGTGCCAGCCCACAGTCTTCCCTATACGGTGGGTAACTGACCCCGCTCGGCCGCAAAGCAGCGTTGAATCAGACCCGAATCAGAGCTGACTAAGAGTCAGGCGGCCAGCAGCGTCAGTAATATCAACTCAGTGAAGACCACACTGGCACCAAGGGCATCGCCGGTATACCCGCCCAGATTGCGCTTCAGTTGCTGTCCCCAAAGCAAGCCAACCAGGCTGATGCTGAACGCTGAGAACAGGATCAACGCCGGTGCCCACGGGGTTAGCAGCCCACAAATCAGAATTACGAAAACGCTGGCATAGACCAGCCGCTCGGTTGAAAAGCTATCCGCAACGAGTTTGCTTTTGCTGCTGTCTGGGTCGCTGACGTAACTCATGAATCGCATCAGCATCAGCGGGGTCAGTCTGGCCACGCAGGGTGCGATCAGCAGTGCCAGCCAGATAGGGCTGCTTTCACTTAACAAGGTCACTTTCAGCAACAAGGCCATTACCAGCGCGACCGTGCCGTAGGTGCCAATGCGGCTGTCTTTCATGATCCGCAATCGCGCTTCCACTGTGTAACCGCCGCCCAGCCCATCAGCGCTGTCGGCAAGCCCATCTTCGTGGAAGGCACCGGTGATCCATAGGTGGAATCCAGTCACCAGAATCACGCAGACCCAGGGGCTCCAGATCAGCGCTATTGCCGCATAGAGCGTCGCATACAACACACCCAGAATTAGACCAACCACGGGAAAATACACACTGCACTGATTCATCAGTTGCGGTGAGTAATCGATTCGCACCAGCATGGGGATACGAGTGAGAAAACCGACGGCCAGCCAGAAGGCCTGCCACTCCTGATTTGCGGGCAAGGTGCCGTGCTCCAGATAGATTTGTTAAAAGGATACCAGCTCTATCTGTAAACTAGAGGCTTTTGATCCTCGGGAGTCCTGAATGCTGAGTTACCTCCACGCTTTTCACGCTGGCAATTTTGCCGATGTTCATAAGCATGCAGCTCTTGTTCTGGCAATCCGGATGATGCAGACCAAAGCTTCCGCTATTGCCTGCTTTGATACTCATGCTGGCAGCGCCAGCTATGACCTCATGGGGGAAAAGGCGCTGAAAACCGGGGACGCCGCTTCGGGAATTCACAAGGTCTGGTCTTACAGGACGCAATTGCACGGCGACGACTGGCAGGTAATGCTGGATGAATTTGCCAGGGGCGAAGGTAGTAATGGGTATCTGGCTTCTTATCCAGGATCGCCCCGATGGCTATACCGGTATTTGCGGAAACAGGACAGCCTGACGGCGTTTGAGTTGCACCCGGCAGAGGGCGAGACGTTGGACCGGTGGTCGGCAGATCACGCGCCGGTCAGGGTAGTTAAGGATGATGGGCTTAAGGGCCTGCTTCGCCACTTGCCGCCTAAGCAGCCCAGGTTGCTGGTGCTGACGGACCCATCCTATGAAGTCAAAAGCGACTATGAAGAGGTTGCGCAGACTCTTAAACGTGCCTGGCAGAAATGCCGACACGGGGTTTATTTGATCTGGTATCCGATACTGGCAGGCAGGCCTGATGAAAAGTTGAAACAAGCGATACGCTCGGGCCCCGTTCGTAAGGTGCTTTGTAGTGAGATTGCACGGAGACAACTGCCCGAGCGCGGTATGTCCGGTTCCGGCATGCTGGTGGTGAATCCGCCCTGGGGTTTCGATGATCGGCTTGCGGGAATGATGGAAGCAATGGCAGACGATCAGTGCCTGGCAATCACGCCGACGATGGATTGGCTTGTGCCGGAGTAGATTGTTTCAGAAAAAACGGAATCCGCTGGAAGCCCCTGTGGCATGATCAACCACTGCAGCATTCTTGTCAGGAGCCCAATCGTGGACATACCTTCGTTCGCCAGGATTTACGAATTCGCGTGTTTTCACAAAGGCGGAGAGGCAGCCGTGCGCGCATCGCTTCCCCGAGTCCCTGAGCCTGGAGAACTTGAGGCATTAGGTGATGATCGCTTTTTGGCGGAAATTACCCGCTGTATTTTCAAGGCTGGCTTTGTTTGGCGGGTGATCGAGCGCAAGTGGCCAGACTTTGAAGCAGCGTTCGAGGGTTTTGTGCCGCTCTACTGGCAACAGGTGCCGCCAGATGTTTTGGAGCAACTGGCGCAGGATGTACGGATTGTCCGTAATATGCAGAAAATCCGCACCGTGCCAGAAAACGCCCGAATGATTGTGGATGCGTCGACCGCGCATGGGGGATTCGGCCAGTTTCTGGCCCAGTGGCCGAGTGACGATCAGGCGGGTCTGCTGATCTGGCTGAAAAAGCACGGCGACCGTCTTGGCGGCGCCAGCGCCCAGTATTTTCTGCGCCGGGTTGGCTGGGATGGTTTTATTATGGCAACGGATGTGGTCACGGCTCTGCGCCGTGAGGAACTAATGGATGCCTCACCGGGCAGCAAAAAAGCACTGACTCAGGCCCAGACTGCGTTCAATGCCTGGCATCAGGAAACGGGCCCCCCGTACAGCCATCTGTCTCGCATTCTTTCCTACACAGTGGGCAATTGACCCCGCTTGGCCAGGTAGTGCAGCCAGAGTAATCTGGCCGCGACTGATCGCCAGGGTGCCCAGTGCTCAGATATCTGAGCTTGTTCGTCATGCTTGGGACTTGCTTCAAGCCCTTTGATTTCTTGCATGGCAGCCGCCAGCGCGAGATCACCCCGGGGCCAGATGTCCGGATGGCGAAGCGCCGTCATGTAGTAGACATCCACACTCCATATGCCCAGACCAGGCACTGCGAGGAGGGCTTTTCGGCCTTCCGCGGCTGGAAGGTGTTCCAGTTGCGCCAGCACCAGCCTGCCATCTGTTACATGCTTGGCCAGCTCATGGCAGTAGCGTGACTTTTGGCGGGTAAGGCCACGGTCCCGAAGTCCGGCTTCCCCTGTCTCAAGAATGGCCTGAGGCGACATCTCACCCAGGCTGTTGCAGAGACGCTGATAAACGGTTTGCGCTGCCTTCAGGGAAATCTGCTGCTCTAGAATAATTTGTATGAGCGTGGCGAATTCCGGTTCTCTGGTCCAAAGTGGCGGTGGCCCATACTGCCGGATGATTTGGTCAAGATCTGGATCAAGCGCCGCCAGCTGCGTCAGCGCGGCCTGAAGTGTGTCGAGGTCCAGAGGGCGCGGTATGGATTCAGTCACGGCCAGACTCCTGATTTGATGAAGTGCCAGTTTGGACAATACGTTATTGTATCGGCCTACACCGGAAACAAACTTACCAGCGTTGTTCCGGGATGATGAAGGAGGCATATGACTAATCAGAAACACGCCATGCTTTTCGGATTGGGCACGGTGCTGCTGTGGTCCACGGTGGCCACCGCGTTCAAGTTGTCTCTGCGGGAGTTCACCCCGGTTCAGCTGCTGGTGGTGGCCTGTTCCGCCTCGGTGGTGGTGATGGCGCTGATTCTGATGGTCCAGGGCCGCTGGCACTTGGTGTTTTCGCTGACTCGCCGTCAGTATCTGCAATCCATCGGTATGGGACTGATTAATCCCTGTCTTTATTATTTCCTGCTGTTTGGCGCTTTTGATCGCCTGCCGGCTCAGGAGGCTCAGCCCCTGAACTACACCTGGGCGCTGGTGCTGGCCTATCTGTCGGTGCCGTTTCTGGGGCAGCGGTTGCGGCGTGCGGACGTTATTG
>Ga0307952_1000660_pt1 | contig 19157 bp, 17 predicted proteins | sample OrgLakmetagen376_FD_201821 | JGI IMG/M metagenome (GOLD analysis project Ga0307952, IMG submission 201821) | Saline water microbial communities from Organic Lake, Antarctica - #376 | ecosystem: Environmental > Aquatic > Non-marine Saline and Alkaline > Saline | place: Antarctica: Organic Lake...
CTGGGGCGGCGACAACTTCGCCAGCACTACTGCTTTACGTTCTTCGGAATAACGAGGCACTATCAACACCTGAACCGCCCAACTGGTTAATAATTAAGTAGTGCCAACTATCCTGCCAGAGGGGGGTAGGCTGCTTCCGGAAACCAACCATCGAAGAAAAGATTAGATACTAAATGACTTTATCAGCTAGACGCCCAGACCTTAGAACGTCGAAATTTTCCACCAAAAAAGCCCCGGCTCCATCCAAAGAAAACAAATTCCTGGTCGTTCTAACTTGTATATTCATTGTTACTTGGTACTTGCAACTTAATGGTCGGATAGGACTGCTTGGGGCCATACGCTTTGAGTTTTTACTGGGAACGTTTCTTATTATATGCGCTGCCGTCCGGCTCCTAAACGAGCGTCGTCCGCCTACGCCACTAATGAAACCCATAATCTTTTTTTTCGCTGTCGTTGCCTTTTATACCCTTTTTTCTTACGACCATGCACAGTCTTGGACTATTTTTTTCGACAGGGTTATCAAATTTTCAATGCTGGCACTTTTTTTCACTGCGTTTATACGAACGGAGTGGGCGCTGAAACTTGCTGTTGGCGCTTTCCTGTTAGCCATGATGAAGTTAGGACAGGAGGGTTTTTTGGGTTGGTTAACCGGTTCAATGGTCTGGGTGAACCAAGGCGTGCCTCGTCTTCATGGGCAACAAGGTGGACTGTATGGCCATCCGAATTCATTCAGTGGCATGGCTGTCGGGTGCCTTCCTTTTATATATTATCTTTATCCAGTTGTTAACAAATTTCAAAAACTCGCCCTACTCGCCCTGCTCGCATGTGCTGTAATCATCATCGTATTTACCGGGTCTCGCACGGGCTATGTCGCCACTGGCCTTCTGGCTATCTATTTCTGGTGGCAAAAAGAAGGGACCGGAAAGCTAAAGTTCCTTGCGCTGGCAGTACTGATTGGTGCGATTGCAGTCCCCTTTCTCCCGGCAGAGTATATAGGCAGATTTGAGTCAATTTTCACAATGGAGGACGCCGAAGGCGCCTCTACAGAGAAGCGCATCCAGATCTTAGAGGACGCCGTCGCCGTATTTCTAAGCCATCCCTGGGGCGTAGGCGTATCAGCATTCCCTAGCGTTCGCATGGAAATGTTCGGGCGACTGCAAGACACTCACAATCTCTACCTCGAGCTTCTGACCAACTTGAGTGTTGTGGGAGTTATAGCGTTTGGGTATTTCGTGACGGTTATTGTCCGAACCAATCGACGAACTGAGGCCCGCATTAAAGCATCGCCAGCTTTCAGCGAAGATAGCGGTCGACTTCTAATCGCACTCTCTCGCGCTGTTGTCGCCTTCGTCTTTGCACGACTGTTCCTCGGCCTGTTCGGCATGGATACCTACGAGATCTATTGGTGGTTCGCAGCGGGCATAACGATGTCGCTCTGGCGAATCACGGAAGAGAAATGTCAGGTTCCTGGCACACCTAATCCGCAAGTCCCCGACAGATTGAAGCGGGCTACCTTTCAAGGTTCTTCATAGCCCACTATTGTCTGACTCGCGCTTCTGTAGTGGTTCCGAGATTAGTCGATCTCTAGGGTCGGCGGTTTGGGGGCAGCACCTGGCCCAAGGCTGTATGGTGAGGACACATTGCCATCGGAGTCCACGACGTATAAAAAGCCACCTTGCCCCGCAAATCTGCCGGAGTCCCGAATCGTTACCGTTACGGAGTTGTCACTCCACTTCTCAGGCTGAGGGATTTGGAGGACTTTAGTTTTTCCGCATTCTTCCCAGATGCTTACTGCACAAATTTCAATTCGCGCAGGCGTCGTGGCAGTATATACATCGTCAAACCATGCTTTTGCAGTATCTGTCATTCCTCTGGCCATGTGTCCGAGACGAAAATCATCGAACGTACCGTCTACCGAGCGAGCCCGATAATCATCAAAATTGAATCCCAGCACCCCGTCCATCCAACCTCTCACCGTCCCATTGTAAGCGTCAATCGGTGAGTTCAGCTCAACATGCCATTCCCAGCGCTGAAATTCTTTGTTGGTATTTCCCCACCCCCAGCCTTCAGAGTTTCTTTCTCCTAATCCGCTAGCCCGGGTAGACCCGACATTATTATAAGTATACCAATGCCAACCTCCGGCCTGAATTAGTGGCATGAATTGGGGAAAATCGCTATTCGACCCGAATAAATAGAATTGTTTATGATTATCGGCATCAGCCTGACTGTACTCCCCCTCCATAAAGCGCCAATAGCTAATATAAATGTTGCTGATCGGGCGTTGACCTGACCAGCCAAAAGCCTTGATATTGGAGTCAGGCTCCTTCGACCAGTCGATTTTCACAGCATTGCTCCCGCTGATAGCGCGAGTATTATCAAAAACTATGGCGTCTCCAACGTAGCCGTATTGTGTCGTCCAGCCCGCTCCAATCTTCGATTTATTTCCATGGACAGTCTCCCCGATCGTTTGGTCCTCGAAATCATCCCATGAGATGATCCTTCCCCCGAATTCCCCAAATCCATTACCGAAGATCTTAAGTTCCTGGCCATCAGCAATCGTACCTTCAATGCTGGAAACCACCGGTTGAGCCAACGCAAAAGTCGGCAGGAAAGTCATCGTCAAGAATGTGGTAATCCTGAAAAGCCTTTTAGTGGACATGGTTTCTCTCCAGTGTGCGGTAGGCCGCGCCAAATAATTGGTTACATTTTAAGCTATAGTAGCTGATAAGGTCGCTGATGTACGGATTCAGAACCCAATTTCAACGCACAAAGCGACAGTTTTTTGACGAATGTAGGACTGATGGATCGATCTAAACTCGGAAATACCGTCCCGGAGTTCCCGCTGGGAATCCAAAGCCAGTGAGATTCCCTTGGCAATCTCACTGGCTTTATTCTCCACAAACACGTAGCCGTTGGTGAACGTCCGCCGGGCAGCAACTGAATCCGAAAGCACGCAGGGGATCCCTACAGCTGCTGCCTCGTAGGCACCACAAACAAGACAGTTCTCTCGCGTCGTCAGGTCGACCACTACAGTCGCGCTTTCAAGAAGGTTCCAATAATGCAGTTCAGTGACAAAACCCGTCAACTCCAGATTATTTGGTAAGGATCGGATTTTAACACTTTCAGGTGCTCTACCCGTGATTTTTATCTCCATGTATTCTTTTTGTAATAGATTGGCAGCCTCCAGGAACTCCAGGTAAGGCTCGTCTGACGCCCAAGTACACACAAATATAATTTGAGGAAGTGTGGATTTTTTCAACTCGGTCTTCCCAGACCTAACAGGGAGGGAAGGGATTGGATCAGGAAGCACGAATGACCTGGCTCCCATTTCCTCGACCGTTCGATGAAGATCATCATTTGTAACAATAACGAGATCGCTTTTCCGTAGAAGGAAGGATGCAAAGTTATTCAATAGCTTATATCGCCCCTCCAGTGGATAAATTGCCGCGTTATGTGCGTCCATGACAATTTTCCGATGCCATGAGAATAATAGTATCGATACAAATGCAAGTACTATAGAAGGATTTTGTATTATTATGGTCGCCGGATCATGTTTTCGAATTAGCAATATCGTTTTTATAACGGAAACCAAATAACGCTTGAAACGATTTCCGGAAACCTTAATCTCAAATAAGCGTATATCAAGAGCCCTGGAAAGACTCTTGCTACGGGTATGTGATTCCCAACTTATAAATATGCCATCTTTTTTCATTTACCGCTCCATGGTATTGTGCGCCGTGGTTCCTGCGCACCGAATAAACCGAACATTCTTCGAGATCTCGTCTAACGGTAGGCTTTTTGTCTGCTCAGGCATTACGCGGCAACCTCAAGTAACTAAAGCCAAAAACCGTCTTCTCAAACATGGCGGCCGAAAGGCTGCCCGGGTATCGGTGAATTGCCAGGCGATCGCCTAGCGTGTTCCTACCCGGAAAGGCTGCCAAAGCGCATTGGTAGCCTGCGGCATGAACGGCCGTTTTTACGCGCTCGTCAAAATCAAACGGCTGACCGTTGGGATAACAGAATGCATTGACCGGGCGTTCTATCTGTCTTTCGATTTCAGCTTTGGACTCGGTCAACTCAAACTTAAGCGATGCGTCGTCCAGGCTTGTCATAATGGGGTGGGTCACTGAATGACTACCGATGGTAAAGCCAGACCGAGTGATTTCGCGAACCTGATCCCAGTTAAGTGCCTGGTATTCCAGCGGCGGCGCGTGGGGCGGCGATACGCCCAACTCGGTTGCGACGCTCTCGATGAATCTGGCCTTATCAGGACTGGACAATGTGAGGCAATGGTCAGCAAGGGCATTCCAAACGGCCTGCTGATTGCCGGACAACGATAGCGCCCGATCCTGGCCCGGAACCCGAATCGACTCTTGTAGACTCTTATCAACACAAAAGCGAAGACGGTCGGGCCAAAGCCAGATATCCCCGTTAACAAAACCCGTAGTGACAAAAAGTGTGCAAGGGATACCCTCCTCTTTCAACACCGGGAACGCATGCTGATAAAAGTCAGCGTAACCATCATCAAACGTAATCACGATAGCGTTTTTCGGGACGATATTGCGGTCGTTGGCAGAAATCAGATCTTCAAGGCTAATCGGGTTAAGCTCTCGTTTGATCGTTCGCATTTGCTGACGAAACTGATCGACACCAATAGCACCCTCTGCTGGCGTTAGTGCGACCCGATGATACATCAAAATGCGGGGGTGCCGACGGGCCAGGTACTTCGCCAACTGCAGCCCTCCAAAGGGCCTAACGAGGCGATAGATTAAATCGTTAAACGTCATCGGCACACCCTAACCCCGCACTCGGTTCAATAAGAGCCTGGCAATAGCTTTCCAGGCCGGCAAATAAGACCAGTCATAACGCAAGCCTGTTAAAACATCCTTGAACGGCTCAACAAAGAGTTTCTCCGAGTGCGCCATAGACATGCCACGGCTGATATACATGTCGGCCCATGCCTTTGCCATTAATGCTTCCGGAACGGCATCCGAGTGAGCATCGATGAACTTGTTGAGGATCAGAAACGCATTCTTGTACCGGCCCCGATAGTTCTTGGACATCTGGCCCGGCCAGATACGGTAAACGTATGTGACATCGGGCGCATATTGAAAGTGCCAGCTCAGGGAATAACGCAGCCAAAGGTCCCAGTCGATACCCATGGGAAGGCTTTCGTCGAACCTACCATTTTTCTCCACGCATGCCCGTCGGATCACGGCGGTTCCAAAGGGCACGAAATTTTTGATGACGAGACTTTCCGTTACCCGGCCGCTGTAGCGCTTGTAAGGAATTTCCTTCTCCACCGGATCACCATGCTCGTCGATGTAGGAAACCTCGCTGTACACAACACCGACTTTGGGGTCTGCAAAGTATGGCATCTGAATCTTGAGTTTGTTGGGCTGCCAGTGATCGTCAGCGTCACAGAACGCAATGAACTCTCCTCGTGCTTCTTGCAGTCCTCGGTTTTTTGCCTTTGGCTGGCCCTGGTTCTCGGTGGGGAAGTAACGCACGCGAGAATCCTCTTCGAAACCCCTCATTTGCTCTCGGGTATCGTCCTCGGAACCATCGTCAACAACGACCACGTCCAGATTTGGCCAGCTCTGAGCCAGCACGGATTCAATAGCCAGCGTCAGGTAGTGCCCCATGTTGTAGGTGGCGATGACCACGCTGACCAGCGGTTGCTCTGTCATGCTTCAGACCTTACAAATTGAAAAACGGTACTTCCCGGAAGCCTCCTGGGGAATCGCCGGGACATCGTGAATGATCAGGCGCACACTCTCGTCAAAAACCTCACGCATGGCGGCAACCAGGCCGGGATCGGTTTCTTCAGAATAATCCCTTCCCTTGACCCGGTTAATGACGATCTCGTCCATAGTGTTCTGCACCAGCTGCATCTGTTCAATACCCGGCACCTTGGTCAGCGTTCGCTCAACCAGCGAAATACCCGCAACCTGGCCACCATCCGGCAATTTCAGAAAATCAGCAACACGCCCCTCAAGTCGCTCGAGAATGGGCATGCCCCTGCCACACTCACAATGCCGCTCACTGTATACCCCCACATCCTCCACCCGATAACGGATCAGAGGCATGGCGAAGTTATTCAGATCCGTCAGTACAATCTTACCGGGTTCGCCAGGCTCAACGGGCCGGTTCCGGGCATCCAGAAACTCGACATAGACATGAGGCGTATTCAGGTGCATGCCACGGTGATACTCGCATTCGCAGGCGATGAGTCCAATTTCCTCACAGCCGTAGCGATTGGTAACAGCACAGGCAAAGGCATCTTCAATAACCTTACGCTCATGTTCCAGTAACATCATTGAGGTGGCCACAATACCGCTGGGGCTCAGGTCCCTAATGTTGTTATCAGAGAGGTAGCGGGCGAAAATATAAATGGAATGGGCGTGGCCGAACACAGCGTCCGGTTTTTCGCGACGCCACCTTTCCACAAACTCCCCCATGGAAATGGCATTCAGGTTCATCGTATCCAGGTAGATGGTGCGATCCAGGAGGTTGAGCCGGAGTTTCTGCTTCAGTGTTGTCGCAACCGGTGGGTTGCCCCATATGGAGGCTTTTTTGACGCCAAGATCCCACCCCGCCCAACGGTCGACCAGGATTTGCGCTGCATTTCTGCGCTCCTGGCAGTCCTCATCAAAATAGAGGTGCAGGGAAAAGCCGGTTGAACCACCGGTTTTTGCTGTTATCAGTGACTCTTTTTTAGATTTATCACTGATGAAATCGTCCAGGTTGTTCCGAATATCCTGTTTGGTTGTCACCGGAATCTTGGCCATGTCTTCCGGAATACGCAGGTTAGACACGTCAACCCCATTTTCCTCGAACAGCTTGCGATAGTATGGGCTATGTTTTGCCGCGTGATTCAAAAGCTTCGCAAGCCGTTCGTGCTGTAGCTGTTCCAGCTCAGCGCGACTCCACCATTGTTGCCTTTCCAGTGCTTTCCATTCTTTGAGACGCTGGGCTCCGTCCTTGATCTCCCAAAGGGGGTAAAAGACGTATTTCGACAAAGCATTCATCATGAATGTTCGACCTCGCTCTGGAGGTTGGAACTTTGATCAACCGGGCTGTTTGTCACTGATGGAGATAGCTGTGCGACCCTGTCAATAAAGTATCGCGGTCTGCGTTTGGTTTCGTTGTAGATTTTGGAAACGTATTCACCAATAACGCCCAGGCTCAGCAACTGAATACCACCCAGAATATACATCGGAAGCACAGAAGAGGCCCAGCCGGGAACCGCCGAATCAGTGAAGAGGCGCACACCAAGTGCCCACACGGATATCAACATGCTGAACACGAAAATTATCAGACCGAGCCCCGCGATCATCCTCAACGGAGTTGGCGAAAAGGACGTGATACCGTTGACCGCAAGGGCCAGCATCTTCCCCAGCGGGTATTTGGATTCGCCGGCAAAACGTGCAGAACGGCTATATTCGACGGTGGTACTGGAGAAACCAATCGTCGGGATAATACCGCGAAGGAACAAGTTGACCTCTTCGTACTGCTTTAGAGCTTCAATGGCACGGCGGCTCATCATGCGGAAGTCTGCATGATTGAACACTATATTGACCCCCATTTTTTCAAGAAGGTAGTAGTAGCCCTCGGCCGTTATTCGCTTGAATCGAGTATCGCTGTCACGGGTCTTTCGCACGCCGTAAACAATGTCGTGGCCCCGATAATACTCTTCCATCATCGACCGAATGACCCGGATATCGTCTTGCAGGTCTGCGTCAATACTGATGAGTACATCGCCTTCCGCGTTCTCCAGGCCTGCAAGCAGTGCATTCTGATGACCACGATTCCTGGCTAATTTGATGCCGCGAATGTGCCTATTCTCAGAGGCGGCAGATTCGATGAGTTCCCAGGTCCGATCCTTGCTTCCATCGTCTACCAGACACAGGTGGCTGTCGGGCGCTATGAGGCCGTCGCTCTCCATTTCTTCCAACAACTCGGAAAGTCTTTTTGTCGCTTCCGGCAGCACCTCTTCCTCGTTATAACAAGGAATTACAATCGATAGCTGCGCAGCTTTACCGGGTTCTTTCATCACTTAAATCTTCCTTTTCCGAGCGATACGTCCAGTATTTATGGGCTGTAAAATTCCACAGCAGCGCGCACACTGTTGCGATAACCTGGGACGCCATGTAGTGCAGGCCACCGAGCTCATTCATCAGGAATACAATGCTACTGTTGATCAGCAACCCAACGAGGGCAACTACAACGAATTTGCTCCCCGCTACCCCGTGCCTGGCTGAGCTGCCAAAGGTGAAATGGTAATTGAGCGTGTAATTGACCAGACCACTGACGATGTAACCCACTGTGGAGGCGACTACCGGAGTCACCGAGCCCAGCTCCACCAACAGCACCAGAATGCCGTACTGAATGGCGGTCGCCACCGCCCCGACTCCCAGAAACTTAATGAACTTCATTCGGCTTCCCTTTCGAGCCAGCCAAAGCCTGGGCGTAATAAACGTCGTGTTCTCTCAGACACCGGGACCAGCTGTATTGCTGTTCAACCTTCCGACGGGCCTGGAAGGCCAGATCCTGGCGAAACTCAGGGTTCTCAATCAGGCGTGTAAGCGCATTGGCCAGCGCTTGCGGGTCGTTTGGCCTTACCAGCAGGCCTGTATCGTCGTGCTCTATCAGCTCAACATTTCCACCAACGGACGTGGCTACGACGGCTGCACCTTTGCACATATATTCCAGGAGTGCATTGCTAAGGCCCTCAGAATCCGAGGAAATCACCCCAATCTGCAATTTTCCCACATACTCCGGCACATCTTCGATTCTGCCGGCAAAACACATCCTGTCTCTGACGCCCAGCTCCGTCGCCAGGGCTTCAAATTCGGGCCGCATTTGACCATCGCCGATAACGTGCCAGGTAATCTGTGGGTAGCAAGGCGCTAACTTTGCAGCGGCCTTGATAAAGAGATCGGTTCGCTTCACCGACCGGGTCATGTTGCCAACGATACCAATATCGGTGGTCTCTCCGGTTTGGTCGATAAAATTCAGGGCGTCGATATCAATACCGTTTCTCAGCACGGTAGTTTTTTCAACGCGTGTCCCGAAATGGGCATTGAAATGAGATTTGATGACCTCCGCGTTACACAGATAAGCGGTCATCAACGGATAGATTGCGTTCATCAACGCCGACTGTTTTCGGCTGTGCCAGAAGCCGAGATCGCGAAAGCAGGCAATCCTGGCTGGAACCCTGGCCCACGCTGCCGAGAGACCGCCAAACACCGTCGAATCCTGGAAAAAGGTTTGAACGATGTCGATTTGTTCGCTTTTCATCCAACGCTTTAACTGCCAGACCGCTTTCAGCCCCGAAGGCGAAAAAAGTTTCGGGACACTCCAGGCCAGATGCGTGCAGTTGGACGGTGTCAGGAGCGGATCAGACGGCCTGATCGTCAACAGGTAGGGCCGATACTTTTGAGGATCAAGACGCTCTATAACACCCGCCAACTGCAACTCAGTACCACCACGCAACAGATTGTCGATGCAATACAGTACTTTTACTGGCTTTTCGTTAGCGGCTTGCTTCAGCATGACTCCATCCCGAACAAATCCCGATAGATCGCATCATAACGCCGGTGCATGGCTTCACTGGAGTATTTTCGCACCAGCATCTGGTGGGCCTCCCTGGCGAGAGCACGCGCGAACTCAGGCTCACTGTGCAACTTCCTCAAAGCGTCAGCCACTGCCCCCGGGTTTTCCTTCGGGATGGACGTGCCCGATTGACCGTCGATGATCAATTTGGGGATGTCGCCTACCTCTGTCGCCACTACGGGCACCTCCATGGCCACCGCTTCCAGCAAAACCATCGGCATTCCCTCATCGAGTGACGGCAATACCAGCGCGTCACTTATCTCCAGCAGTTGTTGTATGTCCGACCGAAAGCCGAGCAGCGCAACCTGCTTTTCAACCCCGTGACTCACAATGGCCTGCTCGAGTAGGCCCCTCAGTTTTCCCTCCCCCGCGATCAGAAAATGAAATGCGTTCTGGTCTGCCGAGAGTTGCCCGGCCGTCTCTACAAGCGTCCATTGGCCCTTTTGCCGGGTAAGCCGGCCCGCGTTCAAAACACAAAATGCGTCCTCAGGAACACCAAGCTGCTGTCGGAGCTGGCGTTTTCTATCTGTGGTCAGTGTTCGTTCTGGCAAATCTACGCCGTTTTCGACGACCAAGGTACGTGAGGGTGCAACACCGTTGTCGATCAGCGTCCTGCAAATATCCTCCGAAACGCCGATAACCTTCGGATAACGGCGATACACCCATTTTTCGAGCCAGATCATAAAACGGGTTTTGAGGGGGCCTTTGTCCATCTCAAACCAGAGGTGACAGGTTGATATGACCGGGATTCCCGACATCATTCTTATCGCGAAGCCGTATACCGAGGGTTTGTAGCCATGAGAGTGGATAAGCTGGATGCCCTTATCTTTCAACAAACGCGCGGCTCGGGGCAGTGCTATTGGTAGCCGGACATTAGGAATAACGATTTTAATCGCATCAATGCCCTGCCTTATCGCTTCGTCATAAAGGTCGCTTTGCTCTCCCTCATCACTCACGATACAGCCCACGACCGGCCAGAACTCCCCCCTACCCTGCATCGCTCTGGACAGGTTAAGAATGACTCGCTCCGCCCCGTATAGTCCCCCGCTTTCAATGAAATGGAGAATCTTCGTTGTTTCTGCCGCCATAATGCTAGTTCCTGCGGTAAACCGTGTAAGACAGACCGTTGCCACCGCCACCAGGGCCAATCAATGTTGCAATTGGCTTATAATCAGAAGCCAGAACTTCAGCTAGCGCGACCTCATTCGTCAGGTCAAAATGTTCCTGCTTCAGGATGTAACGGACCTCTTCAAACGGGTAGATCGCGTTAAACGCCTCTGGTGGGGTGCCAAAATAGCCGTAATAGTTGAATCCAACCTCAGATTTGGAATTGAGCATATTAAATGTTTGCAGCGCCGCACGTTCTTCCCATAGGCGAATGTGCCTTTGAGTAAACGGCTCACCAGCAGCAATTGCGGCGGCCTTCCCACTCTCTACCACCCGTTGGTGGTTTCGAATAGCGGTGGTATTGAGCGGCAGGTTCACAGCGTTGTGGCCCAGCACATAGACGGGTTCCTGCGCTTGTACACTGTTTTGGAACCAGGCCCGTAACTCATCGAACGGCACTGCGCGGAAAGACCGCGCCTCCTGGATAAGCTGGACCGCCAGTACCAGAACAATTAAAACGGAAGCCGACAGTTTTACCGGCTTCCACTGGATATTAACCACGCCATAAGCCGCCACCAGATAGAACAGAGGCAAAGCTGGCAGCATCCAGTAAGCGCGCAGAACGCGCAGAAGCGAGAACAGCACGAGCCAACACAGCGCAATAAAAATTACGCTGGCAAGGCGCTGATTTTGTTGCCAGTAACCCCGCGTCCGCGCATACCAGACGGTGCCAAGCAGCACCGGGATAATGAGCCAGCCGGTTCCCCGTAACATGGTAATGAACTGGTCACCCCACTCCAGCCAGGGGGATGCGTCATCCCGGGCGTTGAGCAAGCGCAATTTTACGTAAAGCGTCGGATCAAACAGGAGTGAACCGGCAGCAATGACAAAACCGAGGAGGGAAAGGCAAACAAAGGCAAAGACCCGGCGGAAAGCCTCGATGAAACCCCAAACACGCCACATATCCAGACAAATAAAGATCACGAAGAAAGCGCCATGCAGCTTCATCCCGGTGGCGAGCCCCAGCACAGCCCCGGAACCCAGGAGGGCGCCACGCCTGTTGCCAAAATCCGAGCGGTAATAAAGATACAGCCCGGCCACCGCCAGAAACGCCGTTAGCGTATCTGGTCGCGCCACCACAAACGACCACAAGGTATTGAAACTTAATAGGTAAAATATGGCCGCCAGTGCCGCAATCCAATCACGGCAGGCAGAATTTCGGAAGATCTGCCGCCCAAGCAGAAAAACCAGTATTGCCGTCGCCAGATCAACCAGGAGCATGACCGAGCGATAACTTGTCACATAGGGGTCGGGATTAACCTTAAAGTCACGGTAGGCTTCGGCGATCAGATTCACGCCGCCAAGATTCCCTTCGCCGGCATGCATGGCAACATAAGTGGCAATGGAGGTTATGCCGCTGATCCAGCTTTCTAGGTACATTCGCTGGGGCGGCGCCTGACCGAACCATACCAGGAAGCCGCCCTCGTACATGGTCTGGTCATCAATGGTTACATAGGGCGCGCCGACCTGGATCGTACTCAGCTTCATTCCCAGTGAGAAAAGCCCAATCAGCACAAGCAATAAATAGGGCAAAGCATCCCTGGTTTTAAGTCTTCCTAACACCTGATTCATCCTCGAGACGGCTCTGCCGTCGTTTTTTGCCACCATCGGCTGTGAGTCACACTATTCAGAACTGGCTCGGCAGATAAGTTACCCCTGCCTCGGTGTCCAGATAACCTTCTTCTCTCCCTTCCAGAAACCCCGGGCTGCTTTCAACGATGAGACGTTAAGGAGGAGAAAGTAATAGGCAATGGAATACAGCGGCGGCAAATGCCTGCCCTTTTTCTCCTTTAAATGCCCAATCCAGGCCATAGCGTATAGGGCGATAAGACCCAGAAATGCCAGGGTGTAGATACCACCTCGGTCCGCGAGCATGGTGGAAATCAAGGTGAAAACCGCCAGAGATACAAAACCGTAATAGCGCAGCCATTTATGGGAAATAAGCTGCAATGCGAACAGGCCGTGGCCAGCCGGATTCATCAGGTGGCGCATGTCCTTGAGTGCCCAGAGTGCTCGCAGGCTGACCCGCACCCGCATGGCGAACTCACTGTCGCTGTCCTCCAGGGCCTTTTCCTCAAGCAAGGCTTTGGGTTCATAGACTACCCGGTAACCCTGCTCCACCACTTTCAGTGGCTGCACAAAATCAGGCAACTGGTCGGCTCTGAGAGGTTGATAGAGGGTCTTTCTCATGGCGTCGATGCCGCCATCGACTCCGACAATTGAGCCGATTCTGGTTTCCTGCTCCCGAAGCCAATTCTCGTATTTCATGTAGGCGCTGCAGCCATCACCCACAAGAGTGCCATCGTCGTTCACATAAACCATCTTGCCTGTAACGTATCCAACGTCGGGGTCTGCGAAGTTGCTGACGAGCTGGGTGATGGCGTCGGCGGCCCAGTGAGAGTTGGCGTCGGAGAAGAGGATGATCTCGCCTTTGGCCTCGGACACAAGGGTGTTCAGACCCGCGGTTTTACCCTGTCGCGGCATCTGACGAAACAACCGAATGGGGTACCGGGCGGATTCTGCGACGCGCTCGACGATTTCGTCAGTGCCGTCATCAGAATCGTCGGAGATCACCAGCAGCTCCAGCTTGTCGGAGGGATAGTCCTGATCCAGCTTATTCTGCAGGGTGGCCTCGATGTCGCCGGCCTCATTGTACGCCGCAATCAGGATGGTCACTGCAGGCTGGTATTCCAGGTCTTTGTTAATCGACCGGTGAAGCAGGCCAGCCAAAGCCTTGGCCAAAACGGGGTAGCCCAGGTAGATGTAGATCAGCAGGAGCAGAGATAGCCAGAACACCAGAGTTAGCATCGTTTCGTCCATGAAGCTCGTATCAGGAGGTTGGTTGGGTCAGGCCCGCGGCCTGTTCGCTGAGCACGCCCTGTGCTTTGAGCACTTCGCTCATGGTGGTAAAGCGGAAGTGCTTAAGCAAACGCGCCAGCCTGGCTTCGCAGACGTCCAGATTGTTGTAGTGGCGGAAACGGGAGAACCATTTCACATCCAGCCTGGGCTGGCCCGGGTCGACTTCCCACGGGTGGAGGTAAAATACAAACGGCTGGCCCTGGCGGTTAATACTGCCCAGCCCCCACTGGCTGAACCAGTATGGGAACAGCCGAAAATAACCACCGCCCGCGATGGGCAAGGTATAACCGGGTAGTTTTAAGGTGCTGAGAGGAAACTCGGCCAACTTGTAGCCTTTATCGGTTGTCAGCGTATGCGGCCAGCGTGGCGTGCCGGGCATGCCGTACCGGTCGTGACGGACAGGAAATATCGACGAATCCCAGACAAACCCTTCCTCGGCCAGAATATCCAGCGCCCAGCGGCTTTCGTTGGTGATGGAATAGCTTGCCGCCCGGTAGCCGGTAATGGGCTCACCGGTTATGTCTTCAAGGATCGCTTTGGAGCGCCGGGTTTCGTCGCGAAAAACCTCAGGCGTCTGGTTATAGATCAGTTGATGACTGTAACCATGGCTGGCAATTTCGTGGCCTTCTTTTTGGATGGTACGAACCAGCTCGGGGGACTTTTCTGCCACCCAGCCAAGGGTAAAAAAGGTTGCCTTGGCGTTGTGCCGGTCCAGCAGGCTAAGTATGCGCTGGGTGTTTGCCTCTACCCGGTATTCCATGGAATGCCAGTCTTCACGGCGCACCGCTTCCGCCAGTGCGGCAACCTGGAAATAGTCTTCAACATCGATGGTCAGCGCGTTTTCTATGGCATTCATTGTCATTACATCCTTGCGGCTTCGGTATTACCTCAGCTGGTAGTCAATACTTAATAGCGCCCAGTTCTCTTCATACTCCTGGGACTGGATGTCGCTGGTGCGATCACTTCGGCCGATTCTGGCCGCCAGCTTCAGGCGACGGGAAGCGCGGTAAACAAGCCCGATATCCAGGCCCACAATATGGTCTTCGGATTGATCTGTTTCGAAGGTCAGATAATCATAGCGAGCGTTGGCGACAGCCGAAAGCTGTGGGGTTAATACTCTGGCATACCCCGTTCTCAACCCGGCACGGTCTTCCTGCTCGGTTGAGTTCAAATAGTCAGACCGGCTTGCGGACGCCGACAGCGACCAGGAATCCCCATTACTGAACGTTTTGTTCAGGCCGGTTTCAACGATGGTTACTTCGACGGTATCGCTGTCGGTCAATTCGAACGTGAATTCATCGAAACGAATGTCAAAATCCGACGTTTGATCCGTGAGTTCGCGGGACGCGCGGAAGTATACATCTGCGCCTGAGTCGAGGGCTCGCGTGAGTTTGACATTGCCAACAAACCCGTCTGATTCTTGTTGGACGGATTGACCCTCTGTTTTGATCTCGCTTACGCCCAGGGAGCCGCTAAGAGCGGCTTTCGCCCAGCGTTTACTGAACGTGGCGCTAACCGTCCGGGTCTGAATTTCGGTGCTGGTTTCGAGCTCTACATGACTCACAGAGGATGACAGACCCGCGGAAAAATTCGGGGAGAAAGCATGACTCCAGGCAATGGATCCTGTCACTCGCTCACTGTCGGTATCGCCCGAATCACTAAAATCGGTATTCTCGTATCGTGAGGAAAGCTGAATTGAATCCTGCGAGGACAGCATCCGACGGTAACTTGGCCCGGTGCTAAAAACGTTCTTCCGGGTGCGGTTATCGGGGGTATCGCTCTGGCGGCTGCTGCGAGTTATCTCGCGCATCTGGTTTTCCGCTTCCCATGAGAGGCCCCTTGCCAGCTCACAGCTGCCGAAAACGCCCGCGTTGAGTCGGGTTTGCGGATCGTAGGTTTTTTCTTCGTATATCGAGTAAGCAATTTCGCCGTCTGCGCTGGCAATGCATTTTCCCGGGTCGCTCTGAACGTTGCCCCTCAGCGAGACCCGGTTTTCAATATCTTCCTGCTCCTGCACGGCGGCTTTTGCAACGTTGTCGCTGTACCGGGAGTCCAGGCCCAGGTAGATTTCAGCTGGTGCGCCCAGAGCAATGGCAGGGCTGGCAATGAGAACGGACCAAAGTATAGAACTCTGCAATCCATTGCGTGATATGAGCGGCATTTCCTTAGCCATTAATAACAGCACCCACAAATTTTTCCGGATTAAATGCCTGAGCCGCATTTTCCGCCGCCGCGGTTGTAATTCGACCGTGGGGCACGACCAGCATGGAGTAGTCGCAGAGATCACCAAGGATACGAGCATCTGGTGAATCGCTGATGGGCGCCGTGTCCAGCACAATAAAGCGGTCAGGGTAACGACGGCGGATTGCCTGCAGAAACTGCTTCATTCGAAACGACGTGAAAAACTCCGCTGCGTCTTCTCTCTGGCTGCCCGCTGGCACAAGGCGCAAGCGAGGAATGCCGGTTGGATAAATGATTTTCCCGATATCGAAATCTGAATCCTCCAGAAAATCTGTCAGCCCGGCTTCTGCGGCAATATCCAGTTGAGAATGAAGTGTCGGATTTCGCAGATTACAGTCAATTATGAGTGCTGTTTTTGACTGATCAAATGCAAATGCTGCGGCGAGGTTTAACGCCATGAACGATGTGCCGGCACCCTCACTGGCACCACTGACAACCATCGTAAAATTATTTCCGCCGGACCGTTCCAGCAGTTTTGTCCTCAGATGACGGAACCGGTTGACCAAATCACGGTTTCTGGACTCAGGATGAATAATGCGGCGTTCGTCAAGATCATCCGAGGTGAGCCTGCGTGGCTCCTGCATCTTGACGATCTGCTTGCTGATGACATATTTGTCGACAGCGCCGGGACCCAGTTCAAGTGAGCTGGAAACCAACAGGCGAGAGTCATCCTGTTCTGAGTACGAACTGGTTTGCCGCGAGCGCCAGCCTGCATTGCCTTCATCATGGCTCTGGAGCCCTTTGTCACCGGGAGATTCGCTGGCATTCTTATCTTGCTCGCGACGCTCCTCTTCAAACGACCCCTCCTCAACTTCTTGCGTTGAACCAGGGCTGCCCTGCTTGTAATCCGTCATCGAATAACTCCCATTAGCGCGGCAGCCGCAATGCCGACGTATACAGCTACCGATATGACGGCAAATACGGAAACAGAGACGGTAACCCAACGGTCTCGACGTTTTTCAAAGGGTGTTCGTACTGGCGGTATCTCTGCCAACACCGGCACACCAATATCATCCTCTAGCTGTTGACGAGCGCGAATCCTCGGGTCGATCTGAAGAAACCCGGCGATAGCGCCAAACGGTGCCAGAATGCCCAGAAAAAGCCCGGCAAAGGCAAACGTTGAAAATTGCATATCGGAGGGAGATGTGGGGAACTGGGCTGATTCATAGATTTGATAACTCAGGCCCTGCCCCTCTATGTCCAGATGCATCGAAACCCTTGCCGTTTCCCTGCGCTTCAGCAAATCGTTATAGATCTGGGTATTGACCTTCATATTCCGGGTAATATCTGAATACTGGGTCTTGTTTTCCTGCACGCGGTCCATTCGCTGCTCTTGTTCTGCTATTAGTCGGTTTAGCGAACTGATGCGAGTGGTCGCGGTTTCCAGATCCGCCCGTGTTGTGGACAGCGAGGAACGAATATCCTGATACAGCGGGTTGACAATGTCTTCTGCTGAAACGGACTGCCCCGCCGTGTCGCCCTGTTCGATAGCGTTTTGTCTCTGGTTACGAAGCTCAGCGATCTGCTCTTTCAGAATCACGATGTCTGGATAGGAATCGAGGTAACGCAAACGAAGGTCATCAAGTTGCGACTCCATACCGGTGATTCTCTGCTGAAACGCGTCAGCAGTTCTGCCCTGCCGCAAGGTTGGATCGATGTTGCTTAATTGGTTTTGCAGCGACTGCGCTCTTGCCTCCAGCTCCGTCCTTTTCAGCTGCGCCAATTCAAGTTGTGATTTGAGGTCACTCATCCTGGACCTGGCAGTTTCTTCCGTTCCCTCTTTGTTTTCTGACAAAAAGTTCTGCATCCTTTGCTCTACCTCGACCAACTGGCGCTCATAGCTTTTTACCTGCTTGTCTATAAAATCGTAGGCGCTCCGGCTTTCCATGCGCTTTCTTTGAGAGCTTTCTGCTATGAACAACTGACCGAGCTTTTGGGAAATTCGAAATGCCTGGACTGGCGACTCGGACGTATAACCAATGGCAAAGTAACTGCCGCCGGCTGGTTTGACACTCAAATTACTCCTTAGTGATGCTATCCGTGACTCAAGCACAAGGTCGTCTATGTTTTGAGCTCCAGAACCATATACATCAGGGTTTCTGGCGATTTGGGCGAGCGCCTCTCTGTTCGATAGGGTTTGCTTGGCGGCAGAGCTCTGATCGCTTACCTTTGTCGTGATTGCGCTGCCTTTCATAAGTGCGCCAATGATATTCTGGTCATCCACAAAAATAACCACTTCAGACTTGTATTGATAAGGCCATACAAAACCGGCACCAAGCACTACAAAGCTAACAAGCGCAAAGACCATTAGTACCTGCCATTTGCGCGAGCGCACTTCCCTTAATATTTCTACCGGTAAACTGGACAGTGGCAGTGCCATATTCAAATACTCACAAAGTTATTCAACAATTAGTGCAACTTAAATGCTTCGACCAGGAGATCAAAAGCTCCGTTCCGGGACGGAAAGTATGTCACCGGGTCGCATCGGATAATTGGTCGCTATATCGCCTTCGGTGAGGATGTCGTCCAATCTTACAGGGATCGCGACGACTTCACCCTTCAGTGGCCTGTAAAGCATTGCATTATTCGCTGATGCAAACTCGTTTCCACCGCCTGCGCTGAGAAACATGTCGAGCACTGTCATACCAGCGCGATGCGGCACTGAGAGGGGGCTCTTGACAGCGCCTGTTACCCGCACCCGGTCGATATACTCATGGCTACCCATGCTTGTAACCACAACGCTTACCTGCGGCTCTCTGATGAAGGAGGAGAGACTGGACTTTATTTTATCGGCAAGGCCCTCTGGGGTTTCCCCTGTTGCCTGCACATCCCCTATCAGAGGCACCGAGATTTTACCATCTGGACGCACCGGCACTGAGATGCTCAGGTCGTTATTTCTCCAGACAGAGACACGCACCACATCGGTGGCTCCAAGAATGTACTGATCGACGCTGTTGATGGAATCAAGTTCCAATGCTTGCTGAATTTTTTCGCTTGACGAAGAATTAGACGCGCAACCGGTGATAAATGCTACCGCCGTCAGGGACACCACCAGTCCCCACAGTGAATATTTCGATGCCATTGCCTTTCCTCTGATGCCGTATCTATTTATAAAATCCGGGCATAGCTGCGCCCGAAACTACCGTGATCCTTTTTTGAACAATACCACTTCCACCGTCTGAATTATAACCAGCAGGTCCAGAAGCAGGCTCTGATTCTTGATGTAATAAAGATCGTATCTCAGCTTCTCGCGCGTATCTTCTTCGTTGTCC
>Ga0307952_1000679_pt1 | contig 18801 bp, 12 predicted proteins | sample OrgLakmetagen376_FD_201821 | JGI IMG/M metagenome (GOLD analysis project Ga0307952, IMG submission 201821) | Saline water microbial communities from Organic Lake, Antarctica - #376 | ecosystem: Environmental > Aquatic > Non-marine Saline and Alkaline > Saline | place: Antarctica: Organic Lake...
CCCCCCTGAACGATGCCACACACACTACGCTCCTCTGATCCTAAAATGAGGGGCCCTACCTCTAAGTCAATCAATTGGGCTAGTGGCAGGAACCACTAAAGCTGTTGCTTAAAACCAAATTGAATGCGTAAACTGCAAAATCTGCTTCTAGCATCTAGTAATACAAGGAATTTTTTTACCGGGTTTCCTCCTTCCTTACAAACACATGTACATACGCGACGTCTGCAGCTGTACCTGCCATAAAACTTAAAACCAACTGCTACAATGTCAACAGGAGAGAGGCTTTCCAATGGCACATCATGATGGGCCTGCCCAACCTGTATAAACCTAAGTGAAAATGAAAAGAAAGAATGCTTCTTAAAAGAGAGTTGGTGAAAGCCTCGTGGAACCCAACATAGAAACTAGAAGAACTGCAAAATATTTGTGAAAGGTTACACACAGCCTCCAAATGTACAAAGAGCTTATCACGGCACCAAACCTACCACAACCTGCACCAGACACACACCTTCATGATCTTTAAAAACAAGGGTTCTCAGCCAACCAAGATAGAATCTCTTTCCAGCCCTATGAAATGAAATTTTAAAACTGTCAATTTTGACATCCAGCCCACCAACCCTCAAGCAGACATTGTAGCCACTGGGCGATGTGAGTACTGGATCACTGACGTTGATGTCATGAAGCACCAAGGAAACGATGTTGTGTCTCCCTCAGACGACCCTATGCTCCCAGAAGTTTACATTGCCATAGTAGCTTGCGTCTGAGGCGTAGACAAAAAATGCAAAGGCATGCTCACCCCCAAGCGCTTATTTATTTTTTTAAGGGCTTTTGAAAAGGCAAAACAAAGCGGCGTACATGACATCCACCCACCCCCCATGGGTTCTGCATCAGAACTCACAGGCCTCATCACACGCAAAGATATTGCTGCCTCCGAACATACAAGCCAAAAGATCAGAAACTCATTTTCACGAATGCTCCCACCCCACATTATCACCACCCTACAAAAAATGGACCCTAGTCACGTAAGAAAAAAGGCATTCTCCCTTGGCCATGACCCCACACTCTTTCAATACTGAAGTTAACACATAAGCGATAGGGACTTTGGGGCAAACTACAACGCCTCCTCCTCCAAGGCCACTGGTTTCTCTATTTGCCATGCCATTTACCATGAAAACACCATGTATTTAGCAATAAGGCATGTAATTTACTCTGCTGCCCTTAGCACAGAGGCAACAGCTAGCTTCATGTTTCTTCCCTTCATGAATAAAAGGACGGCCACAAATCCCTACGCATCGCTCCACCGCAGATTCCGGCATATGCAAATTCTTGGGCTCCATACCATCACCCCAATTCCAATATGCAGAAGTTCTCTTCTTAAACAATATACAGACGCCCCTTCCGGGGGATATGTACTTGGGAGATGTGCATCATTGCCATATGGAATACTAAAGGCAGATACTGCCTCAATGCTTGCAACAAAAGCTGGCTGAGTTTGCCAAAGAAATCCCTAAGGCAAAGTGAAGTTATTTGCATTCATGACGATCCCTACCCCTTTGCACTTAGCACTGAAAGGGCTCCTGGCCTTTAAAAAGTAAGGAAACTACCCAACGACCACCTTCGTCATCCCCACAAGGCCTCTAAGATAAAACAAGTACCTTGGATCAACCCCGCCCAGTGCTCTGACGAAGCGACCCAACACAGCTTCAGCCCAAACCTGACCCGTAAAGTACAAGGTTGGCGGGACAAACCTAAACTGATGGCAGCGTAAAAAAATACGAAGAAAGGGCAAAACACAGGATCAGGTGCATACCACCCTTGCTGAAACGTATCCCATTACGTGAACCCAAGAGGCATTGGTATAAACAATACCATCTCACGTGCAAAGCTAGCAGCTTTAGCATCCGCAATCATTCACGGATACTCCCATATATCCACAGATAGCCTAACCTCAATGCACCAAATTAAAAAGCAGCTCAGCTCTCACACCCAAACCTCCACTGCCGCCACATCCAGGGAGATGTCTTCCAATCCATTTGCCAAAGCAATCCACCAGTCCCCATTGCCCGTTAATTTCCACAAATCTCACGCAGGTATTATAGGCAATGGATATGCTGACACTCTTGCTAGAAAATTCATCACAATCTATTTTGATGTTGCGGATACCTCCATCATAACAGCTGGCCCTGAGGGAAATCCCTTCTACATATCAACTGGCTTGCAAAAGAATATGAAGAACGCCGAATTTACAAAATCATCCAAACACAGCCCAGTTACGTACCGTAAGGCTTTGGTATCTACCTATCAAATTACCATGACAAATAACAAGCACACATGCACCCCCTCCACAAACTAGGAATCTTTCCAATACCATAGCAAATTACCATGAATGCTACCAGATCCATATAAAAAAGCACTACTGCCAATAGAGCCGCTAGCAATGCTTATCTAGCAACATCCTGTGCCCCTGTTAAAACCAAGTGCATCATTATGAAGCACAGAACAGAACCCTGTACAACCAAAAACATGCAGTATGGTTTACTAAGCACTCAATAAGCCTAATTTGCCCCCTCTGCCCTTATCTAGACATTGCCCTGCATATCTTCTCTGGATGCCAACACAAGCAAATAAGAACTATGGTCACTGAGAGACACAACATAGCATGAAACATGATCTTCAAGGCCATTAGCAAGACAGGCTCCCTAGGATCCTGCTTTGTCTGCATGGATATAGGTAGCAGCAAACGGCTGGCTGTGCAAAATCTTCAGGTCCCTGATATAGCTGGAACTAGGATTGTGCAAAAGTGGCTCCTTTCTCCCCGCTTCTCAGCCAAAAATAGGTTTACCTACAGCCGTCCGGATGCTGTACAGGTTGCTTCATCTCCGCAAAAACAAAAAGCAAAAGACTAGCAATGAAGGGGGGTGGATCCTTAGTAGTGGCAGGGTGGACAACGGAGGGAGAGTGGGAGCACTTAAGCAACACCACCAGCCATCATCAGAGCTACCATCCCCAGACAGCACCAACCCAAAGATCTTAGCTTACCTGAAGTATAAATAGAGAACCTGTTTTTTGCCTAAGAGGCAAGGTGGAAAGAGCCACTTTGGTATAATTGGGCTGAATCAGCTGTTTTGGGAATCTGGAGATTTGGCAGGTCCCTTGTTGCCTATAATATATATACACACATATAATAAACCCTATATCCATGGAGACAAAGCAGGTCCCTAAGGAGCCTATTTCACTGATGGCTTTCGTGACCATGCTTTGTTATACCTACCTCATGCTCCTTACTTATGTGTGTTGGCAGTTAGAGAGGATGTGTAGGGCACTGTCTGGTTGTGGGCAAAGGGTTCTTCTATTTTAGAAAAAAGGATATGATTGATTAGGATCTGGAGGCCTGAAACCGACTCTCTATGAGAGTTTGTAACGGGCTTGTCTAGTAAAAATAAAATTAGCAGGTAATTGATGAATTGCACATGGAGCTTGGAGGCAAGCTTCTAGAGTTTTTGAGAAAGAAGACCCATTTCCTTAAAAAGATCCAGGCCGTGGGTGATGCACCTAGATGGTGGCACTTACACCCACAAGGATGATGAAACTTTTTGAACATAGCTTGAGCAGAAAGCCTTTCCCTAAGGGTTTACTCACTTGTAGCGACCACCTGACTCTAGGTCTAGTGTTCTCACAGTACTTATTCTCAATGAAGTGAATGTCACTTTGAAATCTGCCCAGATTTGTAGGTCAATGATGTATGGGTTTCTTGGTGTGTTGCTCTGGTGGTGGCTATTTGTGTTGCTGAGGTGCTCTCATCCTCCCCCAGTCATCCCCAGCCACGTTGCAAGATCCATCCTTCAAGATTCATCTTTCACCCTGACTTTTCCTGTGCAATTTTTGTAGAGGAATTCTCTTGTCTACCTGAAAATCTTGCTGGCACGCTCTGATGTAATTGAGAATGTAGAGGTAAAAGAATATAAACGCAGATAGTGTAAGAAATCCTCGACGGTACTCTGGTATGCAGAACTTCAAGTCCAAGGCTGTGAAGTGGTTTAGTTGCATGGCTCCTGTATATGTGCCTGTTGCTCCTAGTAGGATGGTGCGGTGAGTTTTGCACTGCCCTAGAAAGCGAGGAATTAGCAGCTTATGTTGTTCTTGCATTATTCTTGTGCCTTTTCTGTTTGTTTGAAAGGAAAAGTGCCTGCGCAGTGCTTAATTTTGATCAGAGGCATATTGCACAGAGAAAAAGTAGATTGGACCTTACAAAACGATTCTGGCACATTTTGATATGCTACGTTGTGGTGTGCTTAGACCTTTGCAAGTACGCCAGCCAGATCTAGCCCCGCGCAGTCTCTGCAGCTTCTGGAAAGCTTGAAAGGTCACATACTTGCTCTTTTTGTAGGGTTTCTGAGGACGAATATCCGCTTCCACAAATTGGCGGAATGTGGCCCATAAATATGCGCAGGAAAGGAAAGTGTAATCCTCACCACCAGTATGGATTGGGAAAGGGTGTTAATTTCTGTCCTGCGCAGCCGAGTGGAATTAGAACTGAAACATATCTTGTTAAATAACTAACAGAAGAATCATTCCTGGGCTGCGATGTTTCATTGTTCCATGTTCCGGGAAGGTCACGTGTCCCTACAATGGAATATTCTTGTTTTCCCTACGATGGAATATTCTTGTTTTAAAAGGTGGATTTTCTTCCTAGACGCTGTAATTTTTTTATTTTATTCCGAATTGTAGGTAAGGCGAGCTGGAGCTGGAGGTGAGCCACGCACATTTCCCTGTCAGCTCGGAGTCTGTTCTTTCTCTGCAGGATTTTTTAAAATGTAGACTTGTCGGGCAGGCTTACTTCCATTGTGCACGCAGCGTGAGTGCTGTCAAGCCCTTAAGGTGATTTCTCATTTGTGCTTGTGCCCCCTTGTTTTGTGGTCGCTGCAGTTGTAGCAGGCTTGTTCATTGAGGATTCCTCTTTACAAATTTCTCAAGTCTTTCATTGATCCTGCAGGCTTGATCTGTTCCTTTTGGCTCGCTTCACCATTCCTTCCCATGTGCACGTGCAGTCAACTGTGTCAAGCTCATTGAGGTGAGTCTAACGCACATTTTCCTGCTATATTCCTGCGCGTTTCCTTGTAGTCTCGTTCCGTAGTGTCAGCAGCTCATGGTTTTTCTTATTAAGGTCAAAGGTCAGTGATGTCAGGCTTGATCTCAGCTCTGTTTTCTTTTGAACCTTTAGAGAATTTGCTTTGCTGGCATAGGGATGGATTTACCTTGCCATTGCTGGATCTGAACATTTGCCATTGCAGGCCGACGGTCAGAGCTTTCAGGAGTTCACGCCGTGTGGTTTTTCACTTGTACTCAGATTTTTTTCTGAGCTTAATCATGGGCATCCCTGAACTTGTTTTTTACGTATATATATTACATATCACACATACATATCATAGAAATTGGTAATAAAGCAATATAGTAATGCCCATGCCCGCGCTCGTATCTCAGTGGACACAGTGATCAGTGAGGCACTTATGTGAATCAGTGAAGCAGTAATGCAAGATGGTTTTGTGGCAGACACTTTGAGACGTTTTCCCCGATTGATTCAACTTGGACCTATCTGAACCGTCGTTTGAACGAGCCTGAACCACCCGCGTAAACAAAGTGAACAAAGTGACCAGAAGTATAAAAGTACAACAGAAGTTAATGGCAAAGCATTGTTTAGTCGCTCAAAAACGTGCAAGAACATAGTTGTAAACACAGTTGAGAATAATGTGAGATTCTGAGCAATGTCTCGATTGTTCAAGGATAAAAGGTCTTTCATTTAGCTTTGTCTGATTGAGCAAGTATGCTGAAACTGTGAATGTGGTTGTTCCGCTTGAATGTGGTTTGGTTTGAGGTGATTACATGTTGCACGCACGCAACCAACGGAAAACAGTGTGGGCATGGGCAATTTATCGTTACTACTCTATATTATAGTAGTATTGTTTTAATATTGGTATCTTGGGGGGGTGAGTACCTCTTCGTGGTGGTCCCTAGAAACGTGTACAGGAGTGCATGGCTAAACTCACTCAATGTGTGCAGCACACAAAAATATCCCAGCTATAACGTAAAACGGTGCTTTTCAACACCATTTAACGGTTGCAACTCACTGATTTTACTTGAGAAAAACAAGGACCGAAGTTAGGATGAAATTTAGAAAGGAATGCAGGATTGCTGTTTGGATGTGTAGGTAAAACATATTTTCTTGCCCTAATACAGTAAGATACATTTTAAGTATCCAGGACCCTTAGTTTGGTAACAGAAATGATGGCAGTGTATTTGTATATTCAAAGCGACTAGAAACATTAAAATTCTCTACCGGACAATTGTAGAATATAGTAGTAGCAGAGCAGGTACAAAGTTCGCAGGAATTTCAAGTTCGCGGGAATTTCAAGTTCGCGGGAATTTCCAACCGGATAATGCTCTGTAGTACAGGAGGGTTGCATTATGCTTTTCAGGCAAAGCAACAATACAAAATACATAAGCATTATTCTAAAGCTCTCTAGAGAGAGAGTCTCTCAACCGGATCCTGCCGAACTGAAGGGTTGCACTATGATATTCAGACAAAGCAACAACCCAAAGCATTTTCTGGAACATTTTAAAGCTTTATGGAGTACCGAACCAGACATGCCCTGCAGACCTGGAGGGTTGCATTATGATATTCGGACAAAGTAACAGTCCAAAGCATTCCCTGGAACATTTTAAGCGCGCAGGAATTTTCAACAGGAAATTGCCGAGCAGAGCCAGGTCCCAGTGATTTGCCTGATCCCGAAAGCAACAACTGTATAAATTTCCTGTATTTTTTTAAGACGCAAAAGGTGCCTCAGGCGAGGATTACACGTGGCAGCCTACACACTTCTCACATCTTTCATCCGGCTTAAGACCGCAGCCTAAAGATTATCAGTAGGGCTCTTTCTTGGTGACCAGGATTCTGGCATGGAGGCATGTGCAGCCTTAGCTACTGCACACATATTTGCATATTTGGTGGTCAGATTTGTACAACCTTTGCTGCAGACCTGATTCCTTAAAGAAACAGTGTTGTCGCGTACGCACGTATGGACCCACATCGTACGTCGTACTATAGTACGGTGCGGTACGTATGGTACGGTATGGTACGACTGGTCGTGCTTTTCGGCGTTTGCGAGGGCATTTTCATTGCCAATGATATTATTTCTTTAAAACATACTTCTTGAGGAATTTTGGGCAAGAACGGACCATTTTGAACTGGCAAGGTGTGCATGGGGGGCTGAAAAGACCCTACAGTGAGGGACACACAACTTTTAGTTTAAGTTAGTTTTGAGCTGTAGAAGGAGGCACGCATGAAAGGCTTGCTGAATGAAGTAAAAAAGTTTGAAAATGGTAAGATCTGCAGCTTTCGTACCGTACCGTATGTACCGTACATGACAACACTTTAAAAAAACATAACAGATATGTGGAGATGAAAAAGGAAAGGAGTTTCATTCCGGTTTAGTGTCAACCTGGAATCAATACTTAAGCATAGTTATATTGTATATTTTACTCTGCATACAGGTTACTGTGTTTGCAATTAACCAGTTTTAATTTTGTGCCTGATGTTTCAATTCCACTTGTTTGTTGCTGCGGACGTTCCCTGCTTGGCAGCTCAAATAAATTAAATTTTGACAAAATCAGAGATAAATAGGAGGGCTCCGCCCAAATTTCTACCTGCAAAACTTTCTGCCTTTTTATGATTGTTTCCGTTCCTACAATTATTTAGGCAAAGTCAGATAAAAAATAAGAGAGACAGATCGAAAAAAGTGGCTCCTTGTGAGGAAATCGTGAGGGCACAGCAAAGCGACAGTAGTAATTAATTGAATAATTAATTTCTTTTAAAGCGAATTTATGTAATCTACTCCCGAGTGATCCTCCATTACCATGTGATCCTGCTTTTCTGAGGAGGTAGGGGTGGATCCAGGGACAAAGTGAAGCCCTGATGCTTATTGCTTTCTACCTCGTAGGAACAACAAAGGAATAAGTTTCCTCCTTGCTGTCACTGCAGATTAGTGAGGAAATCAACCCCAAGGAGGGCCGGCCCTGCTGTTCAATCTAAAACTCAGCATGCCCAACCAAGCGCTGAAAGAGGAGTATTCGTCGTACGAACCCATGGATGAAGACGCTGGGGACGATGAGTCCTACAGCTCAGACAGCATCAAGCCATGTAGAGCCCTGCAGCGATCCTCAGCAAGCAGGCCGCTGCCGCCACCACCAACATCATCTCAACCATCAGCCATAATGCAGCAGCAGCAGCAGCAGCAGCCAATAAAAAAGCGCAGGCAGACTGATGACCCTGAGAAAAAGACTATCAGGTGATTGTCGAACTGTTCGTTTCAACCGCCCTAAAATAAAGCACTCTATCTAGCTCAAACCAGTTGCGTTCCCAGCCATCATGTTTAATACAATCTGCGGTTTATTTTACATATAGCTGCTCTGATTGTCCGTGAGCTGTGCTGGATTTTTATCCAATTACACTAGCTCCCAATACCCAATTTAGTGTTTCAATTGCCTTTTCGTCCCTCACGCTTGCGCGAACAGGCGAGAAAAAAACCGCGAGGCCGCCAGGCGCTGCCGGAAAAGGAAGCTGGACGTTGTGCAGGTCCAAACTTGGCCTAGGCATGGTGCATAGTCCTTGGAATCCCTGATAGGTTCTCTATGCTCAATTGGCTCAAAACCTCCCCGTAGCTTGCAGCCTCAAGCTTCAGCTCAAGGGCTAGTACAGCATGTATGAAACCACTGCTTTTGCCCACCTTGCACAGGACTTGGAAAACCAGCTTTCAGAAGAACTGCGGAAGTACATTGAGCTGGAGCGGCAGGTAGGTCGAGTCACGCCACATCTCTGTGCTATGCTTAATATTATCGCTGCATGTATATTGTACTGGTAAGGTAAAGTTCAAGTGAGGAAACCATCAACAAATTCGTCATCCCTGACGCCCCAGGCTTGACATTGCCACTCACACAGCTTTCCTCCTTTTGCTTATTACATCTTACACAGGCCGCTGCTTTCCAAAGGGCCCTTGCCAGAGAAGTCGCATCTTGCAACACGCTTGTGGAGTTTGTGAAGGTGAGCCGTTGACGTCCCTAGTAGCAAAACTGTATTGATTGTCGAGCAGGACACAATGAAATTTAATAAAACAGCTTGGTAAAACTGTTTCACTGTACAGAGCTAGCTTCTAAAAGCTCCAACAAGCTTTCGCCAGGTGCATGTGTCAAGCCCAGCATCACTTCCTCCTTGCTTATTGTATTGCAGCAAAAGTTGATATAGTCTACCAGACCATGCAATCATGTACTATGTAATAGGTGGTTTCTTTTCTTGACTGAAAGTGGAGGCTAGTCTGTGCTTTTTCCTTCTCTGATGCATGCCCTTTTGTTCTCCCTCCTCACTCTTAAAGATGTGCAATCCCTGTTACCTGAGGGTGGGTGGGGGGTTTGGGGGGTTACCTGATCAGAATTGCTCAGCTCCACATCAACCACCGCGTTGATGCTTCTACTTCTAGGTACTTGAAGTTAACCTACATAGTTTGTTAGGTAGTTGGAATTTAAATTTGGAACTCTTCAATTGAGCTTAAGACCTAGCTGATGTCATCGGCAAATCTTTTAGCAAGCACCGTGTTTTTGCTGCTGATGATCTGGTGCTGTCTTTTTCAGACCAGCATGCAATTTCATGACATCTGAGGTTGCAGGCTCACGATACCCCAAATGATCTGTCCATGGACTCTGTCCTAGATCTGGACCAGCTTCTTGCAAGATGGGACCCTCAGCCTGATGTCCAGTCTATACCCACTGCCCGTGCCTCCCGAAAGCACAACATTCCCAGCCACAGCATCCCTCTTCCTCCTCCTCCTCCTGCTCCTCGTCCTCCTCTTCCTCCTCCCCCACCTCCTGCCCTGTGCTTTGATTTTGATTTTGACAGCACACATCACCCAGTGCATACCCACCCTATCACCCCTGCTTCGCCCTACCCAGCCTTTGCTGCAACACCCACCCGCAACTTGAAGATCTTGGCAGATCAAGCGATGCAAAAGATTCTCAACCCCTCTCCGTATCAACGCCCCCATTCTACAGCAGCACCTCCTCTCCCCCCAATAATTGACAGAGAGCTTGAGCAGCAGCTTCTGTCTAGCAATCTGGCTGACTCGAGCTTTCTTGCTCCATAAATTACAGTACAAGTATGGATCATCACGTTTAAGTAGATATAAGCTCACCCATATTCATACCATGCGCCTGATTTAAGCAATTGCAGATCGTACTGATATTCATTCATTTCGCTCCAGAAGTAACTGTGATTGCATTTCTAGAGGCTTTCTGAATGAGGTCATGTAGTTCCTGTCCATCAAGCGTGCGTGCGTTGTCTCTGTGATTGCCGTTTGTTCTTTATCCTAGCAAGTGACTTTTTAGCAAGGTAGGATTAATTCCTTTTGCATTTATTTGCCTTTACTGCGTCTGCGACATTGATTCTGACAGATAATTAGCATACCGGTCTCTTGAGAAGATGGTACATGTTTTCACAGTCAAAGAACACAAAACAGTCACAGGTGTGGTGAATGCCTGTTATGAATGACAGGAAAAGGTGCTTCTGCTGTACCTGGCACTAAACAGTTCACCCAGAGGAAATAACAGGAGATGTGCAGGCTGGGCCTAAAACAGGCATCCAATGGGAGGCTTACCATGAACTACCATTACACAAAATCAATCAACGTGCCATTATGAAGTCGTTGACGCAAATATTGACTGCAATAACTAATACAAGTTTTTATTCAGCGTTGTTTCACTTCACAAAACTGCCTAGGAAAAGGTTCTTATACTATGCTGACATTATGCATGCATTTGTAATTAATTAATGTGAAAGTCATAAGGTTTTTAATTTCAAACCCTCAACCCCGTACCTTGTGTCATTATCTTTGTGTCTAAAATACCAACAACCATGCATGACTGTACCCCACATCCTTAAAAGCTACAGTAAAGCCCTGGATTATCCAAAACAATAAAACCCCTTGGATCAATACTAACATGAGGAGTGGTTTCCACTACCTGCTTAGGGTTTAACCCTAGACTTGTTACAATATCTCTTATTCTGTGTTCACAGCTACTGTTGGCAACCACACAGTGTTATCTCCTGTTTCGTATTTTAAAAACACGGTCCACAGATCTTTTCTGCTCTCACACAACTTGTATGTTTAAGGATGCATGTCTTGTCTCTTGGTGCTTAGCACCTCACTGAAAGTATGAAGTGCTCCTCGTCCTTGGTGATTTGGTTTGCTGACAATTACAACTGGTCAAGGTAAAGCGATGTGTTAGCTTAAAAGAAGTGACCAAACGCTATGGCTCTGTCAGCAGTGTCAGTTTTACAGTATTTAGCCATTGTTGCGGGGCCAAAGTCTGACCTGGAGGCAGAGCAATACTTAGTTTACTCAACCGCCTTTTCAGGGCCTGATTTGACTGCAGATTGCGTCCCTGGATGTAAATAGAGTCAGTGAAGTTGCATGCTGAGCTAGATTTTTTTATCCAGGAGTTACTTGCTGCTCCCTGTCACAAACCGCCTGGAGATAGCTGCCGTCTGTGTAGCCTTCTCTCTTTGTTGCTCTCATAAAGTTGAGATTTTTCAGTCTTTGTTCGGGCAGACGAAGGAACTTGTCTTTGTCTGCCCTTGCTCTGGCTCTGCCGATGCATTTAGTGCTTCCTTGTCCAGAAATTGTCCTGCAAGCACCATCTTGCCCACCGTGTTTGCCAGCGGCTGGTCTACCCTGCACTTGCAACTTGCAAGGGAAATGAATGTTCTAGGGTTAATCCAAATCGGGCAAGGAGGTATACGAGCAATCCTGTTTGGTCTGAAGCGTTTGCTCTTTGATTTCCCGCTAGTGTAAGTCTAGCGAGGAACATTTTTGACATAATGACTCTGTTCCCAAATTGCCGCTGCTTAGGAGTAGCTAGTTTTTTGGGGGAAATTCTGCTTAGGAGTAGCTAGTTCTCGGGGGGAAATCCCCAAAACATCTGGGCAATGCTCCTGCCTGGTGGTGTACACGTAGGTGCACACTCTCATAATTCCTGACATTTATCCAAACAGGCACCTTAATTGGTCGCTCCATTAAGATCAAGCAGTGCTCGAAGAAACCAGAGCGACCCAGCTGAGCACCGAAAAGAATAGCACAATGATCTCTGTAAATCAATGTGGGGAGCACCATGTTGCTCTCCACATCGGTTATACTTTATAGCGGAGGACTTATGCACTGTCCGGCACTGCATAAGTCCTCCGCTAAAATATAACAAAAGCGTTGTACCTCAAGGGGTGCAGGGTTCGAGTCCAGGTTGGGTCGAACGCCAAAAAATCCTTTGTAGTGTGGGTGCACCTTCCAAAGCACCCATGCTCTGGATCCTGCAAGGATCTGGGCCCGTTCAAGTCATTGGGCCCGTTCAAGTTATTTTTTCAAAAACCCACTTGTATTGTCTTGTTCAGGGTTGCATATTACGCTACGGCTACGCTACGAGTATGCTAAGCTACGAGGGAGGGTCTATCGTATGTAGGAAATATGCAATCGTGCCTCTGGCTACCCATTTGCCACAGAAGCCAAACGAGCCAACAATTAATGATAAAATACAAAATATCGTACGTGAAATATCACAATATGAAGTTTATAATTGATTCGGCACAGTTTTGGGGTAACGGAATTTGGATGACTTTATTTGAATTTGTTGTAGCTTGTAGCCGTATCATTGTGGTGTAGCGTAGTGTATGCTCGCCACGCTATGAGCGCTTGTAGCACGTATTGTGCAACCCTGGTACTGGTTTGCGTTAGGAAGAGGAAGGAATTTCTCCACATATCACATATAATAGCTTTACCCGACGCTATTATTCATGTTCCCCTTCACATATCGTATGTAGTAGATCAACTGGATCCAATTTTTCCGGAAACTGGAATGTAACGGTCTACAACTACAGGTAGTGCCCAGAAGTGTCTGTTCATCACCTCGTGCTCGGCAAACTATACTGCATCCTTATATATTTGGTACACCAAAAAGCGCGCCATAATTTATTTGAAAACAGCAGCGGAAAATTCCAGCAAAACAAATCCCAAGGATATCCAGACTTGAGCTTTGAATTATTCGTGACATAATGCAATCATAAGTGCTTCAATATTGAGCGGTTGATAAAATCGAAACAGGTTTGATGCGGGTGGAAATAATAATATCATTTTGCAAATCATATATTTATAGACGTACCAAGATGGCAGACCAGCTCAACTTTGTGAGTAGTCTAGACTTTGACCTTGGGGGTTGCCTGGGTTTCCATAAATCTAGTGTGATAATCTCACACTACATTACCCGTTCTAACAGGAGTTTGAGGCCCAGCTGGACAACACCCTGCAGCACAACCTCCTTGCAAATGCCGCCACCACCACACTTGACCAGGTGAGGAGAACACGCACACAACATGCATGCACATACATATATGCATGCACACGCATGCAAGAGTACAAAACATCCGTATCCACGACATATACATGCTTTTTCTCACTGAATAAGAAACGCATATCCACGACACATACATGCCTTGGCCCCGCGTGCTCTTGGTTGATTGCATGCATGTATCATGCAAACAGGCGTGCTACAACTCCTGCAGAAGGGAGCTGGCAGCGTTTGCTTGAAGTCATGCTCCATTTGATATTGCACCTCCTGCTTTTGTGCAGCGTGGGGACCTAGTGACTGTGCCTCCTCAGGAAATCATTGGACAGCAACCTGGGAACTACAAAAAAAATTACAAGAAGGTGAAGTTTTGTTACCGTCAGAGATTGTTCAAGCCTTGTATTTACCACTTGTGCGCTGGAGCGCCTGGATGTTTTGTAAATAGAACATCAGGATATCAAGTTCTGTTGGCAGTGTGAGTCTGTGAAATTCCCGTGCGAGTCTCAGTACTCTGCCTGAACGGCGCACTCAGTACATCCACTGCTACATCTATGTGCGGCTCTTCTGGCTGAGCACTGTCCTATTACAGCCGCTATACCTATAGTTCTCATAGTTTTGGCTACAGTTTTTCATTCAGCCTCAAAGTATTAGGGGTTAGGGCCATAGTTTTAGGGTTTAGGGTTAGGGTTAGGATTAGGGGGTTAGGGGACCAAAACTATGAGGTTGAATTTGAAACTATAGGAACTGTAACACAAAACTATGCAAACTTTGATTATAGCGGCTATTTCTCGCACTGTCTTCCTGCCTTTTATATTTAGAGGTTACTTGCTTTTCTCAACTTTATCCATCACCTTTACAGATTGCTAGTAATATTTCAGGAGACCCAGTGCCTTCCTTCTCACATTCAGATTTTTGTTCCCTGGACAAGTTTCATTTCCGGTTTCAAAGTCCCTTTCTCTTGCTTTGTCTTATCTGCTAAGCGCCTGTTTTTCCTTTTTCTTCCAAACTTACACTGAATGAGTACACTTGATTCTGGTTCTGTACCTTTGCAGACGGTATGCACGTATTGGCTCAGAGGCATGTGCATGAAGGGCGATCAGTGTGGGTTCTTGCACCAATATGATGTGGAGAAGATGCCCATCTGCCGCAACCTGCTCAAGTTTGGAGAGTGCAAAGAGCTGGACTGCCCTTACAAGCATAATACAGGTACGACGAGCCTGCGTCAGTTTGGATGCAGAATAATAATCTGAGGGATACGTTTTCGCAAGCTCTTTAATCTAGCCAAACATTAGACTTCAGCGTAAGAGCGGTTTTAAGTGTTCGTTATCACATTATGCCTTGCTTCTTGATTTTCATAGAAGCGTGTCGACTGTTGATGTTACGGCATGAATTGGCCTGTCAGCTTTTACATCATGCCTGTGTTGTGTGGGGAGGCAAGAGAGAGTTGCTGTTTGTAAAGGAGTAACTAGTGTGGTTCAATTTGTTTTGAGCAAATCCAAAGGCTTGCAAAAGTTCACAAGCTTTTCGAGCAAACCCATGCGCTGTTTTTAGCGGCCTTAAACCACAGTGCGTTCCTGTCTGAGTTGTTAACATATCGTAACTCGCGAGCCTGCAAGAAATTATCATGCCTGAAACAGCTCTACTGTCCCAAGGGGAAAACACCGACTAAAGATATCCAGCCTGTCACGGCCTCATTCAACATATGCAAAACATTTCAGGTCACATGCATCACAGCTACAGCCCACTGGGAAACGCAGAGTTTGGATCAGAATGGTAGACCTAATTTGCTAGGAAAGTGACAGGCAATAAATGGCCATTCATACAAGCGGTTCAAAAGGCTTCCCTGCCAAAATATTACGCGGGCAAGGCTTGCATGAACAAGCCAGATGGAAAAGCATAGGCAGGGCTGCTCCTGGGTGCTTCTACCTTCTAAAAGAATGGTTATGAGGCCCAAGTAGTTATACCGCTCAGAGATTTGCACTCGTCCTTTTCGACCCTTAGCCTCAGAGACTGCGGGCCTTCTTTACGACCAATCTGCATGCTGAGCACATAAACGTGCAAATAACATGCACCAGGGAGTGCCGAAACAAGTACAGGGTATTGCTTCTGGAAGGAAACCAAATCACAGGCAGCCAACACTTGCTACTTAGACAGCATGAATATAAAAAGCACAAGCTTTCAAGAATTGCCGTGGCACGTCAGTTAATCAGAAGCATGCCCATAAGTCTAGGCCTTAATATAGTACTGACAACCATCTGCGAAAATAAGCATACCCATAAGTTTAGGCCTGAATGGAGAACTGGCAACCATCTGCAAAAAATGCACTGACTAATTCTGGCAGACTCTATCCTTGATTACCACAACATGATTACCAAATTTGCACGCTATTAAACATGCATCTGCACATTTGCACACATTAATACAAAGCAATAGGAACAGTCAAGGTGCACGTGTAAGTGCCATGGACAAAATTCCGACCCACACTAGTTTCCTCTTTATTGTTTGCAAGGGGTGAAATTGCCTGGTGTGGGCATCTGCATAGCCCCCTCCCTAAATCGTGCTGACTGTGATATTATACTACCAGCGTTTTTTCTTCTGTTTGCAAGTAATTATAACCTCTGACGGTCATCTAAGGCTTTTTCCCGGCGCTTGAGACTGCTACGGACGATGCATTTGACAGGTGTCAAAAAGAGAATGGCAGTTTTGAATCCTTGTTAGATTATCCGAAACCAGGGAGAATTCTCAGATTTTCAAGATAACACAGGCCCCAAAACTAACCAACCCTGGCAACAACATCTAAAGCTTCCAAGCTTTACGTTTTACTTGGTGTCAAATGCTTTGGTTGCAGAGGAGGTCAAGGAGTGCAACGTGTAAATGGCATTTGATTATGTGTTGTTCCACTTGCCCTGTTGCAGAGGAAATCAAAGAGTGCAATATGTACAAGCTGGGGTTTTGCATTTACGGGCCGTCCTGCCGGTACAAGCATAAGCCTGCACCAGGTGCGTTTCAATTTTGTTGGTGTTCGTGGCTCATGATTTTGTCTTTGGTGTGGCTCGTGGTTTTAATATAGACCGATTTAATACGGCTCACATAGTTGTATGCGCTGTTGTTGTTATGAAGCACAAACAGCATACGTGCATAAGAGCCAAACCTCACAACACCAGTGATATTTCATAGGAACATGAAAAACCTTGACTTTTTACCACCCCTGGCCTGACAATTTCAGGAATTGTGTTCTCGTAATAAACTTGTTTGCCGTCTCCCAGCCCTCTGAGAGGCCTAAGGCCTCCATTTGGTGTATGTCATTAGCATCTAAGTTGTGAATGTTGAGGGATCATTTGCAACATGAAAAAGGTCGTCTGATATTATGAGATGGGGCTTCAAAGCTCCATGGGAAGGACTCCACGCTGAAATGCTGAGCTCTTAAACCTCCGCACGCAGCACGCTCATGCTGACCCTGGCACCATTACCATCAATGCTAGTCCTTGTACCAAGTGTTGTTTGTCCACACACACCCCATCACTCGGCCAGTCTTTGCTACGGAGATGTTTTGTGGACACAGGTGCCCCTAATTACTTACCATCATAATTTCCTTGGCAACTTTGGGACTGTTTTGCTGGGCCTGCATCTCTCATTCCAATGTGGTTTATTTTGTGTTGTAAACTTAGGGGATTTTTAACTTCAGGTATGTGAGGGCCATCGAAGGCGCTCTGAGGACAAAAGGACCATTTTACACAGGGGCTCCCCGACATCCGCAAACCTTGATTTCATCTCAATGCCTTAAGTTGAAAACTCATAATTCTGTATTGACGGTAAAACACCTTTACACACATACCCGTAGCTTAAATGTTGGCTTTATGCGAATGCAGGCCCCCCTCCAAAGGTGGAGACTGTTGAGGCAGCCAAGCCAAAGGACTACAGAGACATTAATACGGTGGGGCGAGCATCATGCTCGGTTGATCAATCCCTTGGCTGTTGTAGGCTTCAGTTTCCTCTTGCACAGGACCTCAAACAGACTGTATTGCTGCACTGCATGCCCAGCGGTAATTTTAACCCATACAGCGTCTCAGTTGGTGAGTTATACTGCTTGCAATTCCATCAGCGCCCGCGGGCCATGTCAGAAGTATGCCACACCTGTTTATGTGTGTGTGTATGAGTGTGTGTGTATGTGTGTGTGTGCGTATGTGCGTGCGTGCGTGCGTGCGTGCGTGCGTTTGTGTGTTTCTCTAAGCTCCTGGTGCAACAATGACGTTCACGGGGTCCGTTTCATTTAATGCTTTGTACGCTTTCAAGGGTATGAAGTTGGTTCAGCGCATTATTTCAATAAATGCTAGGGTAACACAAAGGGGTAGTACAAGCGGAACAGACAACCTGATCACGTCATTCTGCTGCGCTAAAGCCTCGTCACTTTGCTTGCAGGTCGTGAATTGGGCCAATCCCGGTGTCATAGGCGCCAGGGAGCGGGAGGCGCTAGAGAGCATGGGCATGGGTGCCAGTCTTAGGAGGACAGGGACAGCAGGAGGGGCTCGGCGGAAGTATGGCTGGGAGGGCTCAGGGGGAGGTGTCGGAGAAGGGGGCGGGTTTGGTCTCCAACAAGAGGGTCAGCATCATGGGTACAAGCGTGCTAGGTGAGAAAAGGATGGAGACATGGGAGAGTTGGGGTGTTCATGTACTGGGCCAGATTGCTAAGAGCTTCCCACTTCCTCTTGCTTGTGTTAGGACGTCATCAAGGAGTACTTGGACCTGCTTCATTGTTGCTGTGTGCCTTTCCATTCCATTCTTGCCTGTCCATTGAATTTGTATGCATGTACAAAGCGCAACACCCCTTTGTACTGCTTCAGGGTGGATTCCAGCGAACAGCAGCAACAGCAGCAGCAATCGCATGAGCAAGGAGTTGGGGGCAATGTAGGGCAGCAAGGAGGGGGAGAGCAGACGGGCATGCATCTTGGGCACCACATGCCAGGCATCATGGCAGGGCATCAAGGGATGCCATCACTCATGGGTCACAACATGCATCAGCCCGGAATAGGAGGAGAAGGGGGCGACTTAGGAATGCCTCCGCTCATGCCACCTGGCATGCCAGGCATGTCAGGGCCCATGCACCCTGGCATGCATATGCCCCCCTGGATGATGGGCTTGCCGATGCCGGGAATGCAGTGACCAAAACCAGAAAGAACTAAGTGGCGGAGAGCAAGAACTAGACGACTTTACATCATATTAATGTTCCAATGATTTGCGATGGAATTGATAGAAGGTCTCTATGAAAATTCGGAATTTGAATTTTGAATTGGTATTATCCCCACGGCAATTTTACGGCTGTAAACATTGTATCATTTATATTGAAGAATTTGCAAGGTACACAAAACCTTGACTTGG